>Ga0209006_10002323_pt1 | contig 17356 bp, 15 predicted proteins | sample JacPin_JW_Ref_O2_FD_188567 | JGI IMG/M metagenome (GOLD analysis project Ga0209006, IMG submission 188567) | Forest soil microbial communities from Algoma, Ontario, Canada - Jack Pine, Ontario site 1_JW_Ref_O2 (SPAdes) (version 2) | ecosystem: Environmental > Terrestrial > Soil > Boreal... | reverse complement strand
GTTGGAACATTGGGATCTCTCCCGTTCGCCAATGCGCAAGCAGCGGGCAATACGCCTCATTCACCCAGAAAGTATTTTGCGAAGAGCTGGTTTGTGGATTGCGCAGGCGCGCCAACGGCCTTGGCGCGCCTCCGTGGTCGCTGCGCTCAACATCCAGGAATCGTGAGGTGCGGCGACGATGGCGCCGCCCTTGCGCAAGGTTTGATCGCGGCGCTTCTACCGAGCGTCGATCATGGACAGTAGTGAACGCTCTGGAAAATGGTGATATTTTGCTTCGGGTTGGTGTAACCCACACTCTCCTTGGCGGCCAACTCCGCGGCGGCGTCCGCGGCGGCCAACTTCGCGGCAGCGGACGGACAGCTTGAAATGGTGCTGGTGAGCGCCGGCGTGTAGCTCGTCAAGGGACCGGTGGGTAGCGGCACCGGCGAAGGCGAATTCACCCACTGTGCGGCGGCGCTGTCCCACTGCGCAAACTCAATGTTCAAATTGGGCGTGGTCCATGCCAGGAAAAGCGCTTCCGTCAGCGTGGGAGTGGCGAAGGTGAACACCCCCAGTGCCGGCGCCGCCTCGGTCTGAACCGGGATCCGGATGGGTGCCGACCAGGAGTTTCCCGACAGAGGCAGCGGCGCCGACACGACCGTGACGGCGGTGCCGGACGGCGCAGCCCATGCCACATACAGCCGATTTTGGTAGACCGTCATCGTCGGACCCGTGGTCGGATTCGTGACGGCATTCGGGATCGCAGCGATTTTCCACACGCCATTCGACAGCGCACCGTAGCTTACGGCGCCGGCGGGCGTGGTCCACGCCGCATACAGAGTCGCGCCGTTACCGGCCAACGCGGGCGAAGCCTGCGTATGAGCGCAAGTCGATGCATCGCACAGCGCCGCGCCATTGCTCTCAAATACCGTTCCATTCGAAATGTAGTAGTAGATTTCCTGGTTGGATTCCGGTGGGGTCGCCGCCGCATACAGATGCCCGCCGGCCGCTCCCAATGCCGGCGCCGAGGTGGAGAGAGCGCCTGGAATGACGGCCTGCGGGGTCCAACTACCGTTGAACGAGGAGTACCAAACCTTGTGCGGTTGGGTACTGCTGTCGCCAGTCCACGCCGCGACGAGAACGCCGTTGAGCATGGCCAGTGCGGGCGCTGCGCCGCTCAGCGCGTCCGGTACCTCATCCGCCCACAACATGCCGTATCCCAGCAGGCAGGTGCACAATCCTCCGAGAAACGAAACCAAGTAGCGTCGCATCGTGATACTCCCTTTCAGAGTGGTCCGCCGGGCCCCACTGTCGTGTAGTGCCTCCTCCATGTAAACGCGAAATCCAGACGCGAAACGACTCATCGATTGAAAAAATAGTTCGACCGCTTGAGACGACCGATCGGTCGAGACGCCGTTGCCGCGCTACTGACCAGCGGCTACGCCCCCGGCGACTACGTTCCCTGCTGCGACGCACCCTTGAGCGTGCCGACGAGTTCCAAAAAACGAGCGTCGTGCCGGAGCGCCTTCAGATCGTCATCGGCCAGTAAGCCATCGGCATCCCGAAAGCCGCGATCGACCGCCTCGCGCAGATCGCCGAGCGCGTCGTCGAAGCGGCCGGCGGCGGCCGCGACGCACGCAAAGGCATACCATACGGACCAGCGGTTTCCCTGATCGGCGACGTTCTGCAGGCTGTCGATGGCATTGCGAAACAGAGGCGTTGCCTCGGCATAGCGGTGAGTGTAGGCCATCGCCATGCCCAACAACCTCAGGCTATAGACGGTATCCGGATGCCCTAGGCCCAACGTGCGCAGTTGTATGTCCAAAGTATCCGAGGCGATTTTCGCCGCTTCATCGTAGCGGCGTTCGTGAATCAAGATCGAGGCCAGAGTCGATCGGGAAGCCAGGGTGTCCCGATCTTCCGGTCCCAGCACACGCTGTTGCACAGCCAGTGTTTCCCGTTGCAGTTTATCGGCCTCTCGGACGTCTCCCTCCTTCAACAGTGCGTCCGCCAGATTCGCTTTTGAACTCAGGGTGTCCGGATGTTCTGCTCCGAGAGTCTTCAGGCGGATCTCGAGCACCTGCCGGTGCAGTTTCTCGCCGTCGGCGAGACGGCCCGAATCGATCAGCAAGGCGGCGAGGTTTTCCATGGTGAGCAGTGTGTACTGATGCTCCGGACCCAGCACGCGCCGCTGTGCAGACAACACCTCCCGGTAAAGCCGCTCGCCCTCTGCCACGTGACGCTGCGATGCCGCGGTCGTGGCCAGATTAATCATCACGGCCAGCGTCTGGGGATGATCGGGTCCGAGGACGCGCTGGTCGATCTCCAACAGCTTGCGGAACTCTCGTTCCGCCTCCGCATACCGCGCCTGGGACACGAGCGCCACGGCAAAGTGGTTGGTGGAGAGCAGCGTCAGGCTGCCCTGCGGGCCCAGCGTCCGGGCGGCGCCCTGCATCGCCTGCCGCGCCAGATTCTCAGCGTCTTGGTAGTGACCCTCGTCGATCTGGATGACCGCCAAATGATCCATGGTCTCGAGTGTCGGGGCAGCCTCGGGACCCAGGGCCTGGCGGTCCCCCTCGAGCGCCTGGCGTTCGACCTTCTCCGCGTCGGCATGATGCCCTTCCCGGTCCAATATCCACCCCAACTGGCTCATGGACTCCAAGGTGTAAGGGTCCTTCGGGCCATGCAGGCGTGCACGAGCGTCCAAAGCGCGCTGCGAAAGTTCGTGCGCGCGTGTGTAGATCCCGAGATTCAGATAGGTGCTCGCCATGACGTGCAGCATTTGCGCCTGAACTTCGGCGTCGCGAGCAAGGCCGGTTCCCGTTTCATTCGACGCCTTGTCCAGGATCTCACGGGCGGTAACGCGGTTGCCGCGCGCTTCACTCGGATCCGACACCTTGAACATACCGGTCATGAAATCGGTGATCCGGGTGGCGCGATCACGTTCACGATTGGCACGATCCCGCTCCTGATTCGCGCGGTCGCGTTCTTGAGTCGTGCGGCGCAGTTCGAGCCCCTGCAGGGCGGTGAAGGCCGTCAACATCACGATCAGACCGGAGGCGATGCCGACCGCGATACGATGCCGCCGGGCGTACTTGCGCAATCTATATACCGCGCCCGCCGGGCGCGCTGTCACGGGTTCCTCGTTCAAGTAGCGCCGCAGGTCGGCGGCCAATTCCGAGGGGGTTCCGTAGCGCTTCGCGCGATCCCGCTCCAGCGCCTTCATCGCGATCGAGTCGAGATCGCCGCGCAGCAGCTGCGTCAACTGATGGGGTTCCGCGCCGCGCGCCGCGGCGGCCGCGACGGACGAGTCGGGATCGGTCCCGGCCTTGGTGCTGGGCGACGGCGGATCTTCCTCGCGCAATTTTCGCAGCAACACGTCGAGCGGCGGCCTCTGGCCCATCTTGACGTCGAACGGCTGATACCCGGTCAACAGCACGTAGAGCACGATCCCCAATGAGTACACATCGGTACGGGTGTCGATGTCTCGAGCGTAGGGGTCCGCCTGTTCCGGACTCATATACCCGGGCGTCCCGACAAATTGGCCCAGCCGTGTAAACTCGCTCTCGGTGATGAGTTTGGGCGCAGTGGCTTTGGCAAGCCCGAAATCGATGATCCGCGGCACCGGCTTCCCGTCCAGGTCAACCACCAGGATATTCGCCGGTTTCAGGTCACGGTGGACGATCGCCTTCTGATGAGCGTGTTGTACGCCTTCGCACGCCTGGATGAACAACTCCAGACGCGCCGGAATGTCGAGCCGCTGCTGGTCGCAGTACTTCGTGATGGGCAAACCCGGCACGTACTCCATGACGAAGTACGGCTGGCCCTGCGAGGTCGCGCCCGCCTCGAACACCTTGGCGATGGCGGGATGATCCATCATCGCCAGCGACTGGCGCTCGGACCGGAAGCGCTGCACGACCGATTCGTCGTACATCCCCGCTTTGACGAGTTTTATGGCGACCTGGCGCCGCACGGGCGCGATCTGATTGGCCAGCCATACCTGACCCATGCCGCCTTCGCCCAGCGCTCCGATGAGTTGGAAACGGTGCTCGAATAAGTCGCCGGGTGCCAGAGCATGCGAGCAACCCGCGTCGTCAACGTCCGCCGGGCCGCCTGAGGACGCCGGCTTCAGAAAACTGGAACGGGCCTCGGCATCGGCGATGAGCAACGAATCGATCTCGGCACGGCACGGATCGTCGCCGGGACAAGCCTCGTCGAGAAACCGCACACGCTGCTCCGGAGTAAGCTGCATCGCTTGATGCAGCAGCTGTTTGACGCGCTCCCAACGCTCGTCGCTCACGGCTGAGCCCGGCTTATCTGGCGATGCAGCCAGGCGCGTGCCGTCGCCCATTCACGGTCGACGGTAGCGCGCGACAGGCCCAGCACCTCGGACACCTCGGGAGACGTCAGTCCGCCAAAAAACTTCATGTCCACGATTTTCGCCTGCCTCGCATCGGTGCGATAAAGATCGTTCAGCGCATCATCCAACGCCAACAGATCCTCATCGCTCGAGACCGGCAGGGCGTCCAAGTACTCGACCGGCACGCGACAACCTCCGTCGCGTTTGGCGGCTCGACGTTCGCGGGCGTAGTCCACCAAGATCTGCCGAATGAGCCGGGAGGCAACGGCAATGAAATGCGGCCGGTTGCGAAGCTCCGGAGGCTGGCTGCCCAACAATCGCAGGTAGGCCTCGTGAACCAACGCCGTGGATTGCAGCGTGTGATCGGGGCGTTCGCGTTGTAAATGAGAGCGGGCAACTCGACGAAGTTCGTCGTAGACGAGGGGCAATAACTCCGCGAGCGCCTTTTCATCGCCCTTGGACCAATGACCCAAAAGCTGCGAGACAACCCCGGATTGATCGTCCGTCATGGGAGCTGCGCCGATCCCTGATACGCCCGCCGGATCGTATGCGCGGCATATGGGTGTGTCAATCGGCGTTCGCGGGGGCGCCGCAGATCGCCTTAACTCTTTGGACTCAGATACATTTTTGGCGCCGCGACTGCGGCGGGAACGAATGATCCGCCGTTAGCGGTCGCCGGCCTCGTTATGCGCGATCGAGATCCGCATGGCGGCGTCGTCCCCTTCGCGCTGTTCGCGCCGCTCGGCGTCGCGCTGTTCCTCGCCGCGGAAGCGCTCGATCACCCGGCCGAGCGATTCGGCCTCGATGCGCTTTGCGCTCCATTCGAGGCGCCGGTTTTCGAAGTTGGCGCGCGCATGGTCCAGCAACGTCTGCTGCTGTCTGAGCGCTTCGCCCAAGCGACCGAGGAACGAGCGATAGTTCTGCAGTTTGACGGCGTCCATCGTGCCGCGGTCTTCGGTGGAATTTCTGACGTACTCGTCGCGGTAGGTCTTCAGCTGTTCGACCTGCCGCTCCAACTCGGAGACACGGCGGCCCGCCTCGCCCATCGCCCGGCTGAGATCAGTCGCGGACGTCGAGGCGATGTCGCGAATGGGTTCGAAGCGTTTTGATCTCATCATGGGCAACGCACTATCGGGCCGTTACCGCTCCCGGCGCCGAGAACTGCGTCACGAGTTGCCGCAGATCCGCATAACTTCTTTCGATACCCACGGGTTCATACATGTCCTGCCGCAGAAATTCGAGCATTTTCGGCCACTGGTCCACCGCCAGGTCGACGCGCGGGTCGGAACCGCGGCGATAGGCGCCGACGGCGATGAGATCGCGATTCTGCTGGTACGTCGAGTACACCTGCTTGAACCGGGTCGCGAGATCGAGTTGGTCGCGCGTGGAGATCTGATGCATGGCGCGGCTGATCGAGGCTTCGACGTCGATGGCGGGGTACAGCCCGCTTTCGGCCAAGCGGCGCGACAAGACGATGTGCCCGTCGAGGATGGCCCGCGCGGCGTCGGCGATCGGATCGTTCTGATCATCGCCTTCCGCGAGCACCGTATAAAAGGCCGTGATCGATCCGACGCCGCGATCGCTGTTGCCGGCGCGTTCGACCAGCTGGGGCAGCCGCGCAAAGACCGACGGCGGATATCCCTTGGTTGCCGGCGGCTCGCCGATCGCCAGCGCAATTTCGCGCTGCGCCTGCGCGAATCGCGTCAAGGAATCGAGCAGCAACAGAACCTTCATGCCGCGGTCGCGGAAATATTCCGCAATCGCGGTCGCGAGCCACGCACCGTGCAGCCGCATCAGCGGCGTGTTGTCGGCGGGCGTGGCGACCACCACGGCCCGCCGCATGCCGTCCGGCCCCAGGGTATTGCTGACGAAATCCTGCACTTCGCGCCCGCGTTCGCCGATCAACCCGACGACGGTCACGTCCGCTTTCGTATACCGCGTCATCATCCCGAGCAGCACCGACTTGCCCACCCCGGAGCCGGCGAACAATCCGATGCGCTGGCCGCCGCCGACGGCGAGCAGCGAGTTGATCGAGCGCACGCCCACGTCGAGGGGATCGCGAATGGGCCGCCGCATCAGCGGATTCATGGGCTCCCCGGTCAGGGATATGCGATCGGTGCATTGCAATTCCCCGCCGCCGTCGAGAGGGCGTCCCGCGCCGTCCAGCACCCGGCCCAGCAGCGCATCGCCGACCGCGACCTCGCTCACGCTGTCGGTGGGAATGACGCGGGCGCCCGGCATGATGCCGCGGATGTCCCCGGTCGGCATCAGAAACAGCTTTTCGCCCGAGAAACCCACCACCTCGGCTTCGATCCGTTTGCCCTCGGCGGTGTCGACCAGGCAACGGCCTCCCACCGCAGCTTCGCAGCCGACGGCTTCCAGGGTCATTCCCACCATGCGGCTCAAGGTGCCCTCCACCACGATGTCGCGGGCACCGGCCATGCGCTCGCGCGCCCGCGCCAGCGAGGCCGCCCACACGTTCGGATCGAGGCGAATGGCGCCCGCCGTGCTCATGGCGCGGCGCCGCGCGGTTGCGGCGTGTGCCGTTCGGTTCCCATGAGTTCGCTCAGGATCGCGGCCAGCCGGGTTTCCAGACGCGCGTCGATGCGTGAAGTGGTCGTGGTGATCTGACATCCACCGCGCGCCATGACGGGATCTTCGACCATCGTCCACGCCCGTTCGCTTTCGGTGGGCGCAAGGTTCTGGCGTACCACGGCCGCATCTTCCGGATGAAGATGGACACGCACTTCACGCGCCGCCACCGGCAGCGCGGCGATGGCGTCGCGGATGATGCCGATGATCTGCGTGGGATCGGTTTTCAATTCGCGCCTCACGATCTGGCGCGCGAGTGCCATCGCGAGAGTCAGGAGTTCATGCTCCACGGCGGCATTCAAGACCTCGAACGGCTTTGCGAGGTCATAGAACATCCCCGCCAATTTGTCGACTTGCGCCCGCACCTCGCCGCGGCCGGCTTCGCGTCCTTCCGCGAGGCCCTGTGCGAACGCCTCGGCGTGGGCTTCCGCCTGCAAATCGGCAAGTCCGCTGACCGTCGGCGGCTTTTGCAGCTTCACGGGATCACTCATATCGGGTGCCGACCACACGGCAGCGACGCCGGATGCGGCTTTGGGTTGTACGTTAGACAAACTCCGCCGCTCCCTTGCCGCCCAAATTGATGGTGCCTTCCTCGGACAGGCGCTGTGCGATCGTCACGATTTCCTTCTGCGCGGCTTCGACGTCCGCAAGTTTCACCGGACCGCGTGCTTCCATGTCGTCCTTGAGAATTTCCGCGGCCCGCTTCGACATGTTCTTCAAGATCTTGTCCGACACCTCGGGTTCCGCACCGCGCAACGCCACCGCCAGGGTATCGGAGCCGACTTCGCGCAGCAGCGCCTGGATGCCGCGGTCGTCCACGCTCAACAGGTTGTCGAACACGAACAGCAGGTCCTTGATCTGCTGATGCATGCCGCCGTCGGCCTGCTCGATCTTGCCGAGTTCTTCGCTGCTCTTGTCCTTTTCCATCGCGTTCAGGATGTTCGCCACGGTGCGCGCGCCGCCGATCCGCCGCAGCACGGCCGGGGGCGCCGCGTTCGCCTGTTTCTCGACCAGCTGATCGAGCTCCGTCAGCGCCGACTGCGGCACCTCGTTGAGCGAGGCTATGCGCATCAGCACATCGGTGCGCATCTCGTCGGAAAGCAACGGCAGGATGCTCGCCGATTGTTCGGGCTCCAGGTGCGACAACACGATGGCGCCGATCTGGGGATGTTCGGCGCTGATGATTTGGGCCACGGCCTTCGCCTCCATCCATTTCAGCGCTTCGATGCCCTGGCCGGTCTGCCCGGTGGAGACCCGGTCGAGCAACATGTCGGTTTTCTGCTTGCCCACGGCCTGGGTCAGCACGCGCCGCACGTAGTCCTGCGAATTCGACGCCGTGTCGGACTTCGCGTCCACGATGCCGATGAATTTGTCGAGCACCGAGGTCATCTGATCTCGCGAGACTTCCTTCAGCTCGGCCATCGCCATGCCCAGCCTCTGTACATCCTTGGCATCGAGTTGCTTGAGCAGACTGGCCGCGTCCTGCTCGCCCAGGCTCATGAGCAAGATGGCGGCCCGTTGAGTACCATCGAGCTCTTCCGGTTTAGCCATCGGCAGCGACCCAATCCTTCACCACTTGCGCGGCACGCTTCGGATCTTGCCCGACCAGCGTCCGGGCCGCAGCGATCTGCTGCTCAAAACTGGGACTCAGCTTGATCGGGTTGTCCGCCTTGCCGGAGAGGCTGACTTTATCGCCCGCGAGTTCACCGGCATCGGAGCGGCCCGGCCGGGCAGGCGGCTTGGTGAGTGATTTCATCAGGGGCCGCAGCACCAGGAGCGCGACCAGCAGCACCAACGCGGCTCCCACGATCTGCTTCGCGAGTTGGGTGACCCAAGGCGTTTGCCAGAGCGGCACACCGTCGACCGGCGGTATGGGCGGACTGGTCTTGAAGGCCTGATTGATGACGTCGAGCTTGTCGCCGCGTTCGTCCTTGAGGCCGATGGATTCACGCACGAGCTGCGTGAAGCGCTTGATGTCCGTGTCGCTCATCGGCGAGGTGACGGCCTTGCCGTCGGCGCCCACCTTCTGCCAGTCGTCGAACACGACTCCGACGCTCAAGCGCTTCAAGTTGCCGGTTGGCTGCTTGATATACGAGAGGGTGCGGTCCACTTCGAAGTTGCGCGTGCTGCGGGACGAACTCGAAGTCGGGCCGTTGGTGGTGGCTCCGCCCTGGCCGTTGTCCGGCGAGCCGGGCGTCGGCGCGGCGCCGGGGAGCACCGGCGCGCCGGCGGTACCCGGCGGCTGGTTGCTGAGAGCGCCGGGAATGCCTTCCGCACCTTCGGAGTTCTTGCGGGTGTCGCTGCTGGTTTGCTCGCTGCGCACCGCGGTCTTCTGCGGATCGTAGTTCTCGCGCGTCTCCTCGGTGAGGGTGAAGTCGAGGTCCGCCGTGACGGTCGCACGCACGCGGCCGGGGCCGACGATGGGCTCCAGGAGCTCGATGATCCGCCGCTGATAGCTATCCTCGAGTTTGCGCGTGTATTCGAATTGCCGGGTCGATGCCGCGGCCTCGGCGCTCTCGTCGGGCGAATTGAGCAGCGAGCCTGCCTGGTCCACCAGCGTGACGTCGCCTGCCGAGAGTTCCGGCACGCTCGAGGCGACCAGATGCACGATGGCCGCGACTTGTCCGGGCTCCAGGCGCCGGCCGGGATAGAGCTGCAGCATGACCGATGCGGTGGCTTTGCGCGCGTCGCGCAGAAACACCGACGGTTTCGGCAATGCCAAATGCACGCGGGCGCTCTGCACGCCTTGGACCTTGATGATGGTGCGCGCCAGTTCGGTTTCGAGCACCGACTGATAGCGTGCCGTTTCCATCATGGAACTGGTGCCCAACGCGGATTCCTTCTGAATCATCTCGATGCCCATCGAATCGCTTTGCGGCAGCCCTTGGCTCGCCAGCCGAATACGCGCTTCTTGGACCTTGGACTCCGGCACCGACACCGCGCCCGAGGGATTGAGCTTGAACTCGATTCCGGCCGCGGTCAGAGCGTCCATGACCTGGCCGCTCTCACGCTCCGAGAGCTGCCCGTAGAGAACCGCGTAGTTCTGGCCCTGCGACCAAAGCACCAGCCAGATTGCCGCGGCGACCGCCGCCGCGACGCCCGCGAGCAAGCCGACCTGCTTCAAGCCGGGGATGGTCTCGAGCAAGCCGCGCGGCGGGGAAGGAACTATGTCAGCCATGGATCAAACCTCGTAGGTCCTTTCAGACCGACATGTTCATAACTTGAGTGTAGGCATCGACCAGCTTGTTGCGGACCTCGGTCATGGCATGAAACGCCAGCCCCGCCTTTTGCACTTCGAGCATGACCCGCGTGAGATCCACGCTCTTGTCGCCGGATTCGTAGGCGTCGGCGAGCGCAGTGGCCTGGTTCTGCATGCTCGCGACGCCATTGATCGACGTCTTCATGAGATTCGCGAAATCCGAGGGCTGCGCCGAGAGCGCCGCCGGTTCGGTCGGGATGCCGGAGGCACGCGCCTGAAGGGCGCGCATTTCCGAAAGTACCTGCTGAATTTGCATGTTGCTCATGGTGATCAGGCCGTCGCGAACTGGGAATCGGCATGGCGCGGAACATTGATGCCGGCCGCCTTGAGCTGCTGCAGCTTGTGGCGCAGCGTGCGCGGACTGATGCCCAGCCGTTCGGCCGCCAGCTTGCGGCTGCCGCCGGTGACTCGCAGGGTGGCAAAAATCAATTCCCGTTCGCGCTCCTTCAGATCGTGATCCAAGCCCACCTCCTGCGCCGCGGCCGGACCCGCCGGCTGCGGAACGGCGTCAGCCGCGGTGTTGATATCGAGATCCGCCGCGTTGACGAGACCGCCGACGGCGAGCCATGCGGCGCGCTGCACGATATTCGTGAGTTCGCGCGCGTTGCCCGGCCAGTCGTGCCGCAGCAGTTTGCGCTCGGCATCCGGCGACAGCGCCAGGGAGGCCTGGTTGCCGCGTGCACACGCCTGAATCGCACGGTGCGCCAAAGGCAGAATATCCCCGCGGCGCTCGCGCAATGCGGGCAGGCGCAGCGACATGACGTTGAGCCGGTAGTAGAGATCCGCTCGAAAGCGTCCTGCGGCCGCCTCTTCCGGCAAGTTCCGGTTCGAGGTGGCGATCAAGCGCACGTCCAGATTGATGGTCCGGGTGCTGCCGAGGCGTTCGACCTCGCGCTCCTGCAGCACCCGCAGGATCTTGGCTTGCAGTCCAAGGTCCATCTCGGAGATTTCGTCGAGGAGCAGCGTTCCGTGCTGCGCCTGTTCGAACTTGCCCGCGTGAGCGCCGAGGGCGCCGGTGAATGCGCCCTTCTCGTAGCCGAACAGAGTGGCTTCCAGCATGTTCTCCGGGATGGCGGCGCAATTGATCGCCACGAACGGCTTGTCGGCGCGCGCGGAGTGATCGCGGATGAAGCGCGCATACACTTCCTTGCCCGTGCCGCTTTCCCCGGTGATGAGCACGGTGGCGTCGGTTTCGGCGATTTTGCGGGCCAGCGAGGCCAGGCGCTTCGATTCCGGATCGACCGCAATCAATTCGTTGCTGATGTCGCGTGCGGCAAGCTGACGCCTCGCCATTTCGATGAGCGCCTGGGCATCGAACGGTTTGACGATGTAGTCCGTCGCACCGTCGCGCATCGCCGCCACGGCCTGCGCAACCGTGCCGTACGCGGTCATCAGGATGACCGGCAGGTCGGGTCTCAGCCTCTTGATGGACGTCAGCAGCTGATACCCGTTGGTGCCCGGCATCTGTACGTCGGAGATGACGAAGGCGATGTCCTCCGTCTCGAGCAATCGCAGGGCTTGATCCGCATCCGCGGCCGCGAGCGCGGGCATCCCCGCGGCCCGTAGCGTGTCGATCAGCGCTTCGCGCAGCGGCGCGTCATCTTCGACGACTAGAACCGAAACATTGACTGTGCTCATGCAGCTTCCTCGACTGGTAAATCTATGACGAACGTGGCGCCGACGCTCGATTCGGCCAGGCGCACGCTCCCCCGATGCGCCTCGACCACGGACTTGACGATCGCAAGGCCGATGCCGTTGCCGCGGGTTCGCGTCGTGAAAAATGGTTCGAAAATGCGTTCGCGAATGGCCGCCGGGATGCCCGGCCCGTTGTCGCTCACGACGATTTGCGCACCGCCGTTCTCGGATCGGCGGGCCAGCAACTCGAGATTCAGATCGGCGCTGGCCGCTTGCAGGGCATTCGTCGCGAGATTCAGTATCGCCGACACCAGCGACGGTGCATTGGCGCGCACCGTCAATTCCGGCGCCTGGGTGCGGATGGTCAGGCGGATTCCGCCGCGCAAGGCGGGACGCAGCCACTGCGCGACCTGCTCGAGCAGCGCGCTCACGCTCACGAGTTCGCGCGCCGCTCCGCCCTGCGCGAATGAGAGCATGTCGTTGACGAGCCGGTCGAGCTGTTTGAGGCTGTCGATGGTCTTATCGCCGCACCGGCGGAGATCCGCGTTGGTTCGATCGGGCAACGCCATTTGCGAGGCATACAGCAGGGCGGTGGCCAACGGCGTGCGGATTTGGTGCGCCAGACCTGCGGCCAGTTCGCCCATGGTCAGCAGCCGCTGCTGCCGCGCCATGAAGACCTGCATCAGGTGCGACTCGGTGATATCGGTCAACAACACCACTTCGCCGCCACCCGCGAGGTCGCGGCGCGACAGATTGACGAAGCGGCCGCTGCGCAATTCGATGTGTTCGCTGGGAGCGGCGCCGCTCGACACACAACGCTGCAGCAGCGACGACTCCGTCTCGCCCAGCACCGGTTCGCCCAGCAATTCGATGGCGGCGGGATTGCACTCGACGACAACGCCCTGGGCATCGAGCACGAGCACCCCGCCGGGCAAACCCTTGACCAGCGCCGACATGCGCGCGGCCAAATGCTCGTTGCCGGCGTGCGCCTGCGTCAAGTCCTGCTGCAGCTGCGCAACCTGGCCGCGCAGCGAATCGAAAGCACCGGTCAATTGCTCGGATAGCGAGCCGAAGGCGCGGAACGCCTCCTGCAGATCGGCGCGCTGATCGCTCGTCACGTCGTGATGTGTCGCTGACATACCGCAGGAGAGAGCAACTTCCGTGCCTTGTCAGCATTTCCTCAATCGATCAATCGGTTACGTCCAGCTCCAAGCCGCGAGGAAAAGCAGCGTCAAAAAACTGTCAGGCGGAGAGGTGGTATTTGCGAAGTTTTTCGACGAGCGTGGTGCGCCGTATGTTGAGCAATCGCGCCGCCCCGGCGACGGTGCCGTCCGCATCACGCAGCGCTTTGCGAATCAGGCCGATCTCGATGGCCGACAAATGATTCTTGAGGTCGATCCCACCGTTCGGCAAGGTCCCGTCGGCCGTACCCTCCGCATCGGCCGCATCCTCGGCTTCGACGGCGTCGGCTTCGAGAGCTGTGCCGCTGTCGACGAAATCGATGGAGTCGCGGATGGAAGTCACCGGCGCCGCGCAGGCCTGCGCGGCGGATACCGTGGCGGCCGCGGCCGGCGACGGAGCGAGCGACGCAGCAACGCTCACGCCGCTGCCGATCCAGGCCGCCGCTCCGCGGTTGCGGTAGCGCTCCGGCAAGTCGTCCGCGGAGATGGTCTGCTCGGGAAACAGCACCGCGAGACGCTCGAGCAGATTCGACAGTTCGCGCACGTTGCCCGGCCACGGATTGCGCGCCAGGCAGTTCATGGCCTGCTTGTCCAATTTGATGTGCCGGCCCGCCATCTGTTCCTGGCGCTGCACCAGATGTTCGATCAGCACGGGCAAATCCTCGAGCCGCTCGCGCAGCGGCGGCATCTGCACGGGGAACACGTTCAAGCGATAGAACAAGTCTTCGCGGAATCGGCCCGCGCTGATGGCGGAGTCCAGATCGCGATGCGTCGCGGCGATGATCCGCACGTTGCAGCGCAGCGTGCGGTTGCTGCCGACGCGTTCGAAGGTGCGTTCCTGGAGCACGCGTAGGAGCTTCACCTGCATCTGCAGCGACATGTCGCCGATTTCGTCCAGGAACAAGGTGCCGCCTTCGGCGAACTCGAAACGCCCGAGACGGGTCGACAGGGCGCCCGTGAAGGCGCCCTTTTCGTGTCCGAACAATTCGCTTTCCAACAGGTCCGCGGGAATGGCGCCGCAATTCACCGGCACGAACGGATGGCCCGCACGGCCCGACAACTCGTGAATGTGGCGCGCCACCATCTCCTTGCCCGTGCCGGACTCGCCGAGAATCAGCACGTTGGTGTCGTGCGGCGCGACTTGCTCGATCAACCGATGGACCGCACGCATGGCCCGGGAGGTGCCGCTCGGCCGGAAGCGATGCGCGCCCGGTTGCGTGGGATGACCTTTGCGGATGTTGTGTGCCTGATCCAACACGGCCGACAGCCGGCGTTGTTTCACCGGGTAATCCAAATGAAACCACACCAGATCGCCGCTGGTCTCCGCGATTTTCGGCAAGCCGTCGGCGCTCAAATAAATCACCGGAAGGGGCAACGCCATGGCGCGCAGTTCCGCAACGAGCTCCCCGCCCTGTTCCGCCACGGTCTCCTTGCCGACGATGAGCGCCAACCAATCGTGCGATTCGGTCTGCTGGTACCGGCGGAATTCCGCCACATCGCGGACATGAACCGGCTGCAGGTCCAAAAACCTCAACAACGTCTCCAGAGTCCGCGCTTGCGAATCTGAGGGTTCGATCACAATTACTTTCTCATCAGACACTGTTTGGGGCTCCTTCCCTGCGGAAAGTGTGACGGAGTGCACAAAATCTCGTGTTCCGCGTTAAGTAAAACTGCTAAGTCATTGACATTGTTCAATCAATATCGGTTTCGCAGTTGATACTAACTGATGAACTTGAGGGAGAAGCAGTGTGCAAACCCCTGTAAGGCGTGTAGGGGATTCTCGCAAACCTCGCCTAATGTGATCGTTGTAGCTTTCTGTCGCGACAGCAGCTAACGCGCCGCGAGACGCGAACCGGCAACCAAACGGCGGTGGTGCCGAAAGATCAGCTTCGCCAGCGAATCGATCACCGTGTCGGAGAGACCCACGAACAAAAGTTGTGCGACGCGCTCACCTTCGGCGATGCGTTCACCGACCACGCTGCACGAGACCTTCAAAGGTTGCGGCAACGCCGCATTGATGTACGCCGATACCACGCCGGTGCCGTGCATCCCCGGCGCCGTTGCGCCGAACCATTCCAGTCCCTCGGATGAGACGCGGACCCGTTGCGGCGGAGGCAGCGTGCTGTTGCGGATGGCCAACTCGGCCGTCAGGCGCAGCAGGATGTTGAGCTTGAATTCCAGCCGTTGAAGTTCGTGGACCAGCGCGGGAGATTCGTCCTTGAGAGCATCGTGCACCCGCACGTCGTCCAACGAGGCTTCCGCAACCAGGAGTTGATGGTTATCCGCGTTCATGCGCGCGAGGGCCGGCCCCTCGACCAGGGGTCCCGGACTCCAGGCCATCGGCAGCAGGTCTTCGAAGATCAAACCATCGCCGAGAAACGGGTCAGGCATGACTCCCCGCCTTGCGACGGGTACGGCTAGCGTTGCGGTCGGGTCGACGGGTACGGCTAGCGTTGCAGTCGGGTGGTCGCGTAGGCATTCACGGCGCGCCGGCCCACCGCAGCCAGGTCCAACTCGCGTGCTTTGATGCGGCGGTGATGTTCCATGCAGCCGAGTGCCAGGTCGTTCAATTGGGAGATCTCACGGAGCAACGATAGAGCGTCGGCCCCGGGTTGTCCATTCTCCGATCGGTATGCCTGCAGCAGCTGCAGCCGTTCGGCATCGATCCGCACCAACGTACCGACGTCGCTGTCGCCGGCGGCCGCTAGCAGTTCACGCGAGAGTTGCAGGGCGCGCTCGAGATTGGCGACCGAGGTCGCGGCCCTCATCGATCATCCCGGACGATCTGATCCCAGCCGTGCTTGATGGTCTTTACCAGGCCCGACACTTCGGCCACGATGGCCGGATCGTTGGTGGCATTGGCGAGGACCAGCCGACGCAGCATGTAGTCGTAGAGCAGCGCCAGATTTTCCGCGATCTTTCCGCCCTTGTCCTTGTCGAGGGTGCCATTGAGATGGCCGAGCATCTGCACCGTTTTGCGGACGGCGGCGCACTTTGTCACCACCTCGTTGAGCGGCAGGTTGTTTTGGATGCGATTCATGCAACCCTGAGCGGTGGCGAGGTTCGACAGGATGTGCTCGAACACGATTTGCACCAGCCGGGTCGGACTCGCGTTCGCCACCAGGCCGTGGCTGCGCACTGCGCGGTATTGGGCCGCTCCATTTCGAGATTGCATCATGGCGTTTCGCCTCAGCTGCCGGTGCTCAAGTTACCGCTGCCCAAGCTGGTGTTACTCGAAGTACCACCACTGCTCGACGAGGCGTTGAACTGAGCCGTCAGAAAGTTTTGCGTCTGTTTGAGCAGCGCCACCGCCGTGTCCATGGCGTTGTACTGCTGCGTGAGTGTCGCTGAATAGGTCGAGAGACGCGCATTCAATGCGGTCTGCTGGGTCGCGACATCCTGGAGGCCGCTTTGCAAGCCCTGGTTGATCGTGCTCAACAGGCCGCCGGCCTGCGTGTACTGATTGATGAGATTGTTGAGCTGCGTCGCGATGCCGCCGGTGCCCCCGAGCAGCGCCGCCACGGAGTTCACACTCGAGGTGAGCGCGTTGCCGAGTTTCGTCGTGTCGGACGCGTAACTGCCGTCGGGATTTGCGGTAATTCCCAGCGAGGACAGCGAATTCAGCCCGCCCAAGTTGCCCGACACCACCTGACCCAGGATCTTTTGCAGCTGGTTCTGGAACGACTGCAGGGTTGCATTGCCTTGCAGCGGCCCCGCGGTCTGGCTGGTCGGATCATAAGACGTCAGGGATTGAACGGCGGTGATGAGGCCATTGAGCGCGGTGACGAAGGTGCCGATCGAGGTCTGCGCCCCCTTGGTGTCGTCCCCGATCGTCAAGGTGGTCGGCGTATCCAACGCCGTCGTCTTCAGCAGGTTCAACGTCACGCCGGTGATGGCGCTGCTGACCTGATTGCCGGCGCTGGTGGCCGCGTAGCCGTTCAGCGTGAAGTTCGCGTCCTGTGCGGCCTGGGTCTCCGTCAGCGCGGTGGTGCTGGGGGTGGTGCCGCTCGCCGGATTGTAGACCAGTGCGGCAAGACCACCGTCGCCGCCCGACTGGGTCACGGTGATGGCGTTGGCCGTGCCGGTTGCCGAGCCGGACAGCACCAGGCGCGCGCCGGCCTTGGTGGTCAGAATGGTTGCCGTGACGCCCGGATTGTCCGGCGCGCCGTTGATGGCGCTCGCGATGCCCGACAGGCTGTTGTCTGTGGTGTCGATATTGATCGAGCTCGAATTGCCGCCGATCGAGATCGTCAGGGTTCCGGTGCCCACGGTGGTATCGGCCGTGGCCAGCGGTTGCGAGGCTAGGCTCGCGGCCGTCGCCAGATTCTGCGCATCGCCCAGCACGGCGGG
>Ga0209006_10002322_pt1 | contig 17360 bp, 12 predicted proteins | sample JacPin_JW_Ref_O2_FD_188567 | JGI IMG/M metagenome (GOLD analysis project Ga0209006, IMG submission 188567) | Forest soil microbial communities from Algoma, Ontario, Canada - Jack Pine, Ontario site 1_JW_Ref_O2 (SPAdes) (version 2) | ecosystem: Environmental > Terrestrial > Soil > Boreal... | reverse complement strand
AAAACCTTGTTCAATGAAGCCAGCGAAGAATCGACTTGACTCCGACCGGCCTTCTCATGGAAGGCGATTACACTAACTGAGAATTCGCTGACCTCCGGTCAGCTTGCGTAATGGCGATATTACACCAGCTATGGACCGGCGGCGGTTATCAGCCGCTTTTGTCGCGCAGATCGTTCAGGTCAAATCGCGCAACCCAGATGTGCTCGGATTCCGAGTATTCCACGATGCCCTGTACAGGAAAGACATCGCCACACTCCAGTTCTACTTCCAACCCGTTCCGCAAAACGACCCGAGAGAGATTAAGGGACTGCGTCGCACCCATCGTGTTCAAGCGCACTCTTCCTTCATGATCGCAGTTATTGAAGTCCACGTTGATCCTAACCATTTCCATCGTGCAGCCTTGATGAGTGCTATCGCGATGTTACACCAACTACCTTGAAGCATGCTCGCCTGAACCAGTCCCGACAGGCTGAGCGCAGCGACTGTTCGATGCTCTTGGAGTTACCAACCGCACCGTGATGTCCAGCGTTTCCATTTCCATGCCAGCCGCCTGAGGCCCTGCTGCGACGGGGATGTTTTCCGCGATGTCGATCGCGTCGGCTACGGTCTGAAACGGAACCCCGTCATCGGCCATAAGTTGAAATGTACGTTCCTCTCGCACGCGGTAAATCTCTGACAAACGACCTGCCAGACCGTTCCAATCTTCGTGCTCAGCATTAAGCAAGAGTTCGCCTGCGGCGGTTATGTGCAGAACGGTGGTTCGGTCATTAGCATCGTTTTCGCGGCAAGTTGGGGCGAGCTCGACGCCAAAGCCAGTTGATCCTCGTTGAGCAAAATACGGCATATACGCCGCAACAAGAACAGCCAGACAGGGTGCTGCAATCAGGGCGAATGCCGGGAGTTGAGAGAATCGTTTCGTCAACGCGAACCTGCGGGTACCGTGGCGATATCGGCGTATTTGCGCGGGCGGGTCGTTAGGCGCTCGGCTCTCAAGCAAGTCTATTCGCGTGCAAAGATAGTTATAGAAACATGTTGCTGGGACAGCAACGAGTATCCCGACCGCGGTTGTAACAAGTGCCGCTGCTACTCTCGACGAAATCATCGCCAGTGCAGCATGCTTCTCCATACCCATGCCTCCGAATGCGCTAAAAATGCCAAGGCATGTACCCCCAAGTCCAAGTAATGGAGCGATAGAGGCAATTGACCTGAGACTGCCTACTTCAATGCTCAGGTCGGCGAGTTTCGCACGTCTTCGACTGTCGGCGTCAATTCCATGCTCACTTCGAAGTAAGTGGTAACGGTAGGATGCCCGGAGGGCGACAACGAAAGTGCAGACGAGCATGAGCGCAAGCACGAAGACATCGGCGCGCGCGCTCCAATTCATCCAGCGCCACAAGTACGTGATGCTCCACTCACACCCATACGATTGCCAATAGTTAGGACAGACAACGGGCATAAGGGAAAGTTTACTTCCTCGGTTGGAACGTTCATATCCAAAGACACCGCATGGAGGGCTCAGGTTTCAATTGTTGTAATCAGGCGTTAACACTTATTGACCCCAATCACGCTGTCAAGGAGGACAGCAGCATGCGGCATCCAGCAGTCTGACTTCTCCGTACCAATCTTGTGGCCATTTGCGCAGACTAGGTTGGGACCGTCCAGCCCATCGAGTCCACAGCACCCGTTAGCGCCGCCCGAATGTCCCGTACCCACAAGGTCGCCTAGATTCACCAGAAAGCGCCCAGTCACGCTCCAGTACTCTTGGTTATTAAGGCCGAAGAATCCCTTGGGAACGGCTGGCTTGCCATTTTCCAGAGAGATAGCTTGGTCGGGACCTAGAGGTAATAGCGGCGTGGTGATCGCTACATGGCAGACCGGACATGTGAAGACAGTGTGATGCTCCGACATTCTTCGCCATCACAGCACCAGCCACCGACCCGAGTCAACTGTTGAAATCAGGCGATTTCACTAACTGAGAATCGCCCGGAGGGGCCTAGTGGTCGGTTGTTTAGCGAAATTGGCGATGTTACACTAACATCCATGCGAGCCTTCCCCGAGGTTATTGCACCACCTGGTTCACGACCGTAGAGGTGCTCGTGCTCGAGTTGGCATCCCCGTTGTAGTGCGCCGTGATCGGATGTGTACCAACGGCCAGATTGGATTTGGTAAGTTTAGCTACGCCGCCGCTCAGGGTCGCGAAGCCTATCCCGGTGGTCCCGTCCAGAAATTTCACATTGCCTGTTGGCGCGGGGCCCGTGCTCGTCACGCGGGCGGTAAAGGTTACTGTCTGCCCGAATTGTGAAGGATTGAAACTCGAGGTTAGGGTCGTGGCCGTCGGGTACTTCTCGACCACCTGCCTCACCGACCCAGAACTCGGCTTGAAATTCACGTCCCCCGCATAGATCGCTTTGATGGTGTGTGTCTTACCGGTTAACGACGAGGTGGTAAGGGCTGCGATACCACTCTTCGTGAGCTTGCTTCCAATCACAGTTGTTCCATCGTAGAACGTCACCAGTTCGCCGTTCGGAATCGCGCCATAAGTCGACGTCACCGTAGCCGTGAACGTCACCGGCTGGCCAATAAACGTCGGCGAACCTGATGTAGTCACCTTAGTGATGGTTGGATGTGGCTTCAAAATGGTTTCCGTCACCGTGGCAGATGTGCTGCCGGCAGCGATGTTTAAGACACCCGAGTAAATGGCGTTGATTGGATGCGTCCCTTTGGCTGGGTAAGTTGTGCTGTACGACGCCTGGTTATTGACTAGCGCCACCGTAGCAACCGGTGCAGATCCATCCTGGAACAGCATGGTTCCGTGGAGCGCTCCGCCGGATTGGCTCGTCACCTTGGCTGTGTACGTGACCACTTGGTTTATATCCGCAGGATTCACGCTTGAGACCAAAGACGTTGCCGTAGGCGGGGCCCCAACGTTGTTCAGCAGCACTCCGACCGAGCCGCCCATCAGATTGATCGGGCCGCTGCAGTTATAACCGTTGCTGATACACTGACTGGCAACTAATAAGTCCGGTCGACCGTCACCATTCACATCACCCACCGCCACCCGGAGGGTTTGATATCCCCCAGAGTCGTAGTTCACGGCCGCCTCGAAGGTTCCGTCGCCGTTCCCCAATAGCACAGCCACCGCGCCGGGATTGTTACCATCGCCACCGAGAGACGAGTTCACTACCAAGAGGTCGGGTTTACCGTCACCGTTCACATCCGCGACTCCAATCGACTCCACTACCGAGGCAGTCGAACCCGGGTCTGAACTGTAGGTCACTACTGACTGGAAAGTTCCATCGCCATTTCCCAATAGCACTCCCGCCGTGTTGAGGTCCAGATTGGCCACTAGCAGGTCCAGTTTGGCGTCCCCGTTTACGTCGGCGACCGCCACTGAGTAGGTAGGAAACCCTCCAGAGTCGTAGCTTAGGGCAGTCTGGAAAGTTCCATTGCCATTACCCAACAGCACGGCCACTGCGCCCTCTGTCTGCGAACAGTTGCCGCCGCACTCGTTGGCAACAAGCAAGTCCGGCTTACCGTCGTGGTTCACGTCAGCGACCGCTACCGATACGGCACCTCTCCCGCCTGAACTGTAGATCACCGTTGCCTGGAAAGTGCCGTTGCCATTGCCCAGCAACACCCCCACTGTGCCGTCACAATCAGGGTCGCTGCAGGTATTGGCCACTAGGATGTCAGGCTTGCCGTCGCCGTTCACATCCGCAACAGCCACGGACCAGGGATCTGTCTCGCCCGAGTCACAGATCACAACCGGTTGAAAGGTACCGTCGCCGTTTCCCAGCAGCACGCCAACTGAGTACGATCCCTCGTTGATTACCACTATGTCGAGCTTGTGATCGCCATTCAAGTCCGCTATTGCTATTGCCTGTGCATAATAGCCGCCCGAATCGTAGGTCACGGCCGGTTGAAACGTCCCATCGCCATTGCCCAACAGCACGCCGAGTGCGCCACGGCCGATTGCACAACCGCTGTCAGAACACTTGTTTCCCACCACCACGTCAAGTTTGCCGTCGCCGTTGAGATCTCCCACTGCGACCGCAGTACCCGTATAGCCTCCCGAATCATACGCAACCGCCGGCACGAAAAGGCGTGGGCCTGAGTCGGTCGCGTAGTGATCAAGTTCGGCCTTGCCGGACGGCTGGCCAGGTCTCTTCGTTTGTGCAAGGGCCGCCAAAGCAACCATTACGATGAGAACCGCGATGAACGAAGCGATGCCACAGAGACCGCTCCTACTGCGAGTGTTCTTGCGGGTCATAGGAGACCTCCTGTACCACGGAATCAGGGGCCTAAGTCGGCTACATCGGTTGCATCTGTTGGTTCGCCAACCTTCTGCGCAGGACGGTGCCGCAGCTTGCGGGGAGGACACAAGTATGAGTTTGCGGGAAGTCGATTGTCAAGGAGTCGTGATTAAGGTGCTCGTCAGCAGGAGCCCAATTGGAAATGGCTTCCGTTTTGACCATATTGTTGGCAACCGGAGTCTACCCCAAGAATCCGGTCGTTAGTGAGATGGGGACGTTTCGCCAACCAGCGGGCTATTTCGGTTTGGATGGTTACTTGACCCAGCCGTCGTTTGGCACCTTCCTCCCAAGTTTTTGCCGTCTGCGGCTCCGCGACAAACAAGTAGCAATCTCTTTACATCCCTGTGACTCATTAGGAACGCTGATCACCTATCCTTCTCGGTCGTGTCAGTCCATCCTGGGGCGAAGGAGAGGATTTATGTTTATCAAGAAATCCGCGATTTCTATGTTGTTCGCTGCAGCTTCGCTGTGCACATCTGGCTCGCAGAGTGCGGCCGAGACCGAGAGTGTCCCTGGAACAACCTTCACAACGCTGCACAGTTTCACCGGCGCGGATGGTGACCTATCGTTCGCGGGACTGGTCCAAGGTAAGAACGGACGCCTCTACGGGACAACGTACTACGGCGGCGCCAACAACGACGGGGAAGTCTTTCAGATCACGACTGCTGGAAAGCTGAAGCCGCTGCACAGCTTTTGCTCCACGGGTGATTGTGCGGACGGGGAATACAGTTATGCGGTGCTCGTTCAAGGCGCCGATGGCAATTTCTACGGGACGACCTACCTCGGCGGGTCCAATGACGATGGAACGGTTTTTAAGATGAGCCCAAAGGGCGCGCTAACGACGTTGCACAGCTTTGGAGGCACCGATGGCTCCCAGCCTCTAGCGGGCCTCGCAGAAGGAAGTGATGGGGATTTTTACGGCACTACGAACCTGGGTGGATCCCACAACGCTGGAACGGTGTTCAAAATTACGCCGAGTGGCGAGTTCACCACCCTACATAGCTTCTGCTCGAAGGCTGCTTGCGCGGACGGACAAAGTTCGTATGCCGGACTGATTTTGGCCACCGACGGAAACCTGTACGGGACAACGCTTGCAGGCGGATCTCATGGCCGTGGGACGGTATTCAAGATCACCAAGAGCGGCGCATTCAGCACGCTGTATAGCTTTTGTTCGCAGAGTGGTTGCGCGGACGGCGAGTTTCCGCAGATTGGACTGGTCCAAGCCAGCAATGGGAACTTGTATGGAGCCACGCTTGAGGGCGGAGCATACGGCTCTGGAATTGTCTTCGAACTTACCTTGAGCGGCGTGCTGACTACGGTCTACAGCATTTGCTCCCAAAACGGCTGTCCCGATGGCAACTACCTCTATGCGCCATTGACCCAGGCCCAGGACGGAAACCTGTACGGAATCATGCAAATCGGTGGGGCCAACAACGGAGGGACGATTTTCAAGATCACTCTAAGCGGCACCCTGACGACACTGTACAGCTTTTGCTCGCAACCGGCATGCGCCGATGGCCAATATCCGGCGGCAGGGTTGGTGCAGACTACGAATGGGAATTTGTATGGGACCACCGCCGATGGCGGAGGTCACGGCAATGGCACGGTGTTCAGCATCGCTCCGTAGAGCAAGCGCTGTTTTCGGAAGTCGGACGTTGTCGGTAGTTTTTCCGGGATGGTCACCACTGAGGTACCCCTTTCGCGAAATATGGTCTGTGAGTGAGCGAGTGAAAGACAGAAGGATGGAACGGGAGACCGGGATCGAACCGGCGAGATCGAGCCTGGGAAGCTGGCAAAGAAAACACAAGGCACTCAGAACATACGATTTATATGAAATGAAAAACCTTTAAAAGCCCCGTTTCTCCGTTAGCTGGTAGATCACGGATTGTACCCACAAATTATGGGGGGTCTGGGGATGTGGGAAACGTGGAGCGTTTTCCATATCTCCATGCCCGGTTGCTTCGACAAGATTGCTTGCGGTGCGGGTGGCCGACAACCCAGTGCGGAGTGTGGCCGCTCCGTGTTGTATTCCACGCGCCACCTCTCCGTCAGAAGTGCCTCCTTCAACGAGTAAAATATCTCGCTGTTCAAGAACTCGTCGCGCAACTTCCCGTTGAAGCTCTCGCAGTACCCGTTCTCCCACCGACTCCGAGGCTCGATGTGCAACGTTCTCGTGCCCACCCGCCAGCCACTTCCAACTCCTCGGCAATAACTCCTGTCCATTGTCCGAACGAATGTGCTCTGGTATTCCGCGCACCAAGCATCACATCGGCCAACGTGTCGATCACCTGCAAACTCCCCAAACGCGCGGAGCCATACTCGGTTTATTCAATTGATTCACCTCACGACCCGGTTGGAAGAGATTTCCCCGGACAGCCCATTCCATCAACTGGACCATCCGGGGAAAGGTCTGTGATCCACTTCTGAAAAAACGAACCCGCGTGCTCATTTTCCGGCCGTGTCATTTTTCCTGACCGTCGTGGCCGTTATGAACTTCGCGACATAGCACGGTTCATGAACCGCATTTCCGTCCTTATCGGTACCAGCTGTTTCTAGGGGCACCGGATTGTTGCAAAGAACGCAGAGAGCAGACGATTGGTGAGCCTGCATTGTGGGTCGCCCCTTGCCAAGAACGGCATCAGTTGCACAGGAGACCGACGGCAGGCCGGAGAGATGTGTAAGAGATCGTTGTCTACGGGTCAATTAGAGCTATCAGGATATTTCGACAAGAAGGTGACTTATTGGCGGACGCACGCTCCGATGCAACACCAATTAAGGCGTGACCTTGAATACGACGCCACAGCAACCTAATCCGCACGATGTTAGGCCCCCTAATTCCGTCGTCCCATACAGGTTGCCTTGGCTCTCCATCACTAAACCGGCCAGGGGTATTCCGCCGTCGGCGCTTCCGGTGAATCGATAAAGAATCGTCTCTTCGCCCGTCGCACTTACTTTCAAGACAGTTCCGCAACTGGAGCCGTTACAGCTTAAATTTCCGCCTCCGTAGGTTGTGCCGTAGAGATTGCCTTGACCATCCATGATCAAAGCAGATTGAGGGGTTGCTCCATCGGTTCCCCCGAGAAAACTGTAAAGCGCACTCTCAGCACCTTTGGGAGTCACCTTAAACACAACTCCGCAGCCAATCCCGTCGCATGTCAGACTGCCTCCACCGGCGGTTGTGCCGTAGAGATTACCCTGTCCGTCGAGCAGCAATCCCGCGAGGGGGCCGGAGCCATCAGCCCCTCCGGTGAAGCTGTAAAGTACGGTCTCCGTGCCGTCCGACGGGTTGAAAGACCTGGGGTAGAATCGTGCCGTGCCGGGATCAAATGCTGGTGGAAATCCAGCCGCCAATCGGAACGCTTAGAATCGCCCCCGGCTCGGCGATGCCATCAGGATAGGAGCATTCGCTGGCCATGCGTCACGAGATTGTAAAGAGAATGTTATTTTATTTGTCGTCGCACCCCTCCGTGGAGAGCCAACCAGAACACCACAAGCGCCGTCAGGCGAAATAGCAGCTAGAAGATGACGGTTATTGGCGCCGACAAAAGTTCAGTTTACATTGGCTTCACCGCGGTCTGTATGAAGGTCAGGCCCATGGAGCGTTGTTCGTTAGCATAAAATCTAGAAACGTTATGGCCCGGAGGGTGAACCTCAAGAACGTTTTAGTTTCTTCAGGAGCTGTTTGCCCGTGCGGCAACAAGATTCCACCATCCGAAATCCGCCAGGTAAGAAATTAGATTCTATGTCCGAAGTGCAAGATGACGTTCAAGCCGAAACCGAAACAACAATCCTGGCGCATTTTGTGACTTTGCCATGACGATGTTTTCGCGACGCGATTTTAGTTTTGCGACCTTCGCGAAACCGGAGTTTTTCAACGATCCGGGCGATTTCACTGACCAACTCTGACGTAGCGTGATGGGGATACTTCGCTAGTGGGCGGACACTTCCCGCAAGAGCCGCGCATTCGCGACGGTCTGGAGCAGCAACGTCTTGGTAAGCGGCATATCCTTTAGCCAAGAGGTGGTTCATGAGTGAGAACAGCCGGCAGAGTCAGGGACACATAGATTCGATTGTGAAGCAAGAGGAGAAAGCGTTGGAGCGACGCTCGAGCTCGGAACGCTTCGCCGATGGTGTGGGGCTTTTTGCCGGCAGCCTTCCCTTTGTTTTGTTTCACCTCATACTCCTACTCGTGTGGCTCTTGGTTAACTGCGGCGAGATTCGTGGCATACGACCGTTCGACCCATTCCCATTCTCCCTGCTCGGAATGATCGTTGCCATGGAAGCGGTGATTCTCTCCAGTTTCATACTCATGCGCCAGAATCGCATGATGCGTCGAGGCGAACTTCGAGACCACCTGAACTTGCAGGTCGATCTCTTGGCGGAGAAAGAAATCACAAAGGTTCTTCAGATGGTCCGCGCCATTTGCGGACATATGGGACTGCAAGACATCATCGTGGACAAGGAGATTGGAGAACTCAGCCAAACTACCTCTATCGAATCGCTCAGCCAGACATTGGAGGATCGGCTGCCAGGAACCTAAGGCTACCGCCGCTTGGATCGACGGACAAAGCTCGGCTCCGTGAAGCTTCGAGAGAATGGATGAAAACGTGCCATTAGCGCTAACCGAGAATTGCGCCGCGGCCTGCTTCCGTCAAGTAATGGGTCCATCGCGCCTTCAAAAAATACCGTACAAAATGTAGCTTCCCCTGTGAGATTTGACGACACCTTGCCTGAGGTCCAGCGCCGAAACTCATTAGTAAATGCAAGCCGACCGCGGCTGTGGCGAATGGCTCGATCGTTTTAGGCTGGTCTGCACGGCACGGAGTCGTCTTAGCTAAGAGCGCTACCCTCGATGAACAAAATCATTTTTCACGCCCGTCGCTTTGCGAGGAAGTTGGAGCGATTTCCAGATAGGTATAGGTGTTGAAACCAGGCATTTCAATTGGCAAGGTTTTCTGGGTAGTTGGTTGAATGGCGACCATCGTCAGATGACCTGGCGAGGGTACTCCGCGCCACGAGTGTCACTCACTGAGCGTCGCGCCTGTTGCCAGTATTTAGGGAACTGCTTCCGTTCGATTGAGTTCTCGTTGGAGCCACAGCTTTGCAGATGCCCAGCGTCGCTTTATTGTCATGGGAGATAGATTGAGGGCGTCCCCAATTTCTTCAGTAGAGAGACCTCCGAAAAACTTCAACTCGACGATTTGACTCTGCTGCGGGTCAAGTTTAGTCAATTCGCGCAAGGCATCGTCGAGTGCCAGGACATCCACTGTAGGTTTTTTGAATGCGAGCCCATCAAGCGTTACGCGTTCGCCACCTTCGCGTTTCGCGGCATGGCGGATTCGCGCGTAGTCGACAAGTATCTGCCGCATCAATTGGGCACAAATCGCCAGAAGATGCGAGCGATTTTCTATCTTCGCCGTGCCCTGCTTTTCGAGACGAAGATAGACTTCATGCACCAGGGCGGTGCTCTCTAAGGTGTGCCCGTTCCGTTCCTTGCGCAAATGGTTATGCGCCACCCGGCGAAGTTCGTCATAAACCAGGGGAACGACAGCCCGCACTGCCTGACTATTACCTTCATGCCATTGCACAAGCAACTGCCGGATAACCTGGGACGATTCGTCTGACAAGTGAGCCCTCATTTCCAGGTGCGCGAACCTATTTTTGTAGCAACTTAGCCCCTTATTAGTGATGGCGTCAAGGAATAAGCAGCCATGTAATTCAAGATTTCTAGTGTTTTCAATGGCTTAGATATCCCTGATTTCGTACATAAAGATAAATTCTCTCTTCTGGTCCTTTTTCTCGAGTGATTCCGCTTTATCACAATGACAGGGCCTTAACGGATAGCCAGTCACGGTTGATGAATGGCGACCTTCTCCCAGAAGTTGCGGACCCGTCAAAACCTAAATTCTTGATAGGAGGCAGTATGAAACGCACTTACGGTCAAAACTCGAGTTTAAATTTCATCGTGAAAGGGCTGGCAGCCAACATTGTCATGCTTCTGGCACTTCTTGTGTCACCGTCTATGGGGCAAAACATTCATCAAATTGCATACAACGGGAGTTGGGTAGATACAAACCTGACCACGACAACAGGAGGCCCAACCCCTTACGTTATGGGAGTGAGCGCCTTCTACACCACTCCGGACAACGATCTGCACGTTTTCTACATTGCGACAAACCGGCACATCCACCAGTTCACCTATAAGGGGGTATGGGCGGATGAAGACGTGACCGCAGAATCCAACGGCATGATTGCGGCCGATGAGGTCCCCGTCAGTGCCTTTACCACCAACGGAGCCCAGTACGTTTATTTCTGTGGCAACGACAACGATTTACATGAGTACGCATACGGTAATAACGGAAAGTTCAGCTGGGTCGATACGAACGTCAGGAATGAGGCTGGCGGACTTAATGTCACCCCGTGTGATGAGCTACAAGATGAGGGACTCGTCACCGTTTCATTCGTCGCCTACGCAACATCAAATCAGCGACACGTTTTCTTGCAAGCAATCGAAGGCTCCGACATCTACCACTATGTATATAAGAACTCTGCCTGGTCACTCGAAGATGACACTCAGATTGCCGGCGGTGAAACTGGAGATGGCAGTTATATGGCCGGGTTCGAGGCCAATGGCGCGCAGTACGTCTTCTTCGAAGGCAAGGACGAAGAAATCCACCAACTCGCGTATGGCGCCGGAGGGAATTTCAACTGGGTTGACACGAATATCTCGGAATTAGCAAAAGCGCCGGAGGGAGACCCTGCGCGAGAAGCAGGCGTCGCCGCCTTCAATGTTCCGGGTACCGCAGAAATCGAAGTTTACTACGTCACCACCGAAACCGATAAAGTGGAGCAATTGGCGTTCAATGAACAAGGCAAATGGACAAAACGAACACTGGCTGGCCAAGCTCCGCTCCTTTTCGGCCAGATGACCGCTTTAGCAACGACACCGAACAACCAGTTCCATATCTACTTCAATGGCGACACCAAGAAACCAGGCATCTATCAGGATTATTACAATGGATCCAAGTGGGCCAGCCAGCTTCTGATTACCGACACACCATGGATTCAGTTTGGGGGAGCTTCGTCGGGATTTGCGATGGCGAATTCGCAATACGTCTATTACGTCAGCTCCAACTAGTTGCTATCTTGACTTGATCGGCGGGCCGCGCGGTTGCGCGGCCTTTTTCCTTGAACGGACGTAAAGTGCACGCCACTAGCGCCCCGATGGAAATTCTGCTTAGCACATCTGAGCGAAACCACTAATGATCGGCTGATTTGCCGGAAACTTCGTTGGTTCGTTTTAAATCAGCGGCCATTTGCTGGAACTTTGGATTGCCAAGAAGGTTCCTGAAGTCCTCGTCGGCAAGCATGGCATCGGCATCTTTATAGCCACGGCTGATGGCTTCCCGTAGATAGTGAAGAGCGTCTTCGGAGCGATGTCCCTCGGCGGCAACACAGGCAAATGAATACCAGATTGCGAATGGATTGCCTTTCCCACCAGTCTGCGCTTCAGTCGCTTCGTGAAACATTCGGCTTGCTTCGGCATAACGATTGGTGTGGGCGAGAATAACACCAAGATGTTGCAGAGTCGTAATGGTGTCGGGATGTTGCGATCCGAGGATTCGCACACGAGACTCGTATGTCTTTCTGGCAATAACTTCTGCTTCTGTGTATTTGCCCCGCTCATCCAATATTTCGGCTAAATTGGATTGCGAAATTAAAGTGTCCGGATTCTGTAGCCCAAGAATGCGAGTTTCAATCGCGAGCGTTTCACGCTGTAATTTTTCCGCCTCTTCAAGGCGATTCTCACCAGCTAAGACGCTAGCCAGATTTTGCTGATCTGATAACGTATCGGGATTCTCCGGCCCTTCGGCCTGAAGGCGGATCGAGAGTGCCTGCCGATAGAGCTTTTCTGCCTCCGATTTGTGACCTTCAGCGTCGGCAATTGTCGCTAAATTTTCCAAACAAAGTAGAGTAAGCGGATGCCCTGGGCCCAGTACACGTTCCTCGTCGGTTAAGTTCTTGCGATCAATTTGCTCAGCCTCAGCGGTGCGACCTTGAAGCTGAATTGCAACAGCCAAATTGTTTTTCACTCGTAAGATTCGAAAATCATCTGGAGGCAACGAGACCCCTTCGAGCTCGAGCACTTGTCGGTATTCTTGCTCTGCCTCGGAATAGCGCGCTTCATTGTTGAGTGCAATCGCTAAGTTTTCCATCGATCTCAGTTTGAGAGAATTGTCCAGCGTTGGATTTCGATCGGCGATCGTGATCACTTCTCGTTCTAATCGTTCTTTATCCTCGAAGTGACCCTCATAACCGAGAATGATTGCCAATTCACCCATCGTTTTCAGGGCTAGAGGGTCCTCTGGGTCTAGATTGCGGCGGTCCCCCTCCAGAGCCTCTCGCTCCAACTTTTCCGCCTCGTCGTAATGCCCCTCATGTCCGAGGATTGAACCCATTTGGGTTTTGGACTCGAGGGTTTGTCGATGATTCGGACCTAGGAGAGATAATTCCGCATGCAGAGCGCGCTCGTTCAATTCATGAGCTCGGGAGAAAATTCCCAGATTCAGATATGTTTGAGCCATGACCTGCATCATTTGAGCCTGCTCTTCTGGATCCTTCTTGAGTCCCGATTCAACCCCATTCGATGCATTATCTAGAATTTCGCGGGCCGTGACCTTGTCGGCTCGCCCTTGAGTTGGATCTGATACTTTGAACATCTCAGTCATGAAATTGGTAATGCGGTTGGCGCGATCGCGCTCCCGAGTAATCCGGCGCAATTCCGTGGCTTGGATCGCAGAGAATGTTCCTAACAAGAGTAGCAACCCAGCCGCGACACCCACGGCGATTCGATTCCGTCGTACATACTTTCTGAGCCGGTAACCCGTGCTCGCAGGTCGAGCCATGATGGCCTCGTAGTTCAGGTAGCGGCAAATGTCGGCGGCCAATTCTGCTGGCGAACCATAACGGCGATTACGGTCCTTCTCGATCGCTCTTAGAGTGATCCAGTCCAAGTCACCGCGCAACAATTGCACCAGTTGCTTGGGTTCAGTGCTACGAGCCTCAGCTGTTGAGGTCGATGTCTTGCTGTCAGCATTCACACGATTACTGGGGCTGGGTGGCTCATCTTGTCGCAATCTTCTTAAGAGTTCGTCGAGCGGCACTTTCTCGCCAGCTTTGGCGTCAAAAGGTTTCGCGCCGGTCAGCAGCACATAAAGAACGACTCCGAGGGAATAAACGTCCGTTCGAGTATCCACATCGTTCGCATCAGGATCGGCTTGCTCCGGACTCATATATCCAGGAGTTCCGACGAAGTCGCCTATCTGGGTGAAGACGCTTTGCCCGTCGTTTTGGCGAGTAACGGTTTTCGCTAATCCAAAATCGATGATGCGAGGCACGGGTCTGCCGTCGACTTCCACCACCAGGATGTTCGCAGGCTTCAGATCACGGTGCATAATGGCCTTCTGATGGGCATGCTGCACGCCTTCGCAGGCCTCAATAAAAAGTTCAAGACGATCTCTTAAATTGAGCTTTTCTCGATCGCAGTATTCAGTGAGGGGCAACCCAGGCACATACTCCATGACGAAATAGGGCTGACCTTGGGGTGTCGTGCCAGCATCAAAAACTTTGGCAATTGCTGGGTGATCCATCATGGCGAGAGACTGACGCTCTGCTTGGAAGCGCTGAACGACTGACTCGTCATACATGCCCGCGCGGATCACCTTGAGAGCTACCTGGCGTCGCACCGGGGCGGTTTGCTCGGCCAGCCAGACTTGGCCCATGCCACCTTCACCTAGTTTTTGTATCAGTAGAAAACGCTCATCAAAGACTTCTCCAGCCTGCACTCCAAATGGAGAGGCAGTTGCGTCCAGACTCGCGACCAATTCATCCGCCAGCTCTGATGGCAATTCAAGAAGGCTTGAGAGCACATCATTGTTGGAATCGAGTAAAGCTTCGACTTCGCGTCGCAAACTAGGATCAGAGGAGCAAGCTTTATTTAGGATCGCATTTCGCTGGTCTGGTGAAGCTTCCAGCGCTTCTTCAACCACGTTGCGAATTCTTTCCCATTGTTCGGGGGTCATGGATGGGCCTCATCGTGACGTGAAGAGTATAAAACTTTCATTCTCGATCTATTCAAGTGGCGAAAAATCCACCACTACACTCATTGCACCCCCGGTCGTCATGGAAAAAACGGTCAGATTATTCGCAAATTGTTTTGCCAATCGCGGCAACCGCGTCCGCCTCGAAGTTGGAACAAACGGCACATCACCAGCCTTTTTTCAATCCCGTTTGAGTTTTCTGCTGTCCTACCCATTCATAGATACGTTCACGTAGTGCGTCCATGGGAAGTGCGCCGCCCGAAAGTACTTCATCGTGAAATGCGCGCAAGTCGAATCGATCTTTGAGTTCGTCTTTTGCGTATTGACGTAGCTTCAGGATTTCCAACTCCCCTATCTTGTAGGAGAGGGCTTGCCCCGGCCATGCCATGTAACGATCCGACTCGCTCTGTACGGTGACCTCGTCAATTGCGGAATGCGCGTGGAAATAATCAACCACTTGCTGACGTGTCCAGTGTTTGTAGTGGAAACCAGTGTCGACCACCAGACGAATGGCGCGCAGCAGATCTTCCTGCAGGTGACCGTAATAACTGTAGGGATCCTGGTAAAATCCAACTTCTGTGCCCAGTTTTTCCGAATAGAGAGCCCAACCTTCGGTATAGGCTTTATAGTCTTCTTGCTGGCGGAAGAGTGGCAAATCACCCAATTCCTGCGCGACTGAAAGTTGCATATGATGTCCAGGCACGCCTTCGTGATAGGCGGTCGTCTCGATGTCGAGTACGGTGCGTTTGGCGAAATATCCGGTGTTCACCATAATATGTCCGGGGCGAGAGCCGTCCGGTGTGCCCACAACGTATTCAGCGCCAGGCGCTTCCTTCTCGCGAAATTCCTGAACCGGTCTTACGTCGAGCTTCGACTTGGGCAGCCGTCCAAACAATTGAGGCAACTTCACATACATCTGATCTTCGTACCTGCGATACAGATCAAGAATTTGCTCCGGCGAATGCACGTGTAACTTCGGATCCGCATCGACGGCGGCTTTGAAATCGTCCAGGCCCTTATATCCCAGTTGGTGAACCACCGAGAGCATGCGTCCTTCGATTTCCTTCACCTGGTTCAAGCCGATCCGGTGAATCTCTTCCGGTGAAAGATTTGTTGTCGTGCTTTCTTTTACGCGGAACGCATACCATGCCGTGCCGTCCGGCAATGCCCAAGCTCCTGGCTCAGTCCCGCCTTTCGGGGCGTACTCATCTCTAACGAACGCAGTAAACTTGACGTAGGCGGGAAGCACGCAATTCTTGACGGCCGCCAATCCCGCTTCGCGTAGGCGGTTGCGAGTTGCACTGGGAATGGCATCGGGAAAGTTATAAAAGGGATGAGAAAAAGGACTTTTCTCGGCGGTCGTACTGGCGATTCCGCCGGCTTGCGCCGCCACTTTTTCCAGCAGAATCTTTGGCGGAATCCGCCCGTCGGCTGAGCCTTTGCGCATCTGCGCGATCGTTTGGTCAAACCAAAGAGGCAGTAGCCTGAGGCGGGTTATATAGTCTTCGTAGTCTTTCACATTTTCGAACGAAAGAATGCTGACCAGTTGCGGCGCATCGAGGTGAACTCCGTTTTCCTGGGTGACAGGCATCTCCCACGGCTTAAAGCGTGCCCTCTCCAGATCCATTTGCAGATCTCGAACCATAAGATCTTTGTTCAGCTTTTCCTGTTCAGGAAAATTGATTGTGTCGATTGCTTCGAACCGTTCGAGGAAACGACGAGTTTGCAGCAGATCGTTGTTAATCGCTTCTTGAGAGAAGTCGTCAAGCTTGTCGTTATAGCGTTTATCGCCCAGGGTGGATGCGTAAATGGGACTCCTGCGCATCGTGTATTCCCAACGCTGGTTCAGCAACTGATTCAGCGCATTGCGCCGCGTTTCGAGAGCTGCGGGAGGATCGGCGGCAAAGACAGCTCGGGTGGAAACGGCAAGGGCGAGCAGAATGACCAGAAATCGCAAAACTATCTCCGATTCGAATTTGTAGGAGCTGCGGCGAACTTCCCAGCCCTTGCACTGTCTATTTGGACTCCCAGTTAGAAGAAGTGTTACCAGTGCTCTTTTTACAGTAGTTATTTAGGCCACGCTCTCGATCCCGTTGTCGAAAGTTGCCAACCAGGCGAGTTTAAGAACGCCAGCGGTTTTCGAATTTACGTTTCTAAATCACAAACCCGTCGGTCACTTGTTGCAATCCGATTTCATTAACTGAGGATTGCCCAACTGGACATCGACCCGGGCGACGGATTGTTAGTGCGATGACGAGTCTGCGCCCACTATTGGGCCATCAAAACCGCTCTTGAGGGCCATTCCTTAGCTCCTGAGCCCGAGATAGATTTGTGATCGAGCAGACTTCGGGGGAGGGCTGTTCAAACTAGCGTCCTAGACTCGAAAGAGTCTTGGGCGCTTTTTAATGTTGCTTCTGGAATTGAGATTCTGGTTGGCAAATCTCAGCCGTCGGGGTGTAACAAACTAACGCGAGCGCTTCTTGCCACCCGTTAACACCGCGACGTGACCAGCTGCCGACACAATGTCCTTTACGTTAAACCCGAGAAGAGTTCGTGCCCACCGGTAAGTTTTCTTATCTTCCCTAGGCTCACCTGCAACAACTTCTCCTTCAGTCATTAACCTAGTCACCGTTGTGTAAACAGAACCCAGTGGATTCTGGTGGCGGACTCCCACCACCGGCGGTTGTGCCGTAGAGATTGCCCTGTCCGTCGAGCAGCAATCCCGCGAGAGGGCCGGAGCCGTCAGCCCCTCCGTTGAAGCTGTAAAGCACGGTTTCTGCGCCATCCGCAGCGAACTTGAACACCACACCACAACCGGCTAGACCGCAGCCGGAACCGGTGCCTCCTTGGGAAGTCGTGCCGTAAAAATTGCCTTGGCTATCTTGAATCAATCCCCCGTACGGGTGAGATCCGTCTTCGCCCCCGGTAAAGTTGTAAAGCACCGACT
>Ga0209006_10002321_pt1 | contig 17365 bp, 14 predicted proteins | sample JacPin_JW_Ref_O2_FD_188567 | JGI IMG/M metagenome (GOLD analysis project Ga0209006, IMG submission 188567) | Forest soil microbial communities from Algoma, Ontario, Canada - Jack Pine, Ontario site 1_JW_Ref_O2 (SPAdes) (version 2) | ecosystem: Environmental > Terrestrial > Soil > Boreal... | reverse complement strand
AACCTGCTGCGGTGAAATCCCTTTCGACTGGAGAAGCGTGTCCTGAAGGTTCACCATGATCTCGCGCTGCTTTCCACCGTAGGGGTACGGAACGGCGGCCCCGGGTACGGTGACAAGCTGGGGGCGAAGAAAGTTCAAGGCCTGATCATTCAGGTCGGCTTCACTCAACCCCGTGCCGGACAGCGCGAGCTGCAACACAGGCACATTCGAAGCCGTGTAGTTGACAATGAGGGGTGGCAATGTACCGGGGGGCAACTGGCGCAGGATGCTTTGTGAGGCAGCAGTGACCTCCGCGTTCGCCCGGTCCACGCTGGCGTTGGGTTGCAGAAATATTTTTACCCTGACGATGCCATCTATGCCGACGGTTGTGGATTCGATGTGCTCGATGTTGTCGACCAGCGTTGTCAACACTTTTTCATACACCGTCGTGAGCCGGCCTTCCAGTTCTTCCGCGTTCATGCCGTTGTAATTCCAGGCGACGGCGATCACGGGCAGATTAACCGTGGGGAAGATGTCCGTTGACGTGCGCAGAATCACTAGTGGGCTGATAAGTAGTACCAGCAGAGCCAGCACGACAAAGGTGTAAGGGCGATCGAGCGCGAGTTTAACAATCCACATGGCTGAAGAGTTGTTCTAGTGCGTTTCCGTGGGCGGTGACAGACGCGGCAAAACCTTTAGAGTAAACTTTAGCCGCAGCATCTGCGTGGTGTAACGGGAGCATCGTTCCAGTCAATACATTGCACTTCCAGTGCCAAACGCAATCTCTGGTCTGCAAGATCCAGTGCGATCTGTTATCCAGCTAATCCGAAAAACTGGCGACCTATCCGTTCACGCTTTGACCGACGACAAACGGCGTTATCGCGGCCAAATCAAGATCTCCATTTGTGGAGAGATTGGAAGCAAGGACGGACTGAGTGGCAGTTGCCGCAGGCAAAACAGCACCAGAGCTCTTTGCGGCATTCATCGCCAGATCCATGTCTTTGCTCATCAACCGCAGCGGGAATTCCGGAGAGTAGTCGCCATTCTTGATCTTTCGGAATTTGCCCACAAACGCCGGCGGTACCACCGCCGTTCTGGATAGGACATCGAGCAAAATGTTGCGATCGATCTTAAGGTGCTCTCCCAACGAGACTGCTTCCGCGATCGCCTGCATATCCAGGCCCAGGAGAAGATTGACAACCAGTTTCATAAGCACACCTGATGAACCAGGTCCGATTAAAAACCACTGCTTTGCGATGGACTCGTAAATGGGGGCGCATTGCTCGAAGGTCTTCAGATCGCCGCCGGCGAGCAGTGTGATCGTTCCCGCCTCGACCGCCGGTGTTGAACCAGAGACGGCCAGATCGAGGAAGCTAAGGCCCAGGGTGCAGGCTTGCCGATGTAGAAGGCGCGATAGTTCCGGTGAGATGGTGCTCATTTCAAGAATGATGGTTCCCCGCTTTGCCGCTGAAAAGACGCCGCCCTTGCCGAAATACACAGAGTAAACTGCCTCATCATTGGCCAAGGAGGATAGAACCACATCCGAAACAACGACGAGCTCCGCCACTGATCCGGCAATCGTTACACCCTCTCCCCTCAGTGCATTTGCCGGCCCGGCGCTACGGTTCCATGCTTGAACGTTCCAGTCTGCTGAATGTAAACGTCGTGCAAGCCGGCTCCCCATGAGTCCCAGGCCGATAAATCCGATCTGGACCGTGCGTTTATCGAGTATGTTTTCAGGCATGGACATGACGTTATCTCCTCGCTGCTTGTTCGTTGCTGTGCTCACGGAATCACAATCCGTCAGGACTGCAGCATTTCCTCGGCTAGCGCATCGCTGCTCGACTGACGCTTAAGCGCCAGCAAACGGGCCATCATGATTTCGCGGCGCGAGCACCTCAAAAGAATCGAGCATTCCTCATCGGACTGCTCTTCCAGAATCGACATGACGAAGACAAAGCGCTCGAAGACATCCAGTAAGAGGATTGCGGCAAAGGGGTTGCTTTCTGGCGGCACAGTCGATCTCTTAAGGCTGGTGAACGACACGTAGTCCGTGTGCTCCGGTGCGGGCTTGATCATCAGGATCGCGTGTCTTATAACCGCTGCCCGAGTCCATGAATGCGCCCAATCGGTCAAAACACCGATCCCCTCCACGCAGTCTCCCATCGCGGAAACAAGACATTGCTCGGCTTTATCATGATCAGCGGTTAGCAGGAACGAGAGCAGGTACAGACTGTGCATCTCTTCATTGAAGGTTCTGAGAAAGTCGGCCACAGTCGGGTATGACGCCGCTCTTTCTTCAAGTAAATGCATTGGCTGCAGCATATTTCACCTCTTGGTTTTCAAGCCACGGACTGCTCTAGATCTTCATTGGACGAACGGGTTTCACGTTGCGCAGCGTAGGGGAACGACTGCAGGTTGCTGGCGTAAGGAACGCCGGCTAAGGGGTTGGCATGAGTGAAGCGTTCAAACACCTCATTTGCCGTGTCCGCGATGCGGGAATTTGAACGGTGGAAACTGCGCGTTGCCTTTGCCGCAAGGCTGACAAGCAGGAAGCGGTTTGGAACGTATGTCATGGCGCCAAAGATGAGTTCAGAACGCATGATGTCCTCCTGAAGAAGCAGAGCTTTGAACTTAGCTACTCGTTGCCCTTGATAGCTCTAGTGCAACCACAGTGCCAAAAGCGGCCACCTCCGAAATATCCTGCGATCTTGTTGAATCGAGGCTTCTTTTTGGGTGCTCGTCTCGGGATGGTTGCGGAGAGTCCAAAATGCCGAGTCCAAATGTTGACACCCGTCGAAAGAGTTACGACACCGATACGCCAGAACCAGTTCCGACGCCGAGGCTGCCACCCGTCGCCGTTCGGCGAAAGTGCCTCCCACAGATATTTCTCCTACGGGCTGATTTTTGTTTGGTCGAGGCGATACGACGATTTCGGGAAAGCGTTTGAGCGACAGTACTCAGCGATCAGGATGAAACGGCATGCCGGGATGGCCCGCGCTGGCAGGTTCTGGAGTGTGCAGATCTAAATTGACAACAATCGGATCCTGTCCGTTCCTCACAACTACAGCTTCGCAAATCTGATCTGGGCTCGCATTGATCTCCTGGTGGGGCACATAAGGTGGAACGTAAATAAAGTCCCCTGGCCTGGCTTCCTCGCTAAATTCCAGTTGGTCGCCCCAGCGCATTCGAACCCGGCCTTTGACAACGTAGAGAACAGTCTCCAGTTCTCCATGGTGATGCGGCCCGGTCTTGGCATCGGGTTGAACCAACATCGTACCGGCCCACAATTTGTTTGCTCCAGCTCTCGCATGGGTGATCGCAGCAGCGCGCGTCATGCCCGATGTCTGTGGCGTATCCAGATCAAGCTCATCCGAATGAACGATTTTTACTCCATGTTTTGCCCAATCCATTTATAAGCCTCCTTTCGACCTCCGCATTTTATTGGCGTTGGCAACGCAACGACTTCATAGGACAAAGCGGCCATCGCATTGTCTGAACCGCAGCGACGATCGGGTCTGCGGTCTCTTATCCCGTTGAGCTGCACGCCATCTTCCAATTGAAATGGACTCTCCAAATCCATTTGCGCGAAACATTCCAGAGCCTGCGCTGTATCCGATGTCGGAACCGGTGTCTGCCGACTGACGGTGTGACCCTATTTCGACCTGCCTCCCGAGGCTCCGGGAGACAGGTCACATGGATTCTGACCACCAGATAGGTGAAGCGAAAGCGTTCGTCTACAATCCCGCAGGTTTCGGTCCCGTTGAATAGCGCTTCGTACGGCGCGGGTTGGTCCTGTGTTTTTCAAATGGAACGCCAAAACTTCTAGGCTCCGACACGAGCAGTTGGAGCGACGACTGGCCAGCTTGGCGATGATGGACGGCGAGCACGGTATGAGTCGATCCGACGTAGCAACTGCGGCAACGATGCTGATCCCGGCAGAGGTGTCGTTCTCAGTTAGTGAGTAGTAGGCAACAAAGAACTCTGTTTCGGAGCTAGCAAACTGGTGCCAGACGAAGAGATGTGATGACACCCGAGATAAAATCGGTTGTTGTCTTGACAGCTCTCGAGGTAGAGACTCGCGCAGTTCTGTATCGTCTGGATAGCTTGCGAACGGTGCGAGGAACCGTCTCTCACGTATCTGCCCAGCTGAAACAAAACGAAGGCTGAATCGGTGTGAAAATCGTCTATGTGGCGCGGGTTTCTTACCGAAGTCACGTGCAGCCCGGACGTGATCCTCCGTCGTGCCTGGAAAGTCGGATTATCGGTTCCCTCGCCCGTAGGCTCACGGTCCCCCAACCTGCGGCGGACGAGAGGCATAGATTGGTAGAAACTCCCTGCTGTTCAGACCCGAACGATCTCTTGGTGCTGAGACTTACTCAGCAACTCGCTCTGGCGGAAATAGGACAACGCAGCAGATGCGGTCAGAACATAGCCAGTCCGGCCTGAGCGCGGTTAGGGTTAAGGCTTGCCCCGGCAACTCCTCTCGAACTCTTCCTCCCGGGGGAAAGATGGATCGGAAACGAGGGCACGACTGGGGGCACTTTTTCTTGAGCGCAGTGCTCCTTACGTGCCTTTTTGATCCCCAAATTTCTTGGTATATCATTGATTCAACGTAGGTTATATGGAATGGCATGGAAGAGGTCATCGGGTCGATCCCGATCAGGTCCACCAATAAATCAACAACTTAGCAAGACACACCAAAAGCGCCGGCGGTTAGACAATCGATAACCCGGCAGTTGCCCGGAGCAGGGTTCTTGCGCGGGCAGCGGCTTCCAGGCTGCGACTTCTCTGATTGAGGCGACGTGCCGGCGAGGCGACATTCCAAACAGGCGAGGCAAGAACTGGGAGAGTTCCGGCATCCACCCCGGCGTGCACAGCACGTATTCTGACTTAGAGAAGTACACGGGAGAGATCAATGCCGACGGAAAAAACAACACCTTTAAAAGGGAAAATTGCAATTGTCACGGGCGGGAGCCGCGGACTCGGTCAAAACACCGTTCTCAGTCTCGCCAAACGCGGTGCGCGCTCGATCTTTACCTACAACTCGAATCGTGCAGAAGCAGAGAAGGTAGTGACTGCGGTCAGCGACGCTGGCAGTACGGCGGTCGCTTTGCAACTGGATACCGGTAAAGCGAGCACGTTCGATTCGTTTGTAAAAGAAGCGGCCAAAGCGCTTCAGGGAATGGGAGCTGACCACTTCGATTTTCTGGTGAACAATGCCGGCATCTCACTCCATACCCCTATCGACAAGACAACCGAAGAAGATCTGGACAGCATTTATAACGTCCACTTCAAGGGCGTCTTCCTGCTTACACAGAAGTTGCTTCCGCTCATCAACGACGGTGGGCGCATCGTAAATGTCTCCTCAGGTCTGACGCGTTTCACCCTACCGGGCAGCAGCGCTTACGCATGCATGAAGGGCGCCGTCGAGGTGCTGACCCGTTATCTGGCGAAGGAGCTTGGCCCACGAGGCATCATCGTGAACACCGTAGCTCCCGGCGCAATCGAAACTGACTTTAGCGGTGGTATCGTCCGCGACAATCCCGCGGTCAACAAGATGGTTTCAGACATGACCGCACTCGGCCGTCCTGGTCTGCCGGACGACATCGGACCCATGATCGCATCGCTGCTATGCGAGGACAATCGGTGGATCAACGCTCAACGCATTGAGGTGTCAGGCGGCATGGCTATCTAGTTCCCTTTGGGGAGTAGTGATGTACCCGGGAAAGAAACCGGGGCTAAACTCTCCCCTTTCCAATCCGTTTTCCAGCGGAGCGTCCCTGCGGGTTGGAAGTTTTTGCGCGATTTTCGTTCCACCACTTGAGCGCGTGTGCGCGCTGCTTCTCCGCTTTGCAGATTTCAGCATCGCATATGGTTTGATCCTTCCGTTTTGCGATGAAGTAGGGGGCAGCGCAGTCTGCATTGGCGCAGAGCTTGAAGTTCTTCCAGTGTTCGAGGACGCCCTGAATGAGCATCGCGCGCAAGTGCACCCAGTTCGGCACAAGACGGCCTGCCCCGATCGAGCACTGAAAAGGCAGGTAATCCACGGCCTTGACCGCGTCCGGGCGCTCGATCTCAGACAATTCGTACTTCCTGAACGCGGCCGCCGGCGGGCGCCAAGCCAGCCACTTATCCAGGATTTTCTCCGCGCCGTCGATGCGAGGCCTCGTCCAGACAGCTCTAAGCTCTTCTCCTAATTCAACAAGGTCTCGCATAGATTCTTCGCGAATCCTTCCATGCCACTTTTCCTGAAACCACTTGACCCGGTCCCGCCCGGGTTCTGTGTTTGCCAAATCGCAAAGCAGTTCCCTGCGCACAGGAAGGGTCCTGACGAGAAGACGCTTTTCTTCAGACGGTTTAATGACCTCCGCGACGTGCTCCGCGTGCGGCCTCGAGCGGTTTAACCGTGCCCGCTTATTGGCCGGACTAGAGTTTTTGGGCCGCCGTGTTTGCGCCAACATGCCTCCTTTGCTGCTAGATAACTTTATATGTTGTATCGCTATAGTACTCTAGTTGCAGATGCAAGCAGGGGAATAATTTCCATGGTGCAGGGCACAAAAGTGACAAAGCAGACTAATCTCGATCCACTAGCGAACCGCGGGAGCGTGTCTCCCCGCGCCCTTCTATTGCTGGCGTTCGCTGCGACGATAACTTATTGCGCCCCAGCGCAGAATATTGAGGGCCAACCGATTGCAGCGCAATACGGCGAATTCGAGGTGCAGAATGAGGGCAACGGTTTTGCCTTCGACCCCGCCAACTGCAACGTCACAGGCGGGGGCGAGAACTTTCCAGCCTTCACGACGGGAACGCCGGTCAAGGTGGTCGATGCTCTGCCTACGCAAACCGAAATCTCAACTACGGTGACCGCATTCCTGTCGGGTAGTAATTGCGCCGTTTCGCTGGGCGGATTGGCTTACCAGCACACTTCGTTCTATCTCACCTCGGGTACCGGTGGGCTGCAGGAGGCGCTGAATAACGAGAGGATCCGCGCCGGGGGCAACAATACCATCATCCTCAACTCGCGCTGGTATGAACTCATCGCACCCAGAAGCGCGAGCGCGGTGATCAATACAGTCGGTGGCAGCTACAGCTTCGGCCTGGTGGACATCACCACCAATCCATACACCAGTTATAACTGGAATGGTTCGCAATACGTTCAGGGCGGGCCTCCCGGGGGCTCCCCGAGCGGGGCAGCCGGAGGTGCATTGAGCGGCAATTACCCCAATCCCGGACTGTCCTCGAATCCGATTGCACTTCCCGCCGGGAGCACGGCGGCCACCTGCACTCCAGGCGAAAACGATACTAAGGTGGCTACGAATGCCTGCGTGGCGGCGTCCGCCTCATCTGGCGGGCCACCGAGCGGAACGGCGGGTGGCAGCTTGTCGGGGAGCTATCCCAATCCAGCGATCGCCAACCCGCTCAATATGTCTACAATAGGCACGTTCGGATCGTCGAATTATGCCAGCTATCTGAATTCATTTGTCACTGGGTCAACAGGCTACGCGGGCAATTGCGCTTTAACGAGCACATGGTATAAGTCCATCACTTCCGCCGTAAACGGCTGCGTGAGTGCGCCTGCCTCGGGGACGGGCACAGCCATCACCAATGGTGGTATTTTCTCGGCGTACACGCAGGATACAAACCAGGAAGCAGTGGGACTGATCACCAACGGATATGCATACGCTAATGGAACCACTGCTTATTCGCAGAACCCCCTGGTCACCGACGCTGCAGGCTTGACTTCGAACGTGGTTTTGGTGGGGCAGGAAAACGATCTTCAGCCGTTGAACCCTACCTCGGCCTATCTCGCCGGCGTAGCCTTTCGAGCCACGCTCGCCTATACCGGAAGCCCGTCCAACACCGGCAACTACCCCTTCGACGCCTTTACCATCAACACCAACGTGCCCGGAGCCTATTGGCGTTCGGGACTGACGAGTTATGTGGGAGCGTTTTCTAATTCCTTTGGAACGCTTTTCAACATCAATGCCAATGGCACCGCGACATCCTCCAGCGGGAACTACAACTGCCCCACCTTGCTCAATGCCTACGAGGCTTACTGGACGGGCTCAGCCAATGCCTATGAGGGCTGGACGATGGGCTGCAATGTTGGCCCTGGTACTAATCCAACTACGGACAATTTCAAGTTGAGCCACGCTGCAGGTGCAGCTCCTACCGGGCAGACACACACCTTCGAACTTGCGAACGGAATTCAATTGCAGCTTGATGGATCGACCAGCGGTTCGGCTTCCCTATCCGCCTCGGCAACGGGCGGGGCGCTCAACATCACAGCACCTGGGGGCGCCACACTCCCCAACGGCTCAACCGCGCCAACGCAGGCAACTACCGATAACAGCACCAAATTGGCCACGACGGCAGCCGTGCAAACCGCAGAGTCGAATCTGATCGTGGCGAACGTAAGACAATACGGAGCGGTTGGAAATGGTACATCTAACCAGGCTTGCACTTATCTCAGTCTGGCCAACCTGGCTGCGCTGCAAGCTTACAACGGAGGTATTTTTTCCTTTGCCACCGCATGCACTAACCAGATGGACTGGTTGGCCACGCAGTATGCGGTGAACAAACTCACTTCGACCGGCGGGTCGGTCAAGCTCTCAGGCGGACCCTTCATCTGGGACCAACCGGTCATCCTGCCAAACAGCCAGGATGCCTATACCGGGTCTTCCAAGGGCATTTATCTGCTCGGAGACGGCGAGGGCGGCACGCTGATTGAGCCGGCAGTGGCGGATTTTGGCGCCAACAGCGGGATGGTTTCCTGCGGCTCTCCAATCGCTTCCTACTCGGACAACTCGGGAGCGGGCAGCGGACGCTATGGAGGAGTTGGGGCATGCTATGGCGGGATTTCCGATGTCACCTTCTACAACCCGTACTCTGACACCTACAACGGCGGGGCGAATGTGAACGTGTCCTCCTCCACTTATGCGCGCGGAATCACCAACGTGCCCGCACCCGGATATTCCGGCTCCCCTATCCAGATGGACGGAGTGCTCCTTGGCGGCAGGATGAACCTGAAGCGGGTGGGAGCATGGGGTTTCCGCATGGGCTTCAATCTGGTGGGCGACCATATGACGTGGGACCAGATCGATGCGGAGAAGGATTTCTGCGGCCTCTATTGGGCACCGGCGAGCGTCTACCTGGTCGGCGACATCATCCTGCAAGGCCATAGCTTTGTGAGCGGTAACACCTTCGCCGGCACCTGTGTGGACAAAGACGCTTCCATCATCGGCTTCTACCAAACGGGCGAATATTACACCGGGTATCAGCCCTATGCTTTCATCAAATTTCCCGGAATCTCAGACAACTACGGGGAGGCATTCGGGGGCGCCTACACGCCGTTTTTCGCCAACGCGAATTACGACATCATCCAAAGCGAGGCCATCGGGAATGCGGTGATGTGGGACGACAATCTCACTACTTCCGGGGGCGGCGTGCAGGCCGGCCAAGCCAGCATCGGCGGGGTGAAGATCAATGGGATCTATACCGTGTTCGGGAGTTCGAGCGGGCAGAAGATTACCACTGGCGGGCGCGGGCCATACGCATATTTCGGTTCCGGCTCGTTTAACGGGTTCAGGCTGGGGAACATTTATGCCGGTGCTAACAACTTCTATCCCACCACCGGGCAGCTAGCCGGAATCATCGCCAACAATGGCGCGTACAACGACGGCGGCATCGATATCAGCGGCGACATGAACAACATTCTGAACCAGTACACGGCGATCGAATTTGTTGGCTTGGCGACTACCGGATCAACCATGTGTCAAAACGTGGCGCTGCATGAGCCCGGAGTGTGGGACGGGGGCGAGGTGGCAATCTATCCGGCCGCCACGGAGCCGGCCGTTGGCAATCTGCTTCAGGTCTACAACTACCAGGCGGGGACCATCGCCAACGGGACGCAGCCAGTCATCGGGGTGGCAGAGCAGACGCTGACCACCAATACCGCCGGGGGACAATGCGTCGCTTACGCCAATCACGGTATAGCGACGGTGTCGACCCCTTCGACGCCGGCGTTGGGCGCGCTGCTGGTGGCGACAACGGCAGGCCAGGCCACCGCGGCTACATCCGGAGTGGGCGGATATGAAGTCGGCACGGTCCATAACAACATCACCAACCCGCCAGTGCAGTTGTCGCTGGGCGGATTTACCCCTGGAACGAACACTTTGTCTGTCTACGCGACCCTGGCTTCGCCGGCGCTTACCGGCACACCCACGGCGCCCACCGCTGCGGCTAACACCAACAATACCCAGTTGGCGACCACGGCCTATGCGCAGAGCCCCGGACCTATTACGCCAACCACGATAACCGCCAGTGGCGTGGTCACGGCACCGGCATTGTGGCCGCAGTCGAAAGCCAGCGGACCCTACGCAATATGGTTCGATGATTTCTTCAGCACGGCCAACAACTCGCTGAATCAAATCCCGGGCGGCAACTCAGGAACTTGCTCAGCCAATAACACCTATGCCGATGCCAACCACCCTGGAAACATTTTGCTGAACTCGTTTACCACCAGTGGGGATGGTGTGACATGCGGCCTGCAATCGGCCTCGGGGGCGCTCGTCGGAGCGAACACTTCGGGGGGATGGATGTGGGAAACGGAAGTTTACGTCCCGATACTCCCGGGAACCACGGCCGGCGCTTACCAGGCTGGATTCTCCGGAGCCCCAAATGCGAGCCCCTGGACCAACGGCATCGGTTTCTATTTGAGTTCCGCCAATGCGACCGCTAATGACTGGTACATCCGCTACGGCTCGACGGCCACCGACTGCTCGATCGCCGCGGTTGCGGCTACGTGGACCAGACTCACCATGGTGAACGACGGAACCAACGTCCACTGGTACGTGAACGGCACCCAGTGCGGGACGGGCGTGGCCATAGGGAGCATGCCAAGCAACACGATGTATGCGGCCAATTGGTCAGCGGTTACCTTAACCGCCAGCACGGCGGTAACCATGGCCGTGGATTATGTTGATTTTCAAAGAGCGGTATCCCGGTGAATTCAGGGCCCACGAAGGATTCTCCTTTCGGGATGCCGGTCGCATAAACTGGACCCATGGCGCTCCAGTTCACCACCTCCTACCTGAAAGACTGCCTGGCCTTATTTCGCCAATACAAAGGGCTTGCTGAACGGGCAATGGAGCAGACCCCCGACGAGCAACTCCTGGCCACGCTGGACCCCGAAAGCAACTCGATCGCAATGATCGTGAAGCACCTGGCGGGCAACATGCGCTCCCGCTGGACGGACTTTCTTGCGACGGACGGGGAGAAGCCAGACCGCAGGCGCGACGCGGAATTTATTGATCCTCCTCCAACCCGCCGGGACCTTCTGGCGGCCTGGGAAGATGGGTGGAACCGGTTGTTCGAAACGCTGGAATCCCTTTCCGAAGAAGACCTGAAGCGGACGATCACCATCCGGGGCGAAGCCCATTCGGTCATGCAGGCCGTCAATCGCCAGGTCGCGCACTACGGACTTCATGTGGGGCAGATCGTTCTCCTGGCGAAGCATTTCACAGGAAACGAGTGGAAGCCGGTCAGCGTTCCTCGAGGGAAATCGGCGGAATTCAACCGGCAGGTGGCTTCAGGAGAGCGAAGCCAGAGATAAAGGCCCGCCCAAAATACGAACGGCAACTCTCCTCGTTCCACTTCATCGAATCCCTCCCCCGAAAGAATCGATGAAAATGTTCCGCGGAGAATCGCCGCCTGTTGAAGAGCATAGCGGTTTTGCAGAAATAAGCTATGGTTCTTGAGTAACAGAGAGGCAGTTTGTAGTAACCGGATTTGGTAATGATCGGTGCGCGGAAGTTTAACCAAGTCACACAGACGACTATCAAGTGGTTGCTTTTGAGACCTGGGCCACCCCCGCAAAGTCGTGATGGCAACTTTATTTTCACTAGCCGTCACCGGCAACTGTTGCAGAGACGTCTGCGGACGCGTTGCTGGTTATTGGGCTGCCTTGCGCGCGCATCGAGAACCCCACTCGAACCCAATGCGACGCCGGACGTGCCGGCGCAGCAACAACCGCTCTCGCGGCGACGGGCCTGCGGGAATTGAGCCGGCGCCCAAGCCGCATCATTGGCTTCTCTAACAGATAGTGGCTGAGGCTGGCGCATGCCAGAATGCACAGGATGTTGAACGGAAACTGCTGCAGGCGGAAAAACCCGCTTGCATGCTCGAGCGAACCTACGCCGCGAGGTGGTTGCAGAAAAAGTTGCTGCCAAAGATAGATGCTGTACGAAAGGGCTCCGATCCAGCGCACCCACGGTAGCTCAAGTACCCTGCCGAGGGCGTTCCGCGGAAAGAGAACTGTACTCATCAGCAGGCAGGGGAAAAGCAGCGCGAGCTGTAGTTGAAAGAGTGGCAGATGATACCGCTCCAGCACCACCAGGTAGAGCGAGAGCGGGATCCATGCCCATGACCACAAGCGATGACGGACGATGCTCTGAATACGGGGAAAAAGAAGAGCTGCCACGCAGCCCCACAACAAGGCATCGAGCCGCGTGTCTGTCCGTGTACCCCTCTCCGCTGAAGGAATAAACCTGTGCATGATTTGATAATGCCCATCCACAAATCTCCACAAGACCACGGCGGCGGCGAGGATCAAGGCGGCCTTCACCGCTCGGCGAGGCTTAAAAAGAGCCAGCAGAGGCGCCCATATTAGATAGAAATGCTCCTCCAGCGAAAGCGACCAGAAATGAACCGTATAGAACCCGTATGGATCGTAGGGTCCACCAGGGGGTGCAACCGTGGGTTCGTAGTTGCGTAGAAAAAGCAGACAGCTTGGAATTTCCCAGGACTGAAGGTGAATGAACCCCAGCCATGCAACCACGCAGATCCCCCCCAGCGTCGCCACGTACGGCGGAATAGTGCGGAAGAATCGCCGGATATAGAAAGCTTTGAGGTTGATCGATTGGCTCGCGTCATATTCCCGAATCAGGAGCGTACAAATCAGGAAGCCGCTGATGGCAAAGAATGCATCGACCCCTAAATACCCGTATTCAGAAATGCTGCGAACAATGGATCGATGGGGAAAGAACGCAAACCTGCCGTGGAAGCAGATCACGGCAACGATCGCCAGGGCGCGCCAGCCGTCCACAGTGGGTATGTGCCTGGGAAGGCGCGTGCCTTCTGCCATTGGTTGCTGTATGGGCGTTGCCCCGGTACTCATACGATCCACCCCTTAATAGAGAGCGAACGGTAGTAGCCTGGACTTCACTGCGCGCAACATTGGCGATGCGGGAAAAGTACTGCCCAGCAAGAATCTGTCAAATCCTCAGGCTACATTCGTGTAGGGGGGAGTTCCTGCTAAATGCAACAGCCACGTAAGTAAATTCTGACGCGAGAAGAAACACACGTCTATGTATCTTTCGGACAGCCTGATTGATCTTCGGAGATGCGCTTTAGATATGCGCGGATGCAAATACTGGCAGACTTGCCGAGTGGGTTTCAACAACATTTGTTCCACTTAACATTTGGTAGCGCTGGTGCATATCCGCGGCAACCTTATCCCAAGTGAAATATGTTAGCGCCCGTTGACGTCCGGCTTTCCCCATAGACTCCAACAAAGCATCATCTTCCAGCAACCTGAGTAGGGCCTGCGCCATTTGCGGTGCATTGTTCTTTTCTACGATGAATCCGGTCTCGCGATCTCTCACGGTTTCTACAACACCACCTGACCGGCTGGCGACTACCGGCGCACCCGAGGCCATCGCTTCCACCACCGGTATGCCGAAACTGTCATTGCAGATAGACGGAAGCACAAAAATAGCGCCCTGGTAATAGTGCTCGATCAATTGTGGGCGATGGCCAACCCATCCATGAAAGGTGACTTTCTCAGCGACTTTAGGAGACATCATCTGATCCAGACAAAACTTATAAGATGCCCGGTTAGGAGACCCGGGAAACATTTTTCCCTTAACCAGCGATAGCGGCTTGAATGCGTAATACTGAGCTACGCTTTTCCGCAACGCCTGATCTCTGATATCGAAAGTCTCCTGCAACGCATAGTTACCCTGCGGCCCAACCAAATCGAGGTGGACGTTTGGATACTTCTCGACCACGATCTTGAAGGCTTGTAACAAAACATGCAATCCCCGATGAGGAGAAATTGCGCCCGCGTAAAGGATTCGTTTCAGTTTTCCGCCACGGGCAGCAGAGTAGTCGCGTTCACGGGCAAACTCCCGTGCATCGATGCCGTTGTAGGTCACTTCGCAGCGGTTGGCGATCGCGGGAAAATCCTGTTTTGTCTTGTTGACAACATAGCCGCTCACAGCGGTTACGAGATCGATGTTCTTAAGGCGCTGCTCAAAGACTTTGGGGTTACCCTGGGAAAACCACTCCGCATGCAGATGTAAGACAATTTTCACCCTGGGGTTAAATTCTCTGATCACGGGCACACACTGAGAACAGTGCTGAATGTGTATCACGTCACATGCCTGCCTTTGCAGGTCGATGGCCACTTGCCGTGCAAAAGAAGGATGTAACAGGCTGGAAGTTGAAAGCGGCGCAGCGCCCGGCGCCAGTCGCGAATACTTTTTGCGCGCCTGCAACAGCCATCGGTCGGCGCGGGTGGAAGGGAAAAACTTGTACGTCACACCGTCCTCTGAAAGCTGCGATCCCCTGCCTTCGTGAGAATCCTGAGAACCGTAAACAACCACCTCGCACGACTTGGCCAGGATAGGGGCGACTCCATACGTGCAGGCGCCTACCGAGTTTTGCCGCGGAGGAAGAATGGTGTCGATAGGCTGATTGACGAAAGCTACTTTCATGCTATCCCTCGACCTTGTCTCTGTTCAAGAGTCCGGTCGCATCCTTTCAGGCCGCGGATGGCTCCTCCACCATGGCCGGCGCGCGATGGGCGCGCAAAATACCGCGAATCTTAAACAACTGTATGGGAGAGGAGGTACAGAACTTGCTGAGCGCCATAGCAAACGCGACCCCGCCCACGCCCCACCAACGAGCGAAGAGGATGCCTAGTCCGATCGTGCAAAATGCACACAGAGAGAGCGAGTAAGCCAAAATATCTGCGCGCCCCAAGCCGCACAACAACTGGCCAACCGATAACATTCCAACGCAAATCAAAGTGTAAACACTCAGCCACAGAACAACTGAAGCGCTGGGGATCGCCGCACTGCCGGCCCAGATGCGGATCAGCGGCTTGGCCACCAGTGCGATGGCAATCGTTACTGGCACGCCAAATGCAAGCGAAGCGAGCAGTGAGTTCCTGAAGGCGCGATGGATCCATCCCCAATCCGCTCTTGCCTTGGCTTCGCCATATGCCGAGATAAATGGCGCCGTAGCCATGAACACCAAATCATTCGGCAGGGTAACGATCTTTTGCGCAACCACAAAAATTACTACGTAGGAGGGCCCCAGCATTTGCGTGATGATCATCGGTTGGCTTTGATAAATGCCCAGCCCCGCTAACTGCGTGATCATATAGTTCCCGCCCAGAGACAAAAGGCGCTTAATCGAACTGACACGAACCGCGGAAGGCCGCGGCATCAGCCATGGATACTTGCGGAAGAACATGTAGTAGACGTTGGCGAATCCGACGATCGCGCGGGTCCCGGAAATTGCCAGCACCAGCTGCGGCAACCCGCCCTTCATCTGGGCTACGACGATCAGGCTGATCAACGCCACTGCGCTGCTCGCAATATTCCAGATATTCGCCATGAAGCCGTCCTGGTAGGCCCCGTAAACCGAGCTGACCATGCTCAAAGGAAAACCCACCACGAAAAAAATCAGCGAATAGGCGCAGGCTCGGTTCAGTTCTGTTGCCGGCACGGCCGACGACACGTGAAAGACCTCTTGCCATGGAATGTACTGAAAGCTGAACAGGAATATGCCCCCGATGCACAGGCTCAAGCCCACCAGCGTCCAGAAGGCTGAAGCAGCATGCTCGCCTGCCAGCCGCTTGTCCTCTTTTCCGTGTGCGTCCGCCAGCAGATTCACTAGGGCGTTCCCCGCGATGCCGAAGTCGGTCATCGACATCCAGGTCAAAAGACTGCCGATCGTGAGCCATACCCCGTACCGTTCTGACCCCAGGTAGTGCACCGTAAGCGGTACCGAGACAAAACTGATGACAATGGTGAGAGCTTTGGAAATAAACGATGCGGAAGCGGTTAAACCGGCCCGTCGATAACGCTCGCGGCCCGCGTTCCCATGCCTCTTGGTAAGAAAGGACTTCAGCGCCTCGACGCTCAAATACTGTTTGAGCATCTCCAGTAAACGCTTGAAATCGCGGCCTCTTTGCAACTGTAAGGGTGCCATGTATTCCTTCGAGAGCATGTCTCCACGGCAAAGAGCAAACGCCGAAAGTCCGGCTCTCAACTGTTGGGCGGCTTCGAATGATCTTCCAGCTGGAAGCAGCTCGCTTAAACCATGCAGCTAAACCCGCTCGTTCCCTTCCAACGAACCAGCGGAAAATTATAAAGCCATACCACTAAATATCACAGGGGGGTGTGTATAAGTAGCAAAACGCCTAGGGGGATGGCGTTAGTTTGTAATCTATCGAGTACTCCATAGTCATGTCAATTAGTTACGCGCTCCGTTAAGACGCACTGCAGCCCATTCATGCACACTGAACACGTTCTTATAAGGCGTTCTTAATCTATGTCTCGACGCCCGGCGCAGAGAAGATTGCACTCTTTTCAGAGGGTAACGTCGAGCTCTGTTTGAGCGCGTTTGCGAGTTTTCCGACATGCGAATCGAGAACGCGATAACAGCGCCGGACATCGTCCACTGTGCCTAGATTTGGATCCGGAACTTCGGGATCGCGCGATCCGCGTTGCTGGCTGAAGGTGCTCAGATAGAACGCTTTGTCCTTAGCGCCTGGAAACGATACCAGCATGCGAGCCTCGTTGAAGTAATCCATAATGAAGATCAGATCGGCCCGATCAATTAATTCTTGTGTCAGCCGCTGTGGCCGATGCGCTTCAAGCGACACGCCGAATTCGCCGGCAATGGCTCGCGAGCGGGAGTCCGCTCGTTCCTGGGGTTGGTCGGTTAGTCCCGCTGAAGTAACCTCGATCGCTGGCCGTCCCGGGGACTGCTGAAGGTATTTGCGCAGCATAGCTTCCGCCATGGCGCTGCGAATGATGTTGCCGTGGCACACGAAGAGAACGGAGCGGACACCGGCTACGTTGCGCGGCGCATAGGCGCGCCTCAAACCGAGAGCGTAGAGAGCACGCAAACGCAAAGCCACCATTGAGTTGCGGCGGCCATGGTAACGATATTCGGCAATCGTCTGCTTCAGGTTTCGAATCGTTCCCCGAACAATTGCACTCACTGCGTTTCGGAGAGCGCCTCTCCAGTCTTGCAACGCCGGCATTGGATCCGCCCAGGACCAGATCGCGGGACAAGTTGGCCCGGC
>Ga0209006_10002320_pt1 | contig 17365 bp, 21 predicted proteins | sample JacPin_JW_Ref_O2_FD_188567 | JGI IMG/M metagenome (GOLD analysis project Ga0209006, IMG submission 188567) | Forest soil microbial communities from Algoma, Ontario, Canada - Jack Pine, Ontario site 1_JW_Ref_O2 (SPAdes) (version 2) | ecosystem: Environmental > Terrestrial > Soil > Boreal... | reverse complement strand
CCCAGCAGCCATATAGATGAAAGGCGACAGCACCAGATTTCCACGCCATCGCCCGGTGTACGCCCCATCGCGCCACAGCAGATAACCATCGTAGAACCAACTGCTGGAAAACAACAGCAACGCCAACGCAACGATCAGATACCGCACCGGCCGGCGACCCACGAACACCTGATAAATCAACCCGACGACCCAAGGCGCCGTCAAAAACGTCAGAATCGCCATCCCCGACCCCGTCACCCAATCCCACGTCTCATCGTCTGTTAAGCGCCCCGCGAACGTCACGAAGAAAAACGCCGGCACGAACAAACACACCTTCCACGGCACACACAAGAAACGCCTATATTCGCGCCACTCCGGCAAGAGACGCTTTCGATCCCACGCCAGAATGAGGACCGCAACGAGACAGAACAAAGTCCATAGGGCAATGTACTTAGCGAGGAACGGCGAAATGCTCAACGCGATCACCCAACTCTCACCGCTCGACACACCAATGGATGATTGTTATTTCGTGCCTCGGCAGTTACCAATTCTGCGACGCGCTTTGACTCTTCAAACGATGCCATCGGCAACAGCGCTCCGCCCTTCGTATGGATTGACAGCATCGTGCGTGTCGCCTCGCCCTCACCAAGACCAACGCAGCGCATAAGCACCAAAACGACAAATGCCATCGGAGTCGCATTGTCGTTCATCAGTTCTAAGCCGCATGAGAACCCTTCCGGCACCAATTGCTTCACCGTCAGAAGAGACGTATCCGGCGGAAACACCGGCGACCAAAATAGCCTTTTGGACGCCGCCCTCCCGGCAACGACGCTGGCTAAGCCCAGTACGCCCAGCCCGATGGCTGCTCCCAAGAGTTGATATTCCCTGCGCCCCGATCCGATTGCAGCCATAGTCAAGGCGACAATCAAAAAACTTAAGCCAAGCGCCTTCCAACCCGTCGGGGATAGTATCGATCCATGCCGATTTGGGCGATTGAACACCAGGCGATAGCCAACCAGACAGCAGAACGCTGCGATTGATAGAAACACGGCAATAACCACAGCGGCACTAATCTGCACGATGCCGCGAATGGCAAACTGCCGATCAATCGCCCACACCGCCAAAATCCCAGCAGCAATCCCGAAGGCGAGCGAGACCCCTCCGATGATTCTTGCTACGAGCCTGCCATTCTTATCCATCGGTGTTTCGCGTCGTTCAATGTGGGGCCGCTCGAGCCGCTGTTGCTCACCGTCCCAAAAACTAAAGTATCCGCCACTTCACAAATATCGCGACAATTGTCGGAACGGCAAAAATGAGCAGAAAAATCGGCAACTCCTCAGTCACTGTATACCCCGCTTTCGCTACGCCCACCCACATATTCACGCCAGCAATCACCAACCAAAGCGCAACGAAAATCAGGGTTGCAGCATAGGTCGCACCCGAGTAGTTGCTGGAAAAAAGCCTTCCCAGCAGCATAGACGCTGCCAGCAGCAGAAACCCGACCAGGAGAAATAGCGGTGTGCGCATGTAGATATTCCTTATAGACCAACGGTCAAGATTTTGTGTCGAAGACAAAACGCCATCTAAGCCGATAGGCCACGTCTTGAGCGATATCCGTGACGTGAGTTTTCGCCCCGGGCTCCTCCCGGGTAACCCTGCAGCGAAATTGCCGGTCCGCGCGAGCCCGAACGCGGTTTCGATACACAAAGCGACCCACGACCGCGCCTTTGATAGCGAGAAGAGGCACGAGTAAAGGGAAAGCATAATGCTAGCTTAAAGCAGGGATTATGTAAGCCGCTGCGGCAGCACGAACCCCGGTCCGCTGCGCCTGTCGCAGCGCAAGTTGCGGCCCTGGTCACGCTCAACGCAGTGCATGGCTAAGCTACGTCGATTGCGACTTTTTCTCTTGTTGAACTCGATCGTAGATTTCTTCGCGATGCACCGCCACATTCTTTGGCGCAGTGACGCCAATCCTTACCTGATTGCCTTTGATAGCCATCACGGTCACGGTGACTTCCTCGCCAATCATCAAGGTCTCGCCCACCCGCCTGGTCAGAATCAGCATCGCATCGTCTCCTTGCTTGGCCCGGCCTATTCACACCGCAACGCTGCCTTAACCTGATTTGCTTGCGGACCGGCCGCCACTTCCTACGGGCGCGACTTCGGCCCGCCTCCCGCGAAATGTAACACGAGCTTTGCGGCACGCGCTGTGCCATTCCCTGGGTTTTAGCGCTCCGATTGACGCCTTTTGCCTAACTCGTAGGCGAGGTATGCGCCGGCAGGGGGCATGAACATTGGAGCGGAAAGGTCCGGGAATGGACGGGCTACCTCCCTATCGCGATGAACATTTATGATCGCCGGCGCTTAAGCCCGGGGGATTCTGCCACGATTGAGGTCTGAACTTGAATCCTATCCGCATCTCGGCTGCCGGAGCTCAGGCGTCGGGACTGGCTTGCAGTCACTCGTGACTACGCCCTTACCTAAATACGGGACCATGCGCCCAAGCCACGAGCGAGTAACGCGTCCCTAAGGTAACCGGCGTCACTTGATGAGCGAGAAAAGACGGGAACACAATAATGGTCCCGCGTCGGCGGCGCGGGTCGAGCTGCGGACAGGCGCATAGCTCCAAATCTCCGCCACAGTAGTCATCCTCGTCGCACAATTGCACGGACATACTGAGCTTACGCGTGGAGGTCTGACCGCCGCCGGCGTCAAGATGCCAGCCGAAGCTATCGCCCACTCCATACTTGGCAAATTGAATCTCATCGACTAAACCGAACAAGTCGTACTTAAACCAGCGATTGACCGCTTGAAAGGTATTCCAGACTTTTTCGTACAACCACAAGCTATCTTCTTGAATGTCGATCCACGCGATCGTCGATTTGCGGATGTTGGGCCTGGCGTACATCATCGTGCCGGCGCGCGGTCGCCGATTCTGGCTCAAGCCCATGATTCGGTAGCATTCTTCGGCCGAAAAAATGCCGGTAAATACCAAGGGCGATGAGACCCGGGAGTTTATTCTTAAGCCGCAGCGAATGCGCTCCACACTGTCGGCTGCGTTCGCCAAACCCTTAGGATAGATCAACGAGCCGGTCCGGACTGGCGCCCACTTCGAGTTTCACAAGTTGACGCTGGCGAGAGCTGCGGCAATGCGCGGCGGCGCATGTTTCCGCCTGTACATATGCTCAACATAGTCGCGCAAGTTTGGACAGTCTGCGAGGAAGCGCAGCTCGTTGGCCCAGTCGAGCGTGTAAGCTAGGACAAAATCCGCGATGCTAACTTCGTCCCCCACCACGAACCGTCGCCCGCTCATGTGTCGTTCCAGCACGAGCGCCATGCTCGCAAAATCCTCGCCAGCCAGGACCACGTCGTCTGGCAGACGTCTTTCCTCGGGATATATCGCCGTATTTCGCGCAATCCGCCAAAGTGGCTGCTCCAACTCGGTCACCGTGAAAAAAAGCCATTTGTAGACTTGCGCCCTCTGAGCCAGGTCCTTGGGGATTAAGCGCCTCTCGCCGTATTTCTCCGCCAAATATAGAACTATCGCCACCGACTCCGTCAGCACCAAGTCCCCGTCGACGAGAACGGGGAGCTTGCCGGCCGGATTGAGTTTGAGAAATGCCGCGCTGTGCAGTTCACCGGCGAGCATATTGACGGTGACCGACTCGAATTCGACACCCAGCTCCTGGAGCGTCCACCGTACTCTGATCGAACGCGTAGGAGCGAACTCATATAGCTTCATGAATTTGCCCAACCATCAACTTTGTGGGCTCGCCTTGACGAAGCCGCCCAATCGAGCTTCGTGCGGCGCCGACCAGCCGAAATAGACCTCGGCGCTCACGAGCTTTCCGAGGCGAACTGTCAGAACTTCGGTATTGCGAGTGATGTGGCCGTTGCTGCCTCGTCCTTCGTAGGTCACGAAGACATGGTCTTCGTCCTGGACGAGATAGATGAACTTGAAGTCCGCTGCGTTCTCACTGTTGGGCCAGCAGCGCGCGAAGTAAGTTTGTCGATCGATACGATTGTCCAGCGGGCTGCTGAAGTGAAAGTCGTCGCCTATGAGCGGCTCAATGGCCGCGCGGTCTTTGTCGACGTACGCTTGGTAGTACCTCCTTGCGACCGAGATCGGATCACCTTGCGTGAGTGCACTCTTGGGAGAGGGGGGCATTGATCTACTCCTTGGAATAAACGATGTGCCAAAAGCTTTTTTCGTTCGGCCAGCCATTGGCTTTGCGATGCGATTGGCGGATGGGCAATTTTGCAGCTACCCATTGATCGACTCTGCATTGTAGGGGCGTCGCAGTTTGAATGAGAATGCGGCAAGCTGGGTCAAGGTGCAACTAAGCTGTCAGTGAAGATCTGGGCCGTCATTTTCCGCTGGCCGTCAGTTCCCAAGACCCAAAGCTCTCCGCCGGCGCGAGTTAGTGACAGACACAAGACAAATGAGTCGGAATCAAACACCGGGGCGAGTGCGCGGACGCTAAATCGAGTCACCGCCACCGCGGGTCGATGCCGTAAAAAGAGATCGACGAGAAGTGTCGCCAGCAACGGGCCCTGCACTACCAACCCAGGGTAATGCTCCGTATCGAGTGCGTATTGGCGGTCATAGTGGATGCGGTGCGCGGGCGTCCACGGCGCTCTCCCTTGCATATGCGACGGACTCGATCCGCGAACAACGATTCCGGACTCTGCCACCTAGAGGCGGATACCGCGTCTGGCGCTGGGCCGCCGTGCTGCTCTTGGACGGCGGACCTTAGCCACAATGCGTGCCGTCGCCATAACGCTACTGGTGTTAAATCGCCAGTGGTAATTGGATTTAAGCGCAAAGTGGCTATTGGATTGCGCTCAGAACTGTTCTATCCTGAATCCCATGAGATTGGCTCTGAGCGGTTCGCCGTAGTCTGTTGCGCGATGTCCACACTCATCTGTAAACCAAGGAATAACGGAATGACTCGAAAGGTATTCGCTTTCTTCTCAACCCAAGCGCTTTTCCTCGCCACGGCGTTCGCCCTGAGCGGAACAGCGCACGCCCAAGGCATGAAATCGCCTTATCCAACGATGGCGCCGCTAGCTCAGTATTTAATGACGGATCAAAATGCCGAAATTGCCCTGGCGCGCAGTGCCGCACCGAGCTCTGTTTCACGCGATGCCGAAGTCATGGTGCTCAAGCAGCACGGCTACGAAACAGTGGAAAAAGGCAAAAACGGGTTTGTTTGCCTCGTCGATCGATCATGGATGTCGCCATTCGATTCCCCCGAGTTCTGGAATCCCAAGAATCGGAGTCCGACCTGCTTCAATCCGGCGTCAGTACGCTCGGTCTTGCCATTTGAACTGAAGAGGACCGAGTGGGTCCTGGCTGGCCTATCCAAAACTCAGATCATCGCGCGCCTCCGAGAGGCGGTTGAACACAAGGAAATGCCGGCACTCGAACCCGGTGCGATGTGCTACATGATGTCCAAGGATATGTATCTCGGAGATGCACAGCGTCACTGGCATCCGCATCTTATGTTTTATAGTCCGAAGTCAGATGGCGCGGATTGGGGAGCGAACCTCGACGGTTCTCCGGTTTCTCTGGATCCGATTTCCCTCTCTAAGAACTCTCCTGATCCATTCATTACGTTCATGGTGAAGGTGTGGACATGGTCGGATGGGACAGCCGCTCCGATAAGCTGACTTCTTCAACCAGACGGGCGACTGCGAAATCCGATTATCGGTCTAGTCATGGTAGTGGAAGCGTGAGTGATCCATGACAAGAGCCTATTCGATGGCGCTTAAGCAGCAGATGATTGCCCGACTCACGGGCGTCAATGCGCTGAGCGCCGCTCAGCTTGCCCGTGAGACTGGTATCACGCAGCAGAATTTATCGCGATGGCTGAGCGAAGCGCGGACTTCGCCTTTTGGGGCCATCGATGATGGCATCGTGTCTTGGACCGCCGAACAAAAGGCTCGAATCATCGCGCAAGCGGCGGGACTTGCCGGCGATCGGTTGACCACGTACCTCCTCGCAGAAGGCGTCAGGCTCGGTTGCTTCAGAGGCTGGCGACGCGCTCTTGAGGAGGCTGGCGAAGAGTCTGTGGGCATGACGAAGCGGATCCGCAAGCTCGAGCGTGAGTTGGCCCGCAAAGACAGGGCCCTCGCCGAAGCCGCCGCGCTTCTACTGCTTCGCGAGACGAGCGAAGGCCGAGAACAAAAGGAGGATGAGGGTTTCGACCAGCTGGTCGAAGAAGAGGTGCAATCAAACTGTACGATGCCGGCCGGCGCCGTTCGTGAGAACGACCCAGTCCCGTCCTCATCAGTCGCGGACCACATGCGGCGTAACAACGCCTTTCCCCAGGTACATGAATCCAAACGTGCAGTGCTGGGCTAGTGCGGTCTTATGCTACGGATCATGACCGCCGCAAGCGACACGCGATCACTGGCCGCCGAGGGTTTCGCGGCGCTGAAGCGCGGCGATGCGCCCGCCGCGCGAGACCTCTTGACACGCGTTGTGCGGGTGGACGAAGCCAATGCGGCGGTTTGGTTCGCCCTGGCGACGGCGCATCGGCAATTGGACAGTCCATCCGCCGAGAGCCACGCCTTGGATCAAGCGCTTAAAGTAGACCCGAACTACCTGCCCGCTCTGGTCGGCAAGGGCGATTGTCTTGCGAGGCAAGGTGATGAGCGCGCGGCAAGCGACCACTATAGCGTTGCCATGCGGTTGGCGAATGCCCTCCCATTCCAACCGACGGAGTGGCGTGCGGAGCTAGACCGCATCGCGGCGGCGCGCCAACGCATGAAGAGCAACTTTGAAGCGCATCTCACCGGCGTGCTCGCGGCGCGAGGACTCGGCGATTCCGGCACAGAGAGGGTCCGTCATGCGCTCGACCTGCTGCTCGGTAAGAGGCAGATCTTCCCGCAGCAACCAACGAACTTCTACTTCCCCGAGCTGCCGCAGATTGAGTTCTACGATCGGCGCGACTTCCCGTGGGTGAAGGGGCTTGAACTGCAGACCCAGCGCATACGTGGCGAAGCGCAGGCGATTTTGGGGGACGCCGGCTGGGCGCCCTACATCGAGAGCGAAACGCGCCTTCCCAATGCCAATCCGAATTGGAGCGCCTTCTACCTGATCAAGGACGGCAGCGTGGTGCAGGAGAATGCAGCGCGTTGTCCTGCCACGATGACTGCGCTGCGAGAGTTGCCCCTCTGCCGAACGGGGCGCACGCCAGCCGTGCTGTTCTCGTTGCTGCGCCCTGGGACTCGAATCAGACCTCACCACGGGTTCATGAATGCGCGGCTCATTTGCCATTTGCCGCTGATCATCCCCAAGGAGTGTGCGCTGAGAGTCGGCAACGAAACTAGAGCCTGGCGCGAAGGCGAAGTGGTCGTTTTTGACGATAGCGTGGAACACGAGGCGTGGAACCTGAGCAAGGAATTGCGAGTTGTGATGATCTTCGATGTATGGCGCCCCGAGCTGTCGGGAAAAGAGCGGACTCTGGTTGGCGCGATGCTCGAGGCCCGTGACCAATTCGACCGGCTTCCCCAATGCTTCTGACTCAGATCGAATCACAGTGGGAGCGCATCTGGCGAGCCGCTGAGGGTGTAAAGGAATGCATTGCTGGGCTTTTGATCGACAATGGTCTGCACGAAGCACATGCCTACATTGTTGAAGCGAGGATCACCCATCCCGAGCTCCGTGTTTTTACATTTGCCGTAATTGCTGGTACGACACATGCCTCAGTCAAGATACGCGCTACTCAAATCGATCATAACAAGGACGATATAGCTCCTTTCGGCCTCCTGGTGGCTCATTGTCTATATCAACGTTTGATGAGCCATTGAGGCTGCGGCAAAAGCGTATGGCACGCTGACGGCACTCGACATGGCATCTCCGGTGTTCCAACCACCGATCGGATCGACCGCGTCGCCGGAGGTGGCAGCAGCCGTGTCAAATGCAGGCGGCGTTGGGCATCTAGCCTGTACGTGGCGCCCTCGCCGTCAAGGGCCCGCGACTTTGACCTTAAGGTTGCGGAAATGCAACTGAAGGAGTCGATTCTAAGCGGCCGTCGAGGAGATATTCAGTTCCCTCTCTTAGATCTTTGCCCGTTCCCGGCACTTTTGGCGGCTCTTGACTTAACGATCCTTCGTCTCACATTGTGCCCGGTCCTTCCGCGGGCGACTATTGCAGCGTAGGCGGCGTTCAACTTGGCGCCGACGGATTCTGTGGTGGATCTTGATTTCCGCTGGGTGCGTGCACCCAAATGCAAAACCCGCAACTCCGACATAAATTTTTCCCACATCTTAGGACCGCCGTCTGCGAGCAGTTTGCCACGGATGCCGAGCTCGTCGGTAACGGGGAGGAATTTGCACCCCCACCCTGCCATCTGTGCCAACACAGGCAGCAGCTCGATGCCTTGCTCGGTTAGGCTATAAATGCCCTTTTGTTTGTGGCTCGGATCACTAGCCCGCGTCATGATCCCTTCTTCGAGCAGTCTCTTGAGACGATCGGCCAGAATATTCGAGGCGATACCCTCGTCCGATTTCTGCAACAGATCCCGGAAATGCCGTCTGTTGCCGAAGATCATGTCGCGAATGATCAGCAGGCTCCACGTATCGCCTAGAACCTCGAGCGTGAGGTTAATCGGACATCCGGATCTATGATCGAGCACTGCTATTCCTAAACACTGTGTGAATTCCGCACCCTGGTCGTATTATGCAACTGGTTACAGATTGCAGCGACAAGGCTCGGGGTAAGTCTACCCGAAAAAGAGCCATTTTTCTCCTGTTGGGTTCCCCAGGCGCGGAAATCCCTCACAGCCGGCTATGCCCTCGCCCCCTTAGCTCAAGGATTGCCCCGGCCCCGAGCCCAGCATGGCGTCCTGGCCACCCCCCCACCCATTATGTTGACAAAAGATGACTGTATGCGTTGAAGAGCGCTTAATGCCAACCGCCGAAGGATTCCACTCGCTCGGCCGCGCCCGATCTCACCAATGCCAGGGCAGTAGAACTGCTGATCCAGAGCTTGCGTCCAACCGCGCGAACCAAAATTGTTAGCATGCAACAAGACAGAGAGCAGCGCATGACGCGGGCCAAAATCATATTGAATCGGCCGATATGCAGCTTGCCTGGCATGCCGGCCGCCAGATAGATTGCTGTGGCCGGAGTACAGATTGTATTATGCAAGCGGTTGGTAATTGTCAAGACATAGGTTCGACAACTCCACGAATGCCGGCTGCGGCGTGTTCAACGCGAGAGAGTCCAAACGGAAACCGGGGTGAGCGCGTCAGATTTCAGCAATGCGGCAAGTTCGCCCTTTGCATTTCAGCTCCAGACCGTTCCGATTCTAGTGGTGGTCGTAATGGGCTTCGGCTCCTCTACCACTCTCGGTACCCCAATCGAGTTCGAGAAATATGTCTCGCTGCGAGAAAGCTCCTGAAAGTGCTACACATCGAAGATGATCTTAGCGTGGCCCGCTCAATAAGTCGGGCACTGCGTCTGAGAGGATATGAGGTGGTCAGCGCTGCCTCTCGAGATGAGGCATTTGAACACATAACAGTTCGTGGATTTCGACCCGATTTGATTCTGACGGATTTCGATCTAGGACTACGATGTTGCACGGGCGATCTTATCGTTGCTGAAATTGCGGCGCGCCTTTCTTTCAAACCCCATACTATCTTGTTGACAGGCGCGTCGGGCGCGCTCGCTCATAGAACCCAGGCCTTCGCGGACAAGGTCTTGCTAAAGCCGGTGGACTTGGACGCGTTGGTACGTGCGATGCAGGACTTGCTTTGCATGCCAACGTGAGGGCCCGTGGCCTCGCCTTTCCGGTCGCCACCGGCTATGTCTACCTCGTTCGACGCGGACAGACATTCGCCTTATCGTGCCCTCATCGGCGCCTCCGCCGCGCCTCCCCCTCTTTGTTTTCGGCATAGCTCGTCAGTCGCTGCAGGCTGCCGGCCCAGAATCGCTCGCAACTTTGCGGCCACTCGATCGCCTCGCGCGGTCGCTGCGACGGGAGCGGCACCACCACCGTACGCCCGGATTTCGCCCGCTTCACGAGCCCGGCTCCCGCAGGCCTTGGCTACTGGCGGACACAGCTGAGGCTATCGCGGATCTGATATTGGCCGTCGATCTTGGCGAAACAAAGTGGCCCAGCGAATTCATCGGCGCATCGGTTACGGCATCGGCTGCGGTCCTCGAGATCGCGGCGCACATGGCGATGGCTGCAAGGATCGTTCGGTCCAAAAAGGCTGCTCTTTCGATTGCTGTTGTCATAAGCTGATTGTAGTATGCAACTGGTATAGATTGTCAATAAATGTGTTGCAAATCGCCAAGATTGCGCGCTGCGAGGTGATCAATGCGAGAGAGAATCCAAACGGAGGGCCGGTAATGGTACGAAAGCCCTTGACTCTTTATCATCCTCGAGACGCTTGCAACAACATCGCGGGTCAATCGAACTCGGTTGCATCTCGCAAGCGTGATCCAGTGATCACTATTATCTCCGCATTGATGGTCATTCTCGGCATTGCGGAAGTAGTCACAGGCTTTCGGCATTCCTTCTTTGGCGTCCGCACAGCTCCGATCGCGATGGCCACGTATCTCGGCGCTGGGATGGGCCTGCTCTACTTCGTCGCAGGGGTTCTCATGCTCACCGCAAAAAAATCGGCGGCTGCGATAGCGCTCTGCCTCCTCGGTGCCATCATTCTTGGTCGCGTCGTTATGGTAGTCACGGACTTGTATCCGACCGACTCGGTCTCGCAGCTAATTGCGATTGTTCTAGCAACCTCGATTGCGTGCGCGTTTTTTGTCGTGGTAGCTCTGAAGTGGGATGCTTTCGTTTGACTTGAGAATGGAATGAAATTGAATCTTTCTGGTGTTGCGAGCACTCATTGGCAATCTGTACCTGCCAAGGAAATCTATCCTGGCGTTCGCAAGCGTGTTCTGTGGTGTGGGGCCAATGGTGCTAAGGCGTTGATGTTGGAAATTGACCCAGGTGCGAGCTTCACCGAGCTCGATGTTCATGATCCTGGGCCGGAGGAAGTGTTTGTTGTCTCAGGCGTTTTCTCTGATGGTGCCCACGAATATACTGCTGGATCTTTCGTCCATAGCCCCGCAGGTTCGGCCCACGTCCCACAGTCCAAGTCAGGGTGTGTCCTTTTCGTGTTTTTCCCTGAAGGCTAAGAGTCGCCGGCCAGAAGGATCTCATTCCTCAGCGTGCTTTATGGCGCAAATCGCGTCTTATCACTTCATCTACGGGGTCTGCCTTACCGCACACACAACAATCGTCCATATCCAGTCGACATTGGGCGGAGCGTGCAATGTTGTCGCGCACCTACCCCTGGCCGCGGTCCGCTAAGTGCTGTCGTTTCGGCCACTCGCGACTGTCAGCATTCGGGTGTCAGCAGGTCCGGCAGGTGTAAATACCTTTGCGTAGGTTCGCCGCGTTATGCGAGCGTCTGTTTGCCACAATCAACAATCTGTCAGTTAGGTGTCACCATGAGACCAGACGAAATCGATCAAGAGTGCCTTTGTGAGTAGACTGCGGGTCCACAGCTTCACAATTTCTGTCGACGGCTACGGCGCAGGTCCGAATCAGAACTTCTCCAACCCGGTAGGCGTCGGTGGCATCGCGCTGCACGAATGGATCTTTGCAACCCGAACGTTCCGCCAGATGACTGGGCGCGATGGTGGCACAACGGGCGTCAATGATTTCTTTATGGCGCGCGGCATCGCAAATATTGGAGCCTGGATCATGGGTCGGAACATGTTCGGGCCGACTCGGGGTCCTTGGCCAGACGAAACCTGGACGGGGTGGTGGGGCGATAACCCGCCTTTCAATACCCCCGTCTTTGTGTTAACCAACCATCCGCGCCCGTCAATCACTATGAAGGGTGGCACCGTATTTCACTTTGTTGTCGACGGAATTCGTGCGGCGCTTGAAAGGGCCACAGCGGTCGCCAACGGCCAAGACGTTCTCCTGGGCGGCGGCGTCGCGACAATCCGACAATTCCTGCGCGCGCGGCTAGTCAACGAGATGCACCTAGCGATCGTCCCGGTTCTTCTTGGTTCGGGCGAATCGTTGTTTGCCGGTCTCGATATTGTATCGCTCGGTTATCAGTGCGCGGAACACAAATCAACACCCGACGCCACTCATATCGTTTTGACAGCGTCACGTTAGTGCATTATTCGGTGGACCACACAGCCACGCAGCAAACTGTTCAAGATGGTCGGCGTCGGGTACTCGTCGCGTCGAAAACGGTCGCGAGGAGAGACTCGCTTAAGCGCTGACCTGGCGAACATCCCGGATGATGAATATCAATCGCGGGTACCTACACGCTTACGCCGGTTTTGCAGTCGGCGTTGTACTTGACTAGTGCAACTCGCAACTCAAACGGATCGTTTCGCTAGTCACTGCAATTGTTGTCACCTCCACAAAGGCGGCCGTTTGAATTGCGGCGCATATGGCACACTTATATTGTAAGAGCGGTGGCGATAAGCAAGTAGACGGTTCGGCAGTTGCACCATGGCGAGCGCCGTCGTGAACAATGCGCGGGAGAACCAAAACGAAGACAATGATGAGGGCTTCAGATCCCAGCGCGACTGCACCTTCGCCTCCGGTATTTCGTCTGCGCGCCGTACCGATCCTGCTGGTGATCGCCATCGGCTTCGGCTTGCCGCCATTGGCCGTGTTGATCGTGCACGCAGTCAATCGTGTCATAGCATTGCCCGGCTACCAGGTGACATGGGTATGGGTCGATTGGGCACATGCAGTGATGCTTTTGTTGGCGCTTGCCGCCATGCCCATCGTCAGAGTGCTTGTGAACACCGATTTCTGCCTGCGATGGCCCCCGGGAAGGGGTACGTCTTGCCCGCCATCGGTTTGGGCGTATTCGTGAGTGTGATAGCACTGATAGGCGATTATGTGCCGGAACTAGTCGCGCGGCGCGCTCCGCATCTCGGCTATCCGCTGACGACTCAAAATGTCGTCGGATGGCTCACCTTTCAGGGAATTGTCGTCGGTCCTACCGAGGAGATTCCCTACCGATCGTTGCTCCTTGGCTATTTGACAGCGGCGATGCCGGGCAAGGTCCGCTTTCTGAATATCCGAATGAACGGGGCGGGCGTTGTCGTCGCGCTGGTCTTTGGACTTGGTCATCTAATGAACTTCGGACAGATGCCCTTCTGGGGATTGATAAGACAAGTGCTTGGTGCTTTCGTCTTCAGTCTCTCTTGCGCCTACTGGTTTGAGAGGTCGCGCAGCGTACTCGCGCCGATCGTCTTCTACAACGTGTGGGACTTCACACAAACTGCTTCGATTTACCTGATGGTCGCAGCTTGGAGTTGACCCGCTCCCCACGGCGCGAGGTCACCGGGGTATGCTCTGGCTCGCTGAGCCGCGCGCGGATCACCCATCAAGGTTTTCTGACATCCGGCCACGGCGCCGGCTAAACGAACGAGATAGCCACTTCTTCTCTAAATCGAGTAACCACTGGCCGCAGCGTTCACCCGCCACGGTGATTAGAAACGACATTTGAAAATCCAACCTACTTCTGTGGTGTCCCAAATCGACTAAGTTTTTGCCTGCCGGACGGGATCACGGACAGCCGCTCACGGGCCGGCGGCCCCTCCTAGCCTTACCGGCACCTAGGAAGCCTGCATCAAGCGCAGGCCGAACTGGCAGCAATGGGCACCGGACACCACTCCAGAACGTGACGGTCTGGTCGATAACCTGTACATCGGCAGTCCTTCACAGCTGAGAATTTCTGCACCTGTCGATCAGCGCACAAATCGGTCGCCTCAAGGTACCGGAGCAAGGTTATATGCGCCAGACGCGGGGCTTCGCGTTCCCAAATAGGCTTTCGATCCGCAGCTTAGTTGCGGTTCTACTGGTTGTCGTCTGCGGACAGGCTTTCGCACTCGACCCTTCGCGGCGGCTGAGCCAGTACATCCTCGATAATTGGCAGATGCCGGAAGGCTTGCCGCAAACCTCCGCTCAGGCACTCGCTCGTACGCCGGACGGGTACCTCTGGGTCGGCACCCAGGAGGGTTTGGCTCGCTTCGATGGGGTTCGATTCACCGTATTCGATAGCAACAATGAACCCGCTATCCCGAACAGGAGCATCTACGTTCTGTTCGTGGACCGCACTGGCCGGCTGTTTGTGGGAACTCCGGCCGGCATCGCGGTGCTTGAGAACGGGCGCTTTACAAAGTTCAACCGGGTCCCAGAGCTCGAACATGTCCCGATTCATGCCATCACCGAAGGTAAGGAGGGGCGCTTCTGGGTGGGAACCGAGAACGGTCTATTCGAGATAGGCGGTGGTCGCGCCCTCTGGTTCGGCGCATCGAGCGGCCTAGGAGACGGCCGCATCCGATCATTACACGAAGACCGCGACGGCGTGCTGTGGGTAGGCACAGCCTCCGGTCTGCTGCGCTTCGACGGCAAGCACTTCGACACTGTGCGGCTGGGGGCTGCAAGCGCCGACGTGTCCGTCACGGCGATGTACGAGGACGCCGACGGTGCTCTCTGGATGGGAACCGAAACCGGCGCGCTGTATCGGCGCACCGGCGATCACTTCGATGTCATGGCTGAAGCCGGGCGAATCGGCTCCTACATCCGTACGCTCATGCAGGATCACGATGGCAATTTGTGGATCGGTACCATCGACGGCGGACTCGTGAGGTGGCGAAACGGCAAATTCGATGCATTAGCCGGCGGCCTTTTCACCCACGGCGATTTACAAGCGCTGCTGGAAGACGATGAGGGAAGTCTGTGGGTCGGTAGTTTCAACGTCGGTTTATTGCGGCTTCGCGACGGAAGGTTCGCGACTCTTGGCGAGCCAGAGGGTCTGCGGGGCAACGTGACCTTGAGCATAGCGCCGCGCAAGAAAGGCGGCCTGTGGGTCGGCACGAGCGCCGGCGTTAGCAGCTATGTTGATGGGCGCTTTCAGCACGTTGCCGGGCCAGCCGGATATGAGAATACCTTAGTGCTTTCGGTGCTCGAAGATCGACAGAATGTCCTCTGGGCCGGCACCGGGCTCGCCGGTCTCTACCGACTCGACGAGCACGGCATGACGGTGTTCAACCGGCACAATGGACTGTCCGCCGACTCGGTGTTCGCAACCTTGGAAGACCGCCAGGGTCGCATCTGGGTCGGTACCATCGCCGGTCTCGACCTCATTGATCACGGCAAGGTCACCTCGAAGCTGTCCCTGCTGAGCATATCCGGGCCGGCCCCGGTCCATATCCTTTACGAAGATCGGGCCGGCAATCTGTGGGTATCGGTCTGGCGCCAGGGGGTGTTCGTGATCGGCGAGCACGGTACCCGTCACTTGAGCACAGCCGACGGCTTGCCTAGTCCGTGGGTCTTCACCATCCACGAAGACGAGCGAGGTCAGGTGTGGCTCGGCACATCTGACGGCTTGGCCCTGTGGCGTGACGGTAAAATCATATCACTGGCGCACTTCGGCGGCCCGCTGCGGGAAACCATATGTCAGCTGCTCGAGGATGACTCACACCAGTTCTGGCTCGCCACGACCAAGGGTCTGATATCCGTATCGCGCGACGCGCTGGAAGCCCTCGCGGCCGGCGGAACCCGTGTACCTCAGTTTCACGTTTATGGTCTGGCGGACGGCCTGCGCAGCGCCGAATTAAGTGGTGGCAACACCGCCGCAGGGATTCGTGCACCGGATGGCCTGATGTGGTTCCCAAGCATGCGCGGTATCGTGAGGGTGGATCCCAACCACATTCGCACCAATACTTTGGCGCCGGCCGTGCATATCGAGCAGGTCCTCGTCGACGGAGCGCCGTTGGCCCTCACCGCTGGGGCAGAAGTGGCTTCCGGCGCGCAGCAGTGGGAATTTCACTATACGGGCTTGAGTCTGCTGGTGCCGCAGCGCTCGCTCTTTAAGTATCGTCTCGATGGCTTCGAAAAAGACTGGAGTGATGCGGGTAACCGCAGAACCGCCTACTACACTCGGCTTCCGCCGGGGAGCTATACCTTTCGCGTCATCGCAAGCAACGACGATGGCGTCTGGAACGACACGGGGGCGAGCTTTCGCTTCACCCTCAAGCCGCACTTCTATCAAACTTTTTGGTTCATTTTGCTGTGCATTCTCGCCGTCCTGATCGCTGCGGGTGCCCTTTATCGCTGGCGGGTAGGTCGCCTTAAGCATCTAGCCGATGCTCTCAGCGAGCAAGTAGCCGATCGAACGCGCGATTTGGTATTGGCGAATGAGCAGATGCGGCAGGCGCAAGCCACGCTGGTGACGACGGCGCGTCAGGCCGGCATGGCAGAGATCGCCAACAATGTGTTGCATAACGTCGGCAATGTCCTCAACAGCGTCAACGTATCGGCCGCATTGATCGGCGGCAAACTGCGGGATTCGAAATCCGCCGGTCTGACCAAAGCCGTCAATTTGATGAATGAGCACGCAAGGGACTTAGGCACATTCATCACCGTGGATGAGAGGGGTAAGGCTTTGCCCAGCTACCTCAACAAGTTAGTAGCCGTATTGGGACAGGAGAAACAAGGGATCGCGGACGAGCTTGATTCCTTGACAAAGAGCATCGATCACATCAAGGAAATCGTCGCGACGCAACAGTCCTACTCGGGCGTGAGCAGTGTGATCGAGCCGGTGCAAGTGAGGGATCTGCTGGAGGATGCACTGCGCATGAATGCCGGTTCGATCGCCCATCATCAGATCAGCATCGTAAAGGAATTCGCCGAAGTACCGTTGGTGCTTCTCGATAAGCACCTCATGCTGCAAGTCTTGATCAATTTGATCGGCAATGCCAAACACGCAACCAATGCCGGCTCTCAACAACCGAGTGAAATCAAATTGAAGCTGGATCTTGAAAAAACCGGCGACACGCGGCGCTTGCGGATCCGCATCGAGGATAACGGCGAAGGGATTGCACCGGAGAATCTGACGCGACTGTTCGCGCACGGATTCACCACCCGCAAGAATGGCCACGGCTTCGGGCTGCACAGTTGTGCCCTTGCAGTGAAAGAGATGAAAGGTAGCATATCGGCGTTTAGTGATGGTTTGGGCCGGGGTGCGGCGTTTGTAGTTGAACTTCCCATAAATCGAGAACCATTATGAATTCTTCCGAGAACCGCCGCGTCCTATTCGTCGATGACATGCCGAGCATTCACGAGGACTTTCGCAAGATTCTCTGCCCGGCGGTGGTCGCTGTCGACCTGGATGCCGACGAAGCGCTGCTGTTCGGCGCCCAAACATCCGTCACCTCTCTGCGCTTTGAGATGGACTCTGCCTTTCAGGGCGCCGAAGCGCTCGACAAGGTTCAGGCATCATTGGGCAATGGGCTTCCGTATGCCATGGCATTCCTCGACATGCGGATGCCGCCGGGCTGGGATGGCGTGGAGACCGTAGAGCGCCTGTGGCAGGCG
>Ga0209006_10002318_pt1 | contig 17372 bp, 12 predicted proteins | sample JacPin_JW_Ref_O2_FD_188567 | JGI IMG/M metagenome (GOLD analysis project Ga0209006, IMG submission 188567) | Forest soil microbial communities from Algoma, Ontario, Canada - Jack Pine, Ontario site 1_JW_Ref_O2 (SPAdes) (version 2) | ecosystem: Environmental > Terrestrial > Soil > Boreal... | reverse complement strand
TGACGCCTACGCCGACGCGTTCCGCCGGGTGACCGGCAGGCCGCTGGCCAGCCTGCCGCAGCTATCTGGCCGGGGCGACTCCGAGATCTTCTTCGAGGCGCTGGTCCTGAACGACATCCCGGCCGGGGACAGCGAGGTCGCCGACGCCGAACTCCTCGCGCGGTACTTCTGGGAGCTGGAGGCGGCCTTCGGGCTCCGTCAGGACCAGCTGACCGAGACTGGCCGGCTCCTGCCGGGAGCCAGGCAAGCCGTCGCGGCCACCGGGTCGATGCCGGGCGTCGTTCAGGCCCCGCTGACGGGCGCGATCCGGCCAAACTCGATCGTCAAGCTTCAGGCGTTCGGCCTGGCCGAGTACTTCGACCTGGACCTCGGCGGCTACGGCTCGGACGCGTACCCGCGCGGCAGCCTCGTGCTGATGTCCAGGAACATGGCCGCCGAGAAGTTCGGCGTCCAGTTCGCCGCGGAGTCGGTCGTCTACGTCGCCGACACGCGCCGCGATGTGGAGGCGGCCCGGGTGGGCGGAGCCGCCAGCATTGCCGTGGCGACGGGCCGCGACACCGCGGCCGAGCTGCGCGACGCGGGCGCCGACATTGTGCTGGCTGATCTCTCGGACACCGACGCGGTGACCGCGGCGATCGACCGGCTGACCCGGGTGCCGGCCGGTCGGTAGGCATTCCTAGCTGTTGCATAGGCTATGTCGGTATTAACCGGCGAAACTGGAGTCGATCATGATGCGTCGAGTAGCGATCTGCGCGGCGGCAGCGCTTGCGGCAGCGGGGCTGGCTGCCTGTGGCAGCAGCGCGGCCGGCGGCAGCGGCAGCCCCAGCAGCGGCGGCCCCAGCAGCGGCGGTTCGTCCGCGGCCGCCGCGAAGACCAGCTGTACCTATTCGGGGATCCAGGGGTCGCTCTATCAGAAGGGCGCCCTGACGGTCGCGACCGACAAGCCGGTGTACTCGCCCTGGTTCGAAGGCAATAACCCGAGCAACGGCAAGGGCTACGAGAGCGCCGTCGCGTACGCGGTAGCCAAGCAACTCGGCTTCAAGGCATCCCAGGTGCACTGGGCGTACGAGCCCTTCAACGACTCCTACGCGCCGGGACCGAAGAAGTTCGACTTCGACGTCAACGAGATCTCCTTCACGCCGCAGCGGGCCGAGGCCGTGTCCTTCTCCAATAGCTACTACGACGTGCAACAGGCGCTAGTGGCGCTCAAGGGCTCACCGATCACGAAGAGCCACTCGCCGGCCGACCTGAAAAAGTACGTCTACGGCGACCAGATCGGCACCACCAGCCTGCAGTTCATCACCAGCCAGATCCAGCCCGGCGCGAGGCCGAAGGTGTACCAGACCCTCAACGTCGTCAAGGAAGTGCTGACGACCCATCAGATCGACGCCTTCGTGATGGACACCCCGACCGCGCAGTACATCGCGGGAGACCAGGTGCCGGGCGCGGTCATGGTGGCGCAGTTCCCGTCCACCGGCGAGCACTACGGGCTGCTGTTCGATAAGGGAGATCCGCTGGTGAGCTGCGTGAACAACGCCCTCGCCACGCTGAAGGCCAACGGCACCCTGGCCGCGCTGCAGAAGAAGTACCTGCAGATCTACCTGTCCGTGCCGACGATCCAGCCGTGACTGACGCGCCGCCAGCAGCAACCGCCGTCGCCTGATGAGCACTGATCCGGGCGCCGCGCCGCTCGGCCCGGGGGGTCCGGGAGCCGCGCCGCTCGGCCCGGGGGGTCCGGGAGCCGCGCCGCTCGGCCCGGGAGCCGCGCCGCTCGGCCCGGGCGGCCTGGGCGGTGCGGGCGAGTCAGAGCTTGCCTTCGCGGCCGGCCTCGGCCTGGGTCCGCAGATGGCCGGCTCGTTCGGCAGCGGGCGGGGGCCGCGGCTGCTGTCGGGTGGTGGCCGGAAGGCCACCATCATCTCTACGATCAGCACGCTGGTCGTGCTGGGCGGGCTCGCCGCCGTTTTCTGGTTCGCGCCCGGCAGCGCCGCGTTCCGGCACGCGTTCTTCAGTCCCTCGAATATGTGGCAGGCCTTCATCGGCGACCCGAAAAAGGGCTACTACTCGGTGGGCGAGGCGATCTGGCTCAACATCCGGATGTTCCTGTCCGCCGAGGTCCTGATCCTGATCCTGTCACTGGTCATCGCCTTGGTCCGGCAGTCGACCGGGCCGGTCCTGTTTCCGCTGCGCGTGCTGGCGATGATCTACGTGGACTTCTTCCGCGGCGTCCCGTTGCTGCTGGTGGTGTTCGCGGTCGGCCTCGGGGTACCCGCGCTCCGGCTGCCGGTCATCTCGACCCAGTCCTCGACGATCTACGGCATCGCCGTGCTGACGCTCTCCTACTCGGCTTACGTCTCCGAGGTGTACCGGGCGGGCCTGAACTCCGTGCATCAAAGTCAGCTGGCCGCGGCCAGGTCGCTCGGACTCTCGCAGGCCACGGCCCTGCGTTACGTCGTCCTGCCGCAGGCCTTCCGCAACATCATCCCGCCGCTGCTGAACGACTTCATCAGCCTGCAGAAGGACACCGCCCTGGTCGGCGTTCTCGGGGCAATCGAGGCCCTGCAGGCAGCCGGGATCTACGCGAGCTCGGTCTTCAACTACTCCAGCTTCACGGTCGCGGCCATCTTGTTCCTGGTACTGACGATCCCGCTGGCGAGGTTCACCGACCGGCTCATCGAGCGCGACCGGCGGCGCCGGCTGGCCGGAGCGTTGCGATGAGCACGCCGGGGCCGGCCACGGGGGCTGCTATCGCCGTGCAGGACCTGCACAAGTCCTTCGGCGCCAACGAGGTGCTCAGCGGCATCGATCTGAGCGTGGCGCCGCACGAGGTCGTCTGCCTCATCGGGGCGTCCGGGTCGGGCAAGTCGACCCTGCTGCGGTGCCTGAACCTGCTAGAGCCGATCAGCTCGGGCCGGATCTTCCTGCTGGGCCAGGACGTGACGGCACCGGGCATCGACCCGAACCTGGTCCGGCGCCAGGTCGGCATCGTGTTTCAGTCCTTCAACCTGTTCCCGCACATGACCGTGCTGCGTAACATCACGCTGGCTCCGGTCAAGACGCTCGGCATGCCCAAGGCGGAGGCGGCCAGGGCGGCCAGGGAACTGCTGGCGCGCTTCGGCCTCGCGGACAAGCAGGATGAATATCCCGACCGCCTGTCCGGGGGCCAGCAGCAGCGGGTTGCGATCGTCCGCGCGCTGGCGATGCAGCCGCTGATCATGCTGCTGGACGAGGTGACCAGCGCGCTCGATCCCGAACTCGTCGCGGAAGTGCTCGACCTGCTGCGCGAGCTGGCCACGGGCGGCATGACGATGGTGATCGCCACCCACGAGATGAGCTTCGCCAGGGACGTGGCTAACCGGGTCTGCTTCCTCGAGGAAGGCCGGATCATCGAGGAAGGGCGTCCGGCCGACGTCTTCACGGCGCCCCGCGACGAGCGGACTCAGCGCTTCCTGCGCCGCATCGTGGAGGCCGGGCGGATGCCGCTGCGGCCCGACCAGATGCCGGGCTGATCAGCGCGGATCGGTGTTGGTATCGTCGGTCAGCCGTCCGATCAGGCAGCCAGCCCGCCATCCCGCGATCTTTCCTGATGTGCCGGCATTTCCGCAGGTCAGCACTATGTCGACCTGGTAGGAATGTGGCGGATATGGTAGACAGCAGGCCAGCCAACGACGACGGGCCGACCACAGGCGGGAGGGCATAGGCGTGGCTGACGACCTGGCTCCGGCAGCCGGGCGGGACTACGGCGAAACGCTCTGGACGCCGTCGGCCGCGGTCATTCAAGACTCGGTCCTCACCGACTACATGCGGTGGCTGGCCGATCGCGCGCTGACCGGTGCCAGCACCTACGCGCAGCTCTGGAACTGGTCGGTACGCGAGCCCGCCGAGTTCTGGACCTCGATCTGGGACTACTTCGACGTCCTCGGCGACAAGGGTATGGGCCCGATCCTCACCGGCCAGATGCCGGCGGTCAGCTGGTTTACCGGCGGAACCCTGAACTACGCGAGGAACGCGCTGCGCCATGCCGACGCCCAGCCCGACGGAGTCGCGGTGCGGTACCGCGCCGAGACCGGCCGGACGGGCGAGCTGACGTTCACCGAGCTGCGCCGCGAAGTCGCCCGGGTACAAGCAGGCCTGCGCGCCCTCGGAGTGACGACGGGCGATCGAGTGGCCGCCTACCTGCCGAACTCGCCCGAGGCGCTGATCGCGATGCTGGCGACCGCGGGGCTGGGCGCGATCTGGACTTCGTGCTCGCCTGACTTCGGCGCGCACAGCGTCATCGACCGGTTCGCCCAGACCTCGCCACGGGTGCTGCTGGCCGTCGACGGCTACGCCTACGGCGGCAAGAAGTTCGACCGGCGGCCGGAGGTCAGCGCTATCGCGGCCCAGCTGCCGGGCCTGCAGGCACTGATCGCCGTGGACTACCTCGGCACCGGGCCCGGGCCCAGTGAACCCGCGTTTGACGGGCTCCCGGTACCGGTCCTGGCCTGGTCCGATCTCGGGCCTGAGATCACGGCGGACGCGCGGCCCGAGTTCGCCGAGGTGCCGTTCTCGCATCCGCTGTGGATCCTGTACTCCTCGGGTACCACCGGGCTGCCCAAGCCAATCGTGCACAGTCACGGCGGCATCGTCCTGGAGCACCTCAAGGCGCTCAGCCTGCACCAGGACCTGACCGCGGCCGACACCTTCTTCTGGTACACCACGACCGGCTGGATGATGTGGAACTACCTCATCGGCGGCCTGCTCGTCGGCGCCACCGTCGTGCTCTACGACGGCAGCGCCGTGCATCCCGACACCGGGACGCTGTGGCGGCTGGCCGACGAGGCCGGGGTCACCTACGCAGGTACCGGCGCGCCGTACCTGCTGGCGTGCCTGAAGGAAGGCTTGCGGCCAGCCGCCGAGCACAATCTGTCCAGGCTGCGCGGTGTCGGTTCGACCGGCTCACCGCTACCGCCAGAAGGCTTCCGGTGGGTCTACGAGGCGGTCGCCGCTGACGGCCAGGATCTCATCCTGGGCAGCATTTCTGGGGGCACCGATCTGTGTACCGGGTTCGTCGGGCCCGCCCCGCTGCTGCCGGTCCGCGCGGGCATCATCTCCGGAGCCTGCCTGGGCGCGAAGGTCGAGGCGTTCGACCCGGCGGGTCAGCCGGTCATCGGCGAGGTCGGTGAGCTGGTGCTCACGCAGCCGATGCCGTCCATGCCGGTGGGCTTCTGGAACGACCCGGACGGCAGCCGGTACACCGGCAGCTACTTCGCCGACTACCCGGGCGTCTGGCGGCACGGCGACTGGATCATGATCCTGCCCGACGGCGGCTGCGTGATCTACGGCCGGTCCGACGCGACCCTGAACCGGGGCGGTGTCCGGATGGGCACCAGCGAGTTCTACCGGGTAGTGGAGCGCCTGCCCGAGGTAGCCGACAGCCTGGTGGTGGACACCGGGAAGCTCGGCCAGGAAGGCCGGCTGATCCTGTACGTCGTGCCGGCCGCGGGCGCGACGCTGGATGCGGACCTGACCGGCCAGATCAGGGCGATACTGCGGGCCGAGCTGTCGCCGCGGCACGTGCCGGACGAGATTCACCAGGTGCCCGGCATCCCCCGGACCCTGTCCGGCAAGAAGCTCGAAGTTCCGGTCCGCAAGATCCTGCAGGGCATCCCGGTGGCCGACGCGGCCGACCCGGACGCGCTCGCCAACCCCGAGGTGCTCCGCTATTTCGTATCTGCCGATGGGGGGCCATCATGACCATGCCGGCCGACGGGGGCCCGGAGAATCGCAACTTCGGTGAGGAAGGCGGCCTGCTCACCTACGGCAGCTACCTTCGGCTGCCGGAATTGCTAGCGCAGCAGGTCCCGCAGGTTGTCCCGCCGGCCCACGATGAGCTGCTGTTCATCACGGTGCACCAGGCCTACGAACTGTGGTTCAAGCAGCTGCTGCACGAGCTGACCGCGGTGCGAGACGCGATGCTCGCGAGCACCGCACCCGGTGACGGGGCGGTGCAGGCGGACGGGGCGGTGCTGGCGAACGGCACGGGCGCCAGCTTCCGGGAGACCTGGCGAGCCCGGCAGCTGCTACGCCGGGTCCACGTCATCGAGCGGCTGCTGGTCGCGCAGATTGACGTACTGGAGACCATGACGCCGCAGGATTTCCTGGAGTTCCGGGCGGCGCTGGCACCGGCGAGCGGTTTCCAGTCGGTCCAGTTCCGTGAGCTTGAGTTCCTGTCCGGGGCGAAGGACGCTGGATTCGTGGCCAGGTTCCGGGCGCCCACCGACGATGAGCGCGCGCGGCTCGCGGCCCGCCTGGCCGAACCTTCGCTCTGGGATGCCTACGTGGATCTGCTGGCGTCCCGCGGACTGCCGGTCGGCGACGACAAGCAAATCCTGGCCACGCTCGTCGGCATCGCCAGGGACCGGCCGCATCACGATGACCTGTGGCAGCTGGCCGAAGACCTGCTGACGCACGACGAACTGGCCGGGCTCTGGCGGGCCCGGCACGTCCAGATGGTGGAACGGCAGATTGGCACCAAGTCGGGCACCGGCGGATCGACCGGTGCCCCGTATCTGCACCGGCGGGTGCCGATGCGCTATTACCCGTTGCTGTGGGAGTTGCGGGATTCCCTGTGACTGGCCCCGATATCGGCGCACGACAAAGCGGCAGCGCGGCCGCGTAAGGAAGTGGACGTTATGTCGGAACTCCCGTCCGACGCCAAGCAGGTATTGCTCGCCGCGGCGGCCGCGCACGCCGGCCCGATAGCGCACGTCGGCGACGTGCCGAGGTACCTGCAGGCCTATTACCGCCACGCGGCCGCCGATGAGCTGTCGGGGGCGACCCCCGAGCGGGTCGCGGCCGTCGCGACCGCGCACGCCGAGTTCGCCGCGAACCGGCCGCAGGGCCGGGCGCTCGTGCGGGTGAGGCCCGGCGGCGTCGCCTCGCTCGACCCGACCGCGGACGCGATTGACATTGTGACCGACGACATGCCGTTCCTGGTCGACTCCATCAGCATGGAGCTGGCCAACCACGACCTGTCGGCGCGGGTCGTAGTGCATCCGCAGTTGCGCATCCGGCGGGACGTCACCGGGGCCTTGCGTGAGGTCATCGGCAAGGTCAGGTCGGGCGCGGACGCGTCGGCCCAGCCGAGCCATGACGAGCTCGCCGAGTCCTGGACGCACATTGAGATCGCCAAGCTGGCCGATGGCGAGGCCGCGTCGATCACCGCGGACCTGCACCGGATACTCAGCGATGTCCGGGTCGCGGTCGAGGACTACACCCGGATGCGCGCGCGGGCCCTGCTGCTGGCTGATGTGCTCGCGCCAGAGGGCGAGGCAGCGGGACTGGAAGCAGGCGGCGCGGACGCGCCCGATGAGATCGCTGACCTGCTGCGCTGGCTGACTGATGGCCATTTCACGTTTCTCGGCTACAAGGAGTACGACCTGGATGCCGGTGCGGACGGGATGGTACTCCGCCCCGTTCCCGGCACCGGGCTTGGCATTTTGCGACACGATCGGGAGGCCTCCGAGGCCTTCGCCGCGCTCCCGGCGGAAGTCCGGGCGCGGGCGCTCGACCCGCAACGGCTGATCGTCACGAAGGCGAATTCGCGCTCCACTGTGCACCGGCCGAGCTATCTCGACTACGTCGGGGTCAAGCGGCTGTCGCCGACCGGGGAAGTAGCCGGCGAGTACCGGTTCCTCGGTCTCTACACCCACGCCGCGTTCTCCGAGACGATCAAGGGCATCCCCGTTCTGCGGCGCAAGCTCGCCGACGTGCTCGCGGTCTCGGGCCTGGCCGCCGACAGCCACGATGGCAAGGAAGTCGCGGAGGTACTGGACTTCTATCCGCGCGAAGAGCTCTTCATGGCGTCGGTGACGGAGCTGGCCGCGGTCTCTGCGGGCGTCCACCGGCTGCGCGAACGCCGCCACACCCGGCTTTTCCTGCGTACCGACCTGTACGGCCGGTATGTGTCGGCGCTGGTCTACATGCCGCGTGACCGCTACACCACCCGGGTCCGGCTACGCGCGCAGGAGGTGCTGAGCCAGGCGTTCGGCTCCGATCAGATGGAGTACAGCGTGCTGCTCGGCGAGTCGCCGGTGGCCAGGCTGTACGTCGTCGTCCGGGCGGAGCGGGGCCGCCAGCTGCCGGACGCCGACCCGGCCGAGCTGGAGCGCGCGATCGCCGCCGCGGTGCGGTCCTGGGATGACGACCTGTCCGACGCCGCGGCCGATGCTCTCGGCCCGCAGCGCGCCAGAGAGCTGCTGACCCAGTTCGGCGACCACATCCCCGAGACGTACAAGACCGATGTCCCGGCGACCGCGGCGGTGGACGACTTCGTCAAGATCCAGGAGCTGCGCGAAGCGGGCCGGGATATCACCTTCGACCTGTGGGAGTCGGAGGACTTCATCGGCGGCGTGCCGCTCGTGGACGGCGACTCGGCCCCGGTCGGCAAGCGGGTTTGGCGACTGACCATCTACCGCACCAGCGGGCCGATCACGCTGACCGACGTGCTGCCGCGGCTGCAGCACATGGGCGTGGACGTCGTCGACGAGCATCCGTACGAGTTCCCCGGCCCGCGGCCATTCTGGATCTACGACTTCGGACTGAGCCGGACCGGCGCGTCGGCGCAGGCGGCGCAGTCCAATATCGACCGGGTCAGGGAACAGGTCGAGGGCGCGCTCGCGGCCCTGTGGGCAGGCCGGATCGAGGACGACGGGTTCAATGCGCTCGTGCTCGACGCCGAGCTGACCTGGCGCGAGGTCGTCCTGCTGCGCGCCTACGCGAAGTACCTGCGGCAGGGGAACATCACCTTCAGCCAGGACTACATCGAGCGCGTGCTGCGCTCGAACGCCGGCATCGCCCGGCTGCTGGTCCGGCTGTTCAAGTCCCGGTTTGACCCGGCCAAGGAAGGCGGCGAGGCCGAGCGCAGCGAGGCCATCGCGGAGGAGATCGCCGGCGCACTCGACGGCGTCGCCAGCCTGGACGAGGACCGGATCCTGCGGTCCTACCTCGGCTTGATCCAGGCGACGCTGCGGACCAACTACTTCGCCACCGAGGCGGCCGACAAGCCCTATCTGGTGTTCAAGCTGAACGCCAGGGAGGTACCCGACCTGCCCGCGCCGCGGCCGCAGTTCGAGCTGTTCGTGTACTCACCCCGGTTCGAGGGCGTGCACCTGCGGTTCGCCGGCGTCGCCCGCGGCGGCCTGCGCTGGTCCGACCGGCCGGAGGACTTCCGCACCGAAGTCCTCGGGCTGGCCAAGGCGCAGGAGGTCAAGAACTCGGTCATCGTGCCGTCGGGCGCCAAGGGCGGGTTCGTCTGCAAGCAGCTGCCCGACCCGTCCGACCGCGAGGCCTATCAGGGCGAGGTGCTGTCCTGCTACCGCATGTTCATCTCGGCGATGCTGGACGTGACCGACAACCTGGAGGCGGGCCGGGTGGTGCCGCCGCCGGCGGTCGTCCGGCACGACGGCGACGATCCGTACCTGGTGGTGGCCGCGGACAAGGGCACCGCGACGTTCTCCGACACGGCGAACGAGATCGCTGTCGAGCGTGGCTTCTGGCTCGGTGACGCGTTCGCCTCCGGCGGCTCGGAGGGTTACGACCACAAGAAGATCGGCATCACGGCGCGGGGCGCGTGGGAGTCGGTCCGGTACTCCTTCCGGACGCTGGGCGTGAATGTCGACACCGATGACTTCACCGCGGCGGGCGTCGGCGATATGTCTGGCGACGTCTTCGGCAACGGCATGCTGCTGTCCCGGCACATCAAGCTGGTGGCCGCCTTCGATCACCGGCACGTGTTCCTGGATCCCGACCCGGACCCGGAGGCCAGCTTCGCCGAGCGGCGCCGGCTGTTCAACCTGCCGCGCTCCTCGTGGGCCGACTATGACCGGGCGCTCCTGTCGCCCGGCGGCGGGATCTTCCCCCGGTCGGTCAAGTCGATCCAGCTCACGCCTCAGGTCAAGGCGGTGCTCGGTCTGCCCGAGACCGAGACCGCGATGTCGCCGGACAACCTCATCGCGGCGATCCTGTCCGCGCCGGTTGACCTGCTCTGGAACGGCGGGATCGGCACCTACGTGAAGGCGACCAGCCAGTCGAACGCGGACGTCGGCGACCGCTCCAATGACGCGGTCCGGGTCGACGCGTCGTCGCTGCGGGTCAAGGTCGTCGGTGAAGGGGGCAATCTCGGCCTGACCCAGGAGGCCAGGGTCGAATACGCGCTGGCCGGCGGCCTGGTGAACACCGACTTCATCGATAACTCGGCCGGCGTGGATACCTCTGACCACGAGGTCAACATCAAGATCCTGCTGGACAGCGTCGTCCGGGACGGCGAGCTGACCGAGGCGGACCGGAACCACCTGCTGCACGACATGACCGACGAGGTGGCCGAGCAGGTCCTGGAGCACAACTACCAGCAGAACCGGACGCTCGCCGCCGCCAAGGCGCAGGCGCCGCAGATGCTGCACGTGCACACCCGCTATATCCGCAAGCTGGAGCACGACGGGCGGATCCGGCGCCGGCTCGACGTGCTGCCGACCGACCGCGAGATCGCCGAGCGCAGGTCGTCCGGCCGGGGCCTGGTCACGCCGGAGTTCTCCGTGCTCCTGGCGCAGACCAAAATCGCCGCGGCGCAGGAGCTGCTCGCCTCGGAACTGCCCGACGACCCGTACCTGCGCTCGGTGCTGGTCGACTACTTCCCGACCCCGCTGCGGACCCGGTACGCGAGCCGGATGGGCAGCCACCGGCTGCACCGCGAGATCATCACGACCGCCGTCGTGAACGACATGGTGGACCACTCCGGCATAACGTTCGCGTTCCGGCTGAACGAGGAGACCGGCGCATCTGTGCCGGAGATCACCGCGGCCTGGCTGGTCGCCCGGGCCGTGTTCGACATGCCGGGGTTCTGGGCCCAGGTGGAGGCACTCGATGGCGTAGTCGACACCAGCGTGCAGATCCTGGCCATGCTCGAAGGCCGCAAGCTGACCGAGCGCACTGCCCGGTGGCTGCTGCACAACCGGCGACCCCCGTTCCAGGTCCAGCCCGAGATCGACTTCTTCGCCGATGGCGTCCTGACCGTAGCGGCCGGGCTGCCGAAGATGCTGACCGGCCGGGACCGGACCGGCTTCGACGAGCGCCGCGAGATGTTCACCGGCAACGGCGTGCCGGCGGTGCTGGCCGAGCGGACCGCGGCGATGGTGCCCGCGTACTCGGCGTTCGACATCGTCGATATCGCCAGCGGCACCGGCCGGTCGGTGGACGAGACGGCGGAGGTCTACTTCGACCTGGCCGACCGCCTGCAGATCGCCCGGCTCCGGGACATGATCACCGCGCTGCCGCGGGACGACCGGTGGAACACGATGGCCCGGGGTGCGATCAGGGACGACCTGTACACCGCCCACGCGGCCCTGGCCAGGGACGTGCTGACGGTGACGCAGCCGGCGAGCCCGGAGGAGCGGCTGGCCGCCTGGGTGCAGCGCAACGACTCGGCCGTCCGGCGGGCCACGCAGACGCTGACGGAGATCTGGGAGAGCAACGCCTTCACGGTGGCGACCCTGTCGGTCGCCGTGCGCGCGGTCAGGACCCTCGTAGTGACCGCGACGCTACCCACGAGCTAGCGCCCGATCGAGTCCCGCCGAAGAGTACGGAGTTCTACCGTCGCCAGATCGGGCGGTAGAACTCCGCGCTAATTTGATCTTGCCGAATAAATGTGGCGTTCCGGGCATCTTGACCGCGGATTTGCTGTCCCATTACTGTGCCTGTCATGGAGACGGATGCGCCTTCCGGCGGGGGCGGTTTCGCGGCGCCCGACCCCGGGGGCCAGGGCGGGGCGGGCGTCCCCGGCGCTGGCGGCTTCCCCGATCCCGCCGGCTTCCCAGGCCAGCCGGGGTTTCCGGGTGAGCCGGGGATGTTCGGCCAGCCGGGGTTTCCCGATCAGCCCGGGATGTTCGGCCAGCCGGGAATGTTCGGCCAACCGGGGTTTCCGGGTCAGCCGGGATTCCCAGGCGGACCTGGCTACTCCCGGCGCCGGGGCTTCGGCGGCTCGCGCGGTCCGGTCTCCGGCCCGGGCCTGGTGATTGCCGCCATCGGCGTCATCCTGGCGCTGATCGTCATCGTCACGATTGCCACGCACATGTCCTCGGGCGGCCCCTTCGGCAATAACGATCCCTTCGGGAACAACGATCCGTCCGGCTCGTGTGTCGGTGGCCCGATCATGGGCGAGGCTGGCCAGTCGATCGGCAACGGGAACTACCGTTTCCAGTGCGCGGGTGGCGGCTCCGCCGTCGTGCATCTCGGCAACCAGTAGCGGGCCGGGATCGCGGAGGCCATCGCGACGGTGCGTAGCCGGGCCGGCAGGTATCACCCAAAAGCGCTACACCGCGCCGGAAACCAGGGTGTCGGTGGGGCTCGCGTAGGCTGCAGGCATGGCAATCGACCGGGCGAGCGAGATTTCGACGCTGACTGCGACTCTCGCCAGCGTGGAAGCCGTCCTCAACCCGGACGCGATGCGCAAGGAAGCCGATGGCCTGCGCGACCGCTCGGCCGATCCGGCGCTGTGGGAAGACCAGGAGCAGGCACAGCAAGTGACGAGGCGGCTGTCCTATCTGGACGGCGAGCTGGCGCGGCTCGAGGCCCTGCATCAGCGCCTCGATGACACCGCGGTGATGTTCGAGCTGGCCGAGAGCGAGCACGACGAGCCGACCAGGGAAGAGGGCGAGCGCGAGCTGGTCAAGCTCCACAAGGAGATAGACCAGCTCGAGATCCGGACGCTCCTGAGCGGCGAGTACGACGTGCGGGAAGCGCTGATCAGCATCAATGCCGGAGCGGGCGGCGCCGACGCGGCCGACTGGACCGAGGGCCTGCAGCGGATCTACTTGCGCTGGGCCGAGCGGCACGGCTACCCGACGGAGGTCTACGACACCTCCTACGCCGAAGAGGCCGGGATCAAGTCCACCACGTTCGCGATCAAGGCGCCGTACGCCTACGGCACGCTGCGCGGCGAGCACGGCACCCACCGGATGGTGCGGATCTCCAAGTACGACAACCAGGGCCGCCGGCAGACCTCGTTCGCCATGGTGGACGTGCTCCCGGTCGTGCAGCAGGTCGACCACATCGAGATCCCCGAGGACGAGATGCGGGTCGACGTCTTCCGCTCCAGCGGGCCCGGCGGCCAGGGCGTGAACACGACCGACTCGGCGGTGCGGATCACCCACCTGCCGACCGGCATCGTGGTGTCCTGCCAGAACGAGCGCAGCCAGATCCAGAACCGGGCCAGCGCCATGGCAGTGCTCCAGGCCAAGCTGCTCGAACGCAAACGCGAGGAGCAGGCCGCCAAGATGAATGAGCTACGCGGCGACGGTGGCCGCAGCTGGGGTACCCAGATCCGAAACTATGTTCTACATCCGTACCAGAATATCAAGGATGTCAGAACGGGTTACGAGACGGGCAATACCGCCGCGGTGATGGACGGCGAGATCGATGACTTCATCGAGGCCGAGATTCGCTGGCTCCGGAAGCAAGGGCTCTGAGCAGGGAACGAGGGGTTTCCAGGGCGCGGTCGTAGGACGCCAGTCGCCTAGAATCTGACTACGGACCGTAATCAGCGATCTGGCCGGGCTCGCCCCGTGACCGGACTAATGCCCCAAGTGGGTCGCGGCCAGCGCCAGTAGGGCCAGCACGAGCAGCACAGCCAGGATCAGCTGCACACTCAGGCCATGGGTGTCGTGGTGCACGTGGGCGCGGGCAGCGCGGCACGACGGGCAGCGACCCTCCGCTACCGGCCCGGCACACTGGGCGCATATTAGGTGCTCGCAGCTCATCCAGGCTCCTAACGGGCTCTGGGCTGGCCCTGCCACTTCGACGATGTTGGACGTTCCAGGCCAGTTTCCCCCCTAGACTGGCCCGAAGCCAAACCGGGGCAGGACAAGAGGGTCCCGGCCAACTCCGTCAGTATCTCGTCTACCACGTGCGATGGGCTAGTGATCCACTTCGACAACGTCACCAAGACGTACCCAAACCAGGGACGCCCTGCGCTGGAGAACGTCAGCCTGGACGTCGAAAAGGCCGAGTTCGTGTTTCTTGTCGGCCCGTCTGGTTCGGGCAAGTCCACGTTCCTGCGGCTGGTGCTGAAGGAAGAGCGACCCACCGAGGGCCGGATCCACGTGGCCGGCAAGGACCTTGCGCGCCTGACCAACTGGAAGGTGCCGCACCTGCGCCGCAGGATCGGCTGTGTCTTCCAGGACTTCCGGCTGCTACCGAACAAGAACGTCTACCAGAACATTGCCTTCGCCCTCGAGGTCATCGGCAAGCCGCGGCGGTTCATCCGCAAGGTGGTGCCGGAAGTGATCGACCTGGTCGGCCTCGAAGGCAAGCGGGACAGGATGCCCGACGAGCTCTCCGGCGGCGAGCAGCAGCGCGTCGCCATGGCGCGGGCCTTCGTCAACCGACCGATGATCTTGCTGGCGGACGAGCCGACGGGGAACATTGACCCTGCTACCTCGATCGGCATCATGAAGGTGCTGGACCGCATCAACCGGACCGGCACCACCGTGGTGATGGCGACGCACGACGCCGCCATCGTCGACTCCATGCGCAAGCGGGTCATCGAGCTTGAATACGGCAAGGTCGTGCGCGACCAGTCGCGCGGAGTCTACGGCCAGGCTTACTGAGCACGGCCCGCGGCGGATTACCAGAAGGATTCAGCGACATGCGTGCCCAGTTTGTCTTGTCCGAGGTCTGGATTGGCCTGCGCCGGAACCTGACCATGACGATGGCGCTCATCGTCGTCGTGGCGATCAGCCTGTCCCTGCTCGGCACCGGGCTGCTGTTTGTCAAGCAGGTGGACAACACCAGGTCATACTGGCAGAGCCGGGTCCAGCTGTCGGTGTACCTGTGCTCCAGTCAGTCGCTGGAGAACCAGTGCGCCAAGACCGGCCAGGTGACCCCGGCCGAGATCGCCAACATTCGCTCGGAACTGAACAGCAACAAGGACGTCAGCGACGTCACCTACCTGGACCAGAAGCAGGCGTGGGCACAGTTCCAGAAGGAGTTCGCGGGCAGTTCCACCCTGCACGACGTCACGGCCGACCAGATCCCGGCGTCCTTCGAGATCAAGCTCAAGAACACCGAGGCCGACGCCGGGCTGGTCGCCAACCTGGCCTCCGGTTACCAGGGCGTGGCCGAGGTCGTGGACGACTCCTCGATCCTCAATAACTTCTACAAGCTGCTGGACGGGGCGCGAAACGCGGTGGTGATCATCGCGCTCTTCCTGCTGGTCGCGGCGATCCTGCTGGTCGCGAACACGATCCGGCTGTCGGCGTTCAACCGCCGCCGCGAGACCTCGATCATGCGCCTGGTGGGCGCCTCGAACTTCTATGTCCAGCTGCCGTTCCTGGCCGAGGGCATGATCGCCGGCCTGGTCGGCTGGCTCATTGCGAGCGGTTTGCTCATTCTGGTGAAGTCGCTGTGGCTGAACGGGCTGCAGTCCTACTTCCCTTACGGGGTAACGCTGACCACGACCGACCTGGTCGAAGTGATCATCATCGCGATGATCACCGGCGTGCTGATCTGTGGCAGCACGTCGTTCCTCACGCTCAGGCGCTACCTGCGCGTCTGATGCGCGGGTACTGATAGACAAGACCCGTGGCAGCGGAACAGGGCACCAAGATCGTCGCCCGGAACAAGCGGGCCCGGCACGACTACGCCATCGAGGACGAAGTCGAGGCCGGCCTGGTGCTGACCGGGACCGAGGTCAAGTCGCTGCGCGCTGGCCGGGCGTCGCTCACCGATGGTTTCGGGCTGATTACCGACGGTGAGGCGTGGCTGCACGGGGTACACATACCCGAGTACACCCAGGGCACCTGGACCAATCATGAGCCGCGACGGATCCGGAAGCTGCTGCTGCATCGCAAGGAGATCGAGAAGCTGGCCCGCTCAACCCAGGAACAAGGGCTGACGCTCGTCCCGCTGTCCTTGTACTTCAAGGATGGCAAGGCCAAGATCGAGCTAGGACTGGGTCGCGGCAAGCGAAGCTACGACAAACGGCAGGATCTGGCCAAGCGGGACGCAGCCCGTGAAATTGACCGCGAGCTGCGGCGGCGGAGATAGCGAAGTGGCATATGAGCTCCGCGACCGGTAACCGCACGCCGCGGGCCGGGGCGCATCGCGCTCCCAAGCCGGGCCCTCCGCCACGTCGTCCAGACGAGACCAAGCCTGGCGGGCTTCGGTCGAAGTCGATGCGCAGGCGGGTCATGGCCGTCGGCGTCCTCGCGATTGTCGTGCTCGCGGTCATCTTCCATGGCGGCGGCACGTCACCAGAGCCCACGGTATCCAGCTTCCTGCTGGACTGGGAGGCGGGCAAGTACCGTCAGGCGGCCGCGCTGACCGACGGCCCGCAGGTAGCGGTGGCCAATGAGCTCAAGAGCGCCTACAAGCAGGTAAACGCCAACAGCATGACACTGCGGATGGTCAGCATCAGCCAGTCTGGCGGCACCGCGACAGCTGCGTTCCGGGCGTCGGTCGATCTCGGCACCGGCCTGCAGTGGAAGTACAGCGGCTCGTTCGGGCTCCGGCAGACTGGGCAAAACTGGCGGGTCGTCTGGACCCCTTCGGTGATCATGCCGGGACTGCAGGCCGGGGAACGGCTCGCCCTCGTGAACCTGCCGGCCGGCCGCAAGCAGATCACCGCCGCCTCGGGCCAGCCGCTCACCGTGCCCTCGACGGCGTACGAGATCGGCGTCTATCCGGGCAAGCTGAAGGGCGCCGAGATCAGGGCCACCGCGAACCGGCTGGCCACGGTGTTGCAGCAGCCGCAGGCCACGGCGATCAATCTGGCGGGTCAGATGGGCTCGTCACTGACCTCGAACTCCTATTTCCAGGAGCTGTTCACCCTGACCCCGGCCGTCTATCACGCGGTCGCCAAGGAACTGCGCGCTATCCCTGGCGTGATCGTGCGGCCAGTCACCAAGCGCCTCTTCGAGAGCATCGCGCCTGACGTGGTGGGCGAGGTCGGCACCGAAACCGCGCCGGTCCTGCAGGAACAGGGCGTTCCGTACCGGCCGGGCACGACGGTCGGCGAGTCGGGGCTGCAGCAGCAGTTCCAGCAGGGGCTGACCGGGAGTCCGGGCACCGCGGTGGTTATCCTCCGCGACGACGGCACGGCCGTCTCAGAGAAGCTGCTGCAGAAGGGGAAAGAGGGCAAGCCGGTTCAGACCACGATCGACTACAACGCGCAGCTCGCCGCGAACTCGGCGGTCGGCCAGGTTGCCGGCTCGGCCGCGCTCGTGGCGGTCCAGGCCGGCACCGGCAAGATCCTCGCCGTCGCCAGCCACCAGGCCGTCGGGATGCCGCCGCTCGATCCCCTCGCGGGACAGTACGAGCCGGGACAGGCATTCACGATGGTC
>Ga0209006_10002317_pt1 | contig 17374 bp, 9 predicted proteins | sample JacPin_JW_Ref_O2_FD_188567 | JGI IMG/M metagenome (GOLD analysis project Ga0209006, IMG submission 188567) | Forest soil microbial communities from Algoma, Ontario, Canada - Jack Pine, Ontario site 1_JW_Ref_O2 (SPAdes) (version 2) | ecosystem: Environmental > Terrestrial > Soil > Boreal... | reverse complement strand
ATGGGATCGGTGCTTGAGCGCTGCGGGCTTGCCGAGGACATGCTCGACTCGATGGGCCAGCTGTTCGGCCCGGTGCGCGGGGGCTTGGGCTACTCGGTCATCCTGGTCGGCTTCATCCTCGGCGCGATCACCGGCACGGTCGCCGCCCAGGTCATTGCCATGGCGCTGATCGGGGGCGCGGTGCTGGCGCGTTACATGCTGACCGCGGTTCCGCTGGTGATCATCGTCGGTGTGTCCACGCTGCGCCGGCGTCTGCGCTACTGGCCAGCGGCGATTGCAGTCGTCGGCTGCGCCTTTATTGCCGGATGGTTCTGGAATCCTCCCTATGGGTTTTCGCCCGAAGACAATCTTGCCTATCGTGACTACATCGTCCTTCATCAGGATGGAGAGCGTTTTCTCGAGGCGCGCTATCCCATGGCCCACGCGCTCACCGCCTGGCCTGCATCCGACGAACTGCGGACACCCTGGCTGGGCTACGTGACCCGTCCGGTGCAAGTTGTCCGTATCGAAGATTTCTCTCTGGACGAAGTGCTCTCCGCCGCCGACTTCCGCAAGAATTTTGAGGTTGCGCTCGTCTTCTCCACGAAGTACGACCCGCCACATCCGCTACTCGCTCGCTGGAAGTATTGGGAGGATATTAAGCGCCGATTCTTCGGATTTCACCGTGACCTGCCGCCGGCGGCGATCGCTCGGATCCTGGACGGACACATCGTATTTGCGGAAGAGCGCAAGGGGCAGTGGATCGCGGTGATTGAGATGGAGCAGGATGAGATACGAAGTGCGAAGAACTAAGCCAGCCTTGTCATCCTGAGGTTCGCGTCTTTTTGCGAGCCGAAGGACCTATGTAGTTCGCGTGGAGTACACAGGTCCTTCGCTTCGCTCAAGATGACAAAGCTCACCGCTTCATCAAGTGGCAGGAGTGCGTCTTGATTACCAGCCAGACCTCGCGTCCCGCGGCCAGTTGCAGTGAATCGCGGGCTGCCAGCGTGAGATGAACTTCCATCTCCACGCCACAATCGACGCGCGTGGAAACGATCACATCGCGTTGCTGAACTGACTTGATGCAGCCAAGAATCACATTGCGCGCGCTCAGGCCGAGGGGCAGGGAAGTCGCCAGCAGAATATCCCCGGCACGGATTCCCACGCGCAACGTTGCGCCCAAGTCTGCCCGCACCAGGGGAGTTTCCAGAACGACCGGCCCGCCGTCTCCCGCTACACGGCAGAGCATAGTCCCACGCTCCGGATGGACCGCTTCTACCGTTACGTCGAAGACATTCTCGAAGCCGATTAGTTGGGCCACCGTCTCCTGCCGCGGCGCCTCGATCACTTCATGGGGCGTGCCCTGGGCCACAATGCGTCCCGCGTGGAGAACGATCACGCGCTCGCCCAAAGCGAAGACCTCGTCCCGGCTGTGCGTGACATAGAGGATCGGAATGCGGTGAGCCTCATTCCAGGCCCGCAGATCGTCAACAATCGTCGCCTTCGTTGCTGTGTCGAGTGCAGCCAGCGGTTCGTCGAGCAGCAGCATAGCCGGATCGGTCACCAGGGTTCGCGCCAGGGCCACGCGCTGGCTTTCTCCGCCGGAGATGTCGCGAGCATTGCGCGATGCCAGATCAGCGATACGAAATTGTTGCAGAATTGCGGTAGCGCGCTGCTGCCGCTCGGCCCGGGACAAGTGCGCTAATCCGTAGGCGACATTTTGCACTACTGTCAGATGCGGAAACAGCGCGAGATTCTGAAACACGTATCCCACGCGCCGCTTGGAAACGGGGAGATCAGTGCTCTTTGCGGCGTCGAAAAGAACCTTATTATCAATGGCGATATGTCCGGAATTCGGTCGGGATAATCCCGCAACGCAATCCAGAAGAGTCGTCTTGCCCGCGCCGGATGGTCCAAACAGGATAGTGAATCCGGGTGCGGCCTGGAACTCGACCTCTAGAGAGAACTGGGGCGATTGCTGCCTACGGAATCGTCCGGCGAGTACCGGCCCGGCCGGTCGATCTGCGTGCGGTCGAAGCCTCGCGGCTGCCTTAGCCGCCGCGGAATCGACAGTGCGGACGTCGTTCATTGCGCTCTATTTTACGGGACCGACCATCCAGATCTTCCGGTTCAATCCGTACACCACGGTCAGCACCGTAAAGCACAAAACCAGCAGGAATAACGCCGTCTGATTGGCACCGGCATAATCGGACGCCTGCACCCGATCGAAGATGTCGATCGAGACCGTCCGCGTAACGCCCGGAATATTTCCGCCCACCATCAGCACCACGCCGAACTCCCCCATAGTGTGGGCGAAGGTCAAAGCTGCGCCCGTGATCAATCCGGGAACGGAGAGCGGCATTACTACCCGAAAAAAAGTTCGCAGCGGGGAAGCACCCAGGGTCGCCGAAGCCGCCAGCAGCTTGCGGTCCACGCTGGCAAACGATGCAGCAAACGGTTGTACGGCAAACGGCAGGCTATAGAGAATGGATCCGATGACCAGCCCGCTGAAGGTGAAAGCCAGCGTGTGCCCAGTGAGTGAAATCCACCAGCGGCCCAGCGGCCTACGCGGTCCGAGCGCCACAAGAACATAAAATCCAAGTACCGTCGGCGGCAGCACAATGGGCAGAGCCACGACCGCCTCCACCAGAAACTTCCATCGCCAGCCGGAAAATGCAATCCAGTACGCGATGGGAAGACCCAGCAGCAACAAGATTGCCGACACTGTAACCGCCAGTTGCAGCGTCAGCCAGAATGACTGCCAATCGATTGCCATGGTTGGGTGTCGTTCCGAAACCTAAGCGCCGTTCCCTGTGTTCCCCGTGTCCGCTATAGTTAAAAAGCTTTTAGCACTACGGCAACGTAAATCCGTACCGGCGCAGCAACTCGCCAGACTCCTTCGTCCGGACGTACTCTAGAAACTCCGCCGCTTCCTTCTTGTGCTGCGACGGCGAAAGTATCACCACTCCTTGCGCCAGAGCGGGGTAAGCGTCCACCGGAACTTCCCAGTAGTTGCCTTTGCCCTTCATCGCAGGCGAGGCCGCGTGGGCTAAGGCCACGAACCCCACTTGCGCATTACCCGACTCGACGAACTGGGCAGCCTGCGAGATGTTCTCGCCCAACACCAGACGATCCGAGACCTGATCGTACAGTTCATAGTGCTTCAGCGCCGCAACCGCCGCGCGTCCGTACGGAGCATGCTGCGGATTGCCGATGGCTATCTTCTTCACAGTCGGATCGAGCAGTACTTTCATTCCCGCGTGCTCCACATCGAGCGTTGAGTCCGACGGCACCCACAACACCAGTCGCCCCAAAGCATACTGATACAAGCTTGCCCCGTCCGCAGCGCCCGCGGCCACGAGTTGACGCGGATAATCCATGTCTGCAGAAAAAAACACATCGAAGGGCGCCCCATTCTGGATCTGTTGCGTGAGCGCGCCTGAGGCGCCGAAGGAAAGCTTTACTTTTATCCCCGTCTTTTTTTCGAAGCCATTGGAAAGTTCCTGCAGCACCGGATTCAAATCTGCCGCCGCAGCCACGAGAAGTTCCCGATGGTTTGCCTGTTGCTGAGCCCATCCCGAAAAAGAAGCCAGCAAGAGAAATGATGCGGCGAACAACCTGCGATAAAAATTCATCTTCGGCAGCCTCCGTTTATAACTGTCACTAGAGGCTCTCGACACCGCCAGAGCCGATCTTCCGAGTTTGATGCACTTCATACATTGCACTTGATGGATGCAAAATCCCACTCTAGCCGCAAAGAACGCGGCGAGAGTGAGGCACCCGGCCACTTTTCCCAAAGTGGTCAGTAATCGGCATGCAGTGCAGGTTTTGCATTGCTTCGCCCTAATCTCCTGCCGATACTTGCAGCGTGAGAGTTCATGTGCCATGTGATCAATTTCATTTCGCAACTCGGATTCGAATTCTATCGCGTCTACGAATCCTGGGACTCATCTGCTGCACCACGGTCCCCATCGTACATGGGCAGGGCGCGAAACAGACAGTTCCCAAAACTCCCATCTCCGACGCCGACCAGATCGATGCCGATCACATCGATACTGATCACATCAAGGAACGCAACGAGTGGTTCTTCCGCGGCCGCATCGTGCGCGGGAAACCCTCCGCCGAACTTCGCCGCAGAGCTTATCAAGCCAAACTGCAAATGCGAGCCCAACGTGCCGCCGCGTTGGCAGCGCAAACACGTTCGTCTTCGACGCCTGCCGTCACCACTGCTTGGACTGCGCTCGGACCAGTCCCCCTGGCCTCCGACGCCAGCGGCAACGGTACACAGGATTATCACCAGGTCGCCGGACGCGCCACCGCCGTTGTTATCGATCCCGCTGACCCTACTGGCAACACGGTCTACATCGGGGGCGCCCAAGCGGGAGTCTGGAAGTCCACCAATGCTGCCAATGCCACAGCCAACAACGTGACTTGGACTCCGCTGACCGACGACCAAGCCACGCTTTCGATCGGCGCCATCGCCATTCAGCCCGGCAACAGCGATCCAACGAACAGTTTAATTCTCGCGGCGACCGGCGAGGCCGACAACTCTGCCGACTCCTATTTTGGTCTGGGCATCATGCGCTCTACCGACGCCGGAAATACCTGGACGCTCGTCTCCACTGCCAACAGCGGCGCACTTTCTTTTAGCGGGCTAGGCGGAACTCAAATTGCCTTCAATTCTGCCAGCGGTCAAACCAGTGCAGTTGTCGCCGCTATGGCCACCACTTCCGAAGGCATGGTCGATGGCGCAGTTACCGCCAATACATCCCGTGGTCTCTACACTTCTCGTGACGCCGGGCAGACCTGGACTTACGACGCGTTGATCGATCCCGGAGGAGCCACCGACGCCACCTCGGCCACATCCGTTGTATACAACCCTGGGGCAGCCCTGTTCTTCGCTGCCGTGCGCTACCACGGTTTCTATTCCTCACCCGATGGAGTGACCTGGACTCGGCTCGCCACGCAACCCGGTGGTTTGTCCTTGAGTGCGACCGCTTGCCCGCCGCAGTCCACGTCCAACAATCAAACCTGCCCCATCTATCGCGCCGGCATCACTGCCGCATCCGGGCGCAACGAGATGTATGCCTGGTTCATTTCACTCTCATCGGACGAAAGCACTGTCGATGGCGGTATCTGGCAGAGTCTGAACGGCGGAGCGTCCTGGACTGCGATCTCCGAGACTGGCATCACCAATTGCGGCGACAGCGATGGCTGCGGCGTCGAACAAGGCGCCTACGATCTCGCACTACAGTCAGTTCCGAACGGATCAGGCACGGATTTGTACGCCGGTGCCATCAATCTCTACAAGTGCTCGATCAACGCGCAGAATCCGGCATGCGTGTCGAATCCATTTCTGAACTTAACCCATTCCTACGGATGCGATCCCATCGCCGCGCCAGCCCACGTGCATGCGGACCAGCACGGGCTCGCCTACATGATTCCAAACTCCGGCAGTGACGATGGCAACGCTCTGCTGTACTTCGCCAATGACGGCGGCATCTATCGCGCCCTCGACGGTTACGGAGGGCTGACGACCGGGTCATGCTCGGGCACAAATCAGTTCGATGACCTCAACCAGAATCTGGGATCGATGACGCAATTCGTTAGCTTCTCCCAGCATCCCACCGACCCCCATACGTTGCTCGGCGGCACGCAGGATAACGGCTCACCCGCCACCAGTCAGGCCACCACAAACTCCGCCTGGGGCAATGTGCTGGGCGGCGACGGCGGCTACAACGCCATCGATCCCAACATCCCCTTGAACTTCTACGCTTCGAATCCCGACTTTCCTCCCGGAGGCCTGGGCATTCAACTCTGCTCCAGCGGCGTGAACTGCGTCGACGGCGCTTTCGCCTTCGTGGCCACCAGCAGCACAGTAGGCGGCGACGACGGTGCCTTTTATTTTCCCTACATTCTCGATCCGCAATCTGCGACAACCCTGGTCGTGGGTACCTGCCGAGTGTGGCGCGGATCCCGCACCGGAGGCCTCTACACGCTTTTGAGTCCAAACTTCGACACTCTCGGCTCGGGAACCTGTTCAGGAAGCGAAGTGAACACAGTCACCGCGCTTGCCGCCGGCGGCCCCACGGACAGCAATGGTTCAGGGGTTATCTACGCCACTACCAGCGGAATGGGACCACTCAATCTCTCGATGCCCACCGGCGGCCGCGTCTGGGCCACCACCAACGCCACGGCGGGAATCCCCAGCTTCGCCGACACCACTGATAACGGGCCGCAGGGAAATATCAATCCGAACCAGTTTCCCGTCTCCAGCGTAGCCATCGATCCCTCCGACGCTACCGGCTCGACCGCTTACGTCACGGTCATGGGATTTACCGGAGGCCCGGGCCACATCTGGAAGACGACCAACGCCGGGAATACCTGGACGGACTTTACTGCGAACCTTCCCGACTCGCCCGTAAACGCCGTGGTGGTCGATCCTGCCCAACCGCAACTTTATGTGGGCACCGATGTTGGAGTCTTCGCCAGTTCGACTGCAACCGCCAACTGGATCGAACTAGGTCCGGCCGCCGCCCCCGCGCAAACTGGATTTCTGCCGAATGTCGCCGTTACCGCTCTCGGCATTTTTTATTCCGGAGGCGAGGAGTTGCTGCGCGCCTCTACCTACGGCCGCGGCATGTGGCAATTCGCTATTGCCGTGACACCGGATTATCAGATCGCAGTTTCCAATTCTCCATTGACCGTGTTCTCCGGTAGCACCGGCTCCTTCACCGGAACGCTAAACGCGGTGAACGGTTATGCCAGTCCCGTAACGCTGACATGCACGCCGGGCGCGACTGCTCTACCCAGCACTTGCTCCGTACCTCAGTCTCCGCTCACTCCCGGGCCGGGCGCACAATTCAGTGTCTCCGTCACGGGCCTGCCGGGCGAGTACACCTTCAACCTGCAGGGAGTAGGAGCCGATGGCAACCAAACTACGCATGAGATCCCGCTGACGCTGCAGTTGGTCAGTTTCGCGCTGACCACGCCGTCACCTTCGAACGTGACTGTTCCGCGAGGCAGTACCTCGTCCCCGGCGAGCTTCCAGGTAACCGCCGCGGGATCGTTCGACCAAAGTGTCACCATCTCCTGCAACGTGGCCATTGCCGATTCGGTCTGCGCTTTAACGCCAGGAACAATGGTGAATCCCACCTCGGCCAACCCCGTCCTCATGACGGCTAGCATCACGGTTCCCGCTGGAACCGCGACCGGTGTCTATCCCGTCACCATCCAGGCAACGTCGAGCGGCGCTGCGGCCACGGTGACTGCGACCTTCAATCTCACGGTTACCTCGGATCCGGATTTCGTGCTCTCCGAAGCCTCGGCTTTCCCTGAAGTCAATGCAGGCAGCACCGGCACGACCGGGCCCATTACGATTGCGTCGCAGGACGGATTCAGCGGCACGGTCACCCTCAGTTGTCCCACCACCTTCGGTGCGAATAGTTGCAGTGTCGGTCCAACTTCGGTGAATACTTTTCCGGCGATTGCGACCTTGACTATCAACGGCTCCAGTTTCGCGGCCGGCGCCTATACACTGGCGATCACCGGGACTTCCGGCGACGTTACGAACTCGGTCTCCGTTGCCTTCAACGTCGGCGACTATTCCATCTCCGGCACTCAGGCTCTGTCACTTCCTCCGGGGGCACAGGGGACAGCGAACCTGACTTTGACCTCGTCCCACTTCTACAGCGGTATGGTGAACGCCAGTTGCGACGCCAGTGCGCTCGGCGGGACTATGTGTACACTCTCCCCGCCAAATCCGATCTCAGTCGCCAGCGATGGTACAACGAATTTCTCCGCGCTGATTAACGTCCCCAATAACGCGGCCGACGGCACTTACAACGTCAGGCTCAGCACTCAGGACGCTACCGGAGCGCCCAGCCACAACTTCGTCGTCGCCTTGACCATCACCCAGGATTTTCTGCTCACCTCCACCACTTCGAGCCAGACCGTCAATCCCGGTCAGACTACCGGACCCTATAATTTGACGATCCAGCCCGTCGGAGCCGCGTTCAACGCGGCCGTTACGCTCTCCTGCGCCAATCTGCCCACGCTCTCTACTTGCTCGTTCGCTCCTTCAGCGCCGGTAACCCCGGGAAGTTCCGCGGTGAACCTAGTGATGACCATCTCAACCACAGCCGCCACGTCCGCTGATGCACGGCCTCCCGCCAACCGGCGACCGATCTTCTATGCGCTGTGGCTATTGGTGCCCGGGCTAGTGATCACTTGTGCTCCAGGCCGCTGGGCTGCCACCAGAAAGTCCAAAATATTAAGCTCGGTTTCGATGTTGCTTCTGCTGATGCTGACTCTGTCTTGTGGCGGTGTCAGCACCGGCGGCAAAGGCGGTCAGCTTGGAACGCCCGCTGGAACTTACCAGGTTACAGTGACTGGCATCTCTCCCGGCGCGGCCGCCGACGCCGGTCAAGCCACACAGGTCACTCTCGTCGTAAACTGATGGTCGGATCAGAGACGGTGCGGAGGGTGGACACCCTCAGCCGGTCCAGACATCTTTTCCCCCCGCGATGCCAGCTTCTCGCTATAACGTAATCATCATCGGCGGCGGTATCGTGGGACTGGGGGTCGCGCTCGAAATCACCCGGCGCTTTCCTCATCTTCGCCTTCTTCTGCTGGAGAAGGAAGAGCGCGTCGCCCGCCACCAGAGCGGACACAACAGCGGTGTTATTCACTCTGGCGTCTACTACAGGCCCGCTTCGCTGAAGGCGCGCCTCTGTGTCACCGGTGCCGCCGCGATGGTCGAGTTCTGCCGCGAGCACGGCATTCCGCACGAAGTCTGCGGAAAAGTCATCGTGGCTACAACCGCCGAAGAGTTACCGCGCCTTGAAGAGTTACGCAAGCGCGGCGAGGCCAATGGCCTCACCGGCCTTCGCCTTATCGGACCCGAAGAATTGCGCGAGATTGAGCCTCACGCCGCCGGTCTGCAAGCCCTGGTCGTTCCTTCGACCGGAATCACCAACTACGCTGCTGTGTGCGGCAAATATGCCGATCTGATTTCCGCGCGCGGCGGCACCGTCCTCACCTCTGCGGCCGCGACCGGAATCAAGCGCATGCCGGATGAAATTGTGGTCGAAACGGCACGCGGGGTATTTTCCGGCAATGCACTCATCAACTGCGCCGGACTATTCAGCGACCGCATCAGCCGGATGGCCGGCGACGAACCTGGGGTTCTGATCGTCCCCTTTCGCGGTGAATATTACGGCCTGGTTTCTGAACGCGCCGCTCTGGTTCGTTCGCTGATCTATCCTGTGCCCGACCCGCGCTTTCCATTCCTCGGGGTGCACTTCACTCGCCGCACCACCGGCAAAGTCGATGCCGGCCCTAACGCCGTGCTCGCCCTTGCCCGCGAAGGTTACCGACATCGCGACATCAACTTGCGCGACCTTGCATCGTCGCTGGCCTTCCCCGGATTCTGGCGCATGGCCCGGCGTAATTGGCGTAACGGCCTCGACGAATGGCAGCGCTCGCTTTTGAAGCCGGTCTTCGTCCGCGCCCTGCAGCGCCTGGTGCCGGATGTTCGCGAAAGCGACTTGGTTCCCGGCGGCTCCGGGGTCCGAGCCCAGGCCATCCGCCCCGACGGCGCCCTGGTCGATGACTTCCAATTCGTCACCTCCGGCAAGGTGTTGCATGTACTCAACGTCCCGTCCCCTGCGGCGACTGCGTCGCTAATGATTGGTAAGGCAATCCTTGACACTGCGGCCGATGATCTTGGCCTGAAGTGAAGCTGCGCTTGTCTGTGAAATTACGGTTACTGGAACCGACTCGACGCGTTACTCCTCCCACGGGAACACAATCTTCAGTAACTCAAAAAAACACGTGCTGGTGAGCGAACGCTATTGCGCTCGACCGTTAGACATTTCTGTATAGACCGCCTCCACTCGGCGGGCAGTCTGCGCCAGGGTGAAATGATCCGCTACTCTCTGCCGCGCGCGCTCCCCCATGGCTTTTGCTCCAGACGGGTCGGAGAGAATCCGGCAGACGGCGTGAGCCATCGCTGGCGCATCGCCCATCGGAACAAGGATTCCAGTAAGGCCATCCAGCACAATCTCAGGAACCCCGCCGCCATCGGTAGCCACCACGGGTTTGCCGGCAGCCATGGCCTCGACGATTACCTGCCCGAAAGGCTCACCCTTGGTCGACGCGTGCACCACCACATCCAACTCCGCAGTTGCGCGCTGAACGTCGCTGCGAAATCCGGTGAATGTCACGACACTCTCAATTCCCAATCGACCGGGCAGTCGACGTACTTCCCGATCGTATCGGTCTTCCCCGAACAGAGCCGCTCCAATGATAAAGAAGCGAGCGTCCGGAAAATGCCGATGCACGAGTGCGGCCGCTCGGATAAAAATGTGCTGGCCCTTCCAGGGAGAAATTCTTCCAATCAGTCCGACATGCAACTCTTGGCGAGGTTCCAGCTTTTCCGCAAAGGCCTGGCCCGTGCCGTCATGAACGACCGCACATTTGCCTTCGAGGTCACGGCCAGGAGGAACGAAAGCGGGGCCTGCGCCTTTTCGCGGGCTAAGCGAGCGCAAGGTCGCGGCTGAGTTCGCGATCACATAATGTGGGATTACACGTGATAATCGTCTGAAGATTCGAACGGCGCACTTCGGAAGATAATCATCCTCGATTCGATCGCGAACGTGCCAAACCACCGGCCGCCGCGCCAACCGCCCGGCCAGACCGCCGATGATATCTGCTTTTAAAGAGTTCGTGTGCACTAAGGCGACATCGTGCGTGTGAATGAACCGCGCCAACCCGAGAACATAGCGGCAGATACTCAGAGCCTCTCGCACCCGAAACAAACTCACGAATCCCAGAGTGTCCTTCTTCTGCGTGGTCACGCCGGCCGACAATGGCAGCACATGGATCTCGGTAGTTGGTCGCAGCCGGTCGGCCAGCGGTCCCTCAGCGCCAAGCACAACCAGCGGTTTGACCTTGTTCCGATCCAGATGACTTATAAGGTTAGCCATCGCGATCTCGCCTCCACCCAGCGCGGCCGTATGATCGAAGAATAAAACGCAGATAGGGGACTGATCTCTCACCTCAGAGACGACTCGAGTACTGGGTGGAGTTGCGATCGCCATTAGCGGATTGTCCGATTGACTCGGCCTCATTAGCCCTGTCGGCCGCCCCAAACGCGTGTCTGCCCGAATAGCTTTCGCGGACTCGAATAGCTCCCGGGGATCAAGATCGAGGTGAAGATACCTCCGCAGATTTTCCAGGAGTCGGGCTGCCACTGGTCCGATCAGCACAAATGCCAGATCTTTGAAGGTGCAGCGCAAAAACACAAGCGCTCCGCCGAGATTGGTGTAACACCCTGCACGGAGCATTCTTAAGAAGCACGCGAACCGTGAAGGTAAAGATCTGGCGCCATAGAGCTTGCCTCTTCCCGAGAAGAACCGTGCTGATTTCAGGTCACGGTCTGCGACTTGAGCCAAGTAGCGCGCGGCTGGGATCGCACCCGCTGTCCGCGCACGTTTCGACATTTCCTCATACATGGACGCCCGGATCATTCCAGATCTGGCGTTTTCCTCGAGGGTTGCAACTCGTCCGTCTGAGTCTGCCGTACCCGATTCAGCTAATGTCCCTAGCTCCGGACTCCACGTATTTTGCAGGTGCCTGCGGTGTTTGATCAGTAGATCAGGAAGGTAAACCACCCTTCCCAAAATGGAGGCCAGGTGCAGGGTAACCATATCGTGCGCCAAGTCACCCCGCCGGCCGCTATTGGCTACGTTCTGCAGATTACTTTCTGGCCAGAAGCTGAGAAGCGAGTCAGTCACACAGCGGCGGACCAGCATGGAACAACCCTGGGCAGGATGGCGGATAACGCGATGGTGTGGCGCCTGCTCCTCAGCGCTTAAACGGCTTCTCGTACGGAGAATAATTCCCAGCGGACGCAGATCGCTATCAACTTCTTCGGAATCGTGGTGGACAAGAGTGATCCCCGGATCGCGCTGCATGACTGAGACGCATCGTTCCAGTTTCGAAGGATTCCAGACGTCATCTTGATCGCAATAGGCGACCGCGGCGCAACTGCAAGATCGCAACGCATGGATGAAATTGTCGGCGAAGCCACGTCGTAACTTGTTTCTCAGAACACGGACAGGAAACGGCGATGTACTCGCGAACCGACGAACCACGTCGAGTGTACCGTCAGTGGATAGGTCGTCACTGACGACCAGTTCGGTGGGCAGGAGTGTCTGATGTGCCAGGCTATCGAGTTGTTCGCGCAACCAACGCTCGCCATTATAGATAGCCATCGCGATCGAAGTGTCCATCATTCCGGATCTGTTCCTCCTCACATCGAGCGCAGTTGAATAACTCGGCCAGCAATCCGAAGAGCCAGCCAGGTGGGGGCGGCGCGAATTCCCAGGATTACTCCCGCCACCAGCAACCGCTTCAGGAAAGTGCCCCGAACTTTAAAGGCCGATCCAAGATGCCCGGACGATCGTGAAACTGGAACTCCTGGAGACAATTGCCGGCAAAGATATTCCAGCGTCAGAACTCGCCAGTTCGAGGCCTTCCAGGCGGCGGGCGAAACGCTATGTCCCAGGGTCGCGGCCACCTCCGCCAATCGAGCGCTGCGCTGGTCATAGTGCACGAGGATCCTCTGAATATTTTCCAGCGTCATTCCTGCCAACTGGCCGGAGGCATTCGACGTATGCATGCGATACACTGCTCCCCGACGTTCGAGGGTTATGGTTCTTCCGAAAAGCGGTGCCGTATCCATCAACAGCGCATCTTGAGGAACACCTTTCAGCCTGTCTGGCAAAGGAAACACTCGTTCCAAAAAACTTCGGGCCCAGGCATTTCCGGAAGTCGGAGGGCAAAGGTATGCTCCCGGACCTTTTTCCAGGAGCAGCCCGCGCAAATCGCCATCGGCCGCGGGGCCATCGGGCATTCTCCGGTCCGATGACTGGGTTCCGTTTAATACAGTCATATAGGTCTGAGATCGAACCACTCCGGGCTCACCGAGCGCCTGGGCATGAGCATGAATGGCCCCCGGCAGCAAATAGTCATCGGCATCCACGAAGATCACAACCGATCCATGACTGAGCTTAAATCCGTGATTCGTGGCGGAAATCACGCCACCGTTGCTTTTGAACGAAGCGCGAATACGGTCGGAATACGACTCGATCACGGCTGGTGAGCTATCCGTGGAACCGTCATCCACTACGATGACTTCCAAAGGCTCATAGTTCTGTGCAAGTACACTGTGGATGCATTGACTTAGATAGCGGCCGTAGTTGTAGTTAGTGATGACTACGCTAACCAGGGGGCTCGCGCAATCGGGCCCAGCTGGTTCGCAGCAGCTCCGGATCACAGAGTTCATCCTTTCGGCCTCCAGCCTCTCCCCTCTTTTCAAACCGACAGAGTCTTTCGCAGTGAAGCGGCCCGAAAAGACGACCGGGTTACCAGCCGAAGGCCGCGCCAGACATCGCCGGCTCCGTAACCTTCCCAGCAAGCCTTGACCATACGAAACCCGACTCGAGGAGAAATGAGCCCGGCCCAGCAGCTCATTAGGCCCCACAACAGGCCGTCCATGGTGTGGACCGCCCCAATCAGCTGCGACGCGGCGTTGAGACTGGCCAACGACGCGGCTGCCCGAGAGCATTTCGATTGAGCTTCCATGCGCGCCAGTGGTGCTTCCAGCTGATGAAGGGTCTTATCCCACGACAACCGTTCGCGAACCGATGCCCGCGCCGCAACGCCAATCGCGCTGCGCAAACGACCGGAGCCGTATAACGAGCAAATGTGCCGAACCAGGGACTCTATGTCATCCGCCTCGGCGGAAAAACCGTTATTTCCGTTCCGAATGGTGAGATTTACCAGCCCTACGCGCGTGCTTACAACCGGAGTCTCGCAGGCCATTGCTTCCAAGACCGTGACTGGACCGCCTTCGACGCGTGAAGTTACTAGGTGGACATCGATGCTCGAATAGAATACGGGCAATCGGCTTTGGGAAATGAAGCCAGTGTAGTTAGCGGAAATGCCGCGCTGCTGAAATTGACCGACTTCCTCGTCCCATCCCAGACCCAGGAAACAGAGGTGAAGGGTTGGAATGCGGGTCCGCACCTCTCGGGCTACTCTTTCCAGTGTGTCCAGGCCCTTGCGCCCTGCATCGTAATTGCTGGTCTTATTACCCACCAGACCAATCACAAAGGCATCCTCGGGTATTCCGAAGTCTTTTCGCCGAGGTATAACTCGCCGGAAGAAGTTCGCATCCACACCATGTCGAACCACGGTGACCGGTGAGCCGAAGCCCTGCGCTTCTATGTGTGTCTTCCATTCCGGAGTGCAGGCAATCAGTTCGGTTGCGCTTTTCGCGGCAGCTTGCAGGGAAGGATTCCAACTGGTTACGTGGTGTACCCAGAAAATGGACGGCGGCATTGGTAGAGATTCGGCAGCCTGCCGCAGGAGTCGGAAACTCTTATCGGTGAGTGGAAAGACAAAATCCATGGCCGGAAGCAGCGCGCGGACAAGGTCTGGACGCAAAGTAATCATCTTGTCGGTCAGCAGCCAAAACTCGTACCGGTCCCCGAAGCAGCGGATAATGTGCATAGCCATCTGACCGATAATCCAGGAGGCGACATTCGGCAGGATTAGGACGCGAAGCCTGCCCCTCGCAGCCCGGGAGCTGAAGTTCGCCTTCGAAGCGAGTTCATGTGAAACTTCTAACAAGTTCGTCAGGACCCGTTGAGGCCAAAGCACGCAGGCTTCCAATTCTGGTGATGGAAGCTGCCGCTTTTCTAGTCGACATGGAAACAACATTCGTCAAACCAGTTGCGGCAAACGGAGTAAGTCAAGGCCAGTAAGTCGACCTGAGTGAGTAAAGCCAACTGAGATCAAGCCAACTGAGATCAGGCCAACTGAGATCAGGCCAACTGAGATCAGGCGAACTGTTGCTCGTTCGATGTCGGGTCGGCCAGCCCGCGTGCGGCGTCTGTTCTCCTGGCATCAGTCGGCTCCGGCGCAGGTTTCTTCAAGCGCTGCAGGAATTGTTTTCCCCCTAAAATGCAAGGCCGCTCGACCAACGTGTAGGTCGAGCTGGCCACAGCCAGAGTAAGCGCCAGCATCACGAGAAGCGAATAAGTGTGATTCGGCCACACCGGTACCAGCGATGACAGAGGAGAGTGCAGCAAATAGACCGAATAGCTGATTGCGCCGAGCCCAACGAACAGTCCGGGGAAGCGATACCCTCGGCATGCATATGCCACCAGGAATAGCGAGTAGGCCCCTGCCCACGGCAGGAGGACGGCTCCCAGCGTGTAGTGCTCCAGGGCGTCGTCTTTTTTTACCAGAATGTAATTGCAATAGACTTCTGCCATCGTGGTAAGGACCACACACCCCAGCAGAGCGGTAATCATCGTCGTGCTCGCCTCTTGCGTGAAGTGGCGATAGATCGAAGTCCCCACTAACAGGCATAGCAAGTAAAACAAGCCGGCGAGCGGCACTCGTTTGTGGAAGACCAGAGGCATGACCGTACCGAAGAGCGCTAAGCCGCCACACCCCAGCCAGGCCAAAGGCAACGACCAGTGGTTCAGCTTTGCGCGATACAGGACCGAGAAAAACAGGTAGAAGGCCATCTCCATCCCCAGGGTGTAATAAAGGCCCTCGGCGTTCGGAATACCCGCAAACCCCTGCAACATAGTGAGATTCACCAGAGTATTTCTGACCAAGTGGGCGGCGAACTCCGCACTGACGGAGTAAGGAACGTGCAGGAAATAGAGACTGAGGACGACCGCCATGCTGAGCCAATAAAGGGGATAAAGTCGGCAAAGGCGGCTGATCCAAAAGCGCTGGAGGGAGCCTCCGCGCTCCAGGCTGAAAGGGATTACAAAACCGCTGGTCAAAAAGAAAGCGGCCACGCCAAATTTGCCAAAACTGAAGATGCCGTGGGTGAACCCGCGAAAATCCGGCGACAGGCGGTAGCCTCCATGTTCGAGCAATACCGATAGCGCCGCGAGGCCTCGGACAAAATCCAGAAAGGTGAGCCGTGCCGAGGCGCCGGTCTTCTCGCGCTCGATCTGCTGGGAGACCTTGGGTTCGACAATCTTGGTCTCAGTTATCATCGGTTCCGGGATCACGGGTTCCGCGATCATGCTCTCGATCCTTTCCGCATTTGCTGTGCCGCGATCAGCGGTGTGGCGAGCTGGGCGTAATATTTGTCCGCGGCCAGGTACATGCCGGCAAAGATCCAGAACATGGTCCCGGTGACACTCACGAAAATATTTCCACCCAGGAGTTGGGCCAGCAACGCAATCAGGATGGCCTTGCTGGCTTTGACAAAATCGTCTGGAATCCGGGAGAGCCGGCGTTTTCCGGCAAACAGGCTGGCGATAGCCAGGCCCAGCAGAAGGGTTCCAAGCCATCCCAGGGAAAGCGCTGCGGCGATGATTCCGCTGTCCAGAGCGTAGCCGTGGAATACCTGATCGTTCGATAATCCGCGTCCAAAGGGATTGACCGCGACGTCGCCCAGTAATTGCCGATACATTTCCAGGCGGGCTCCCAGGCTGGCGTCGTGTTCCAGATCGGCGAAGGTGTTCAGCCGGGTTCCAACCACCTCGGCCAGGTCCGGCCGCGTGAGTACGGGCACCAGACAGGCCAGGAACAGTAGGGTTGAGAGGAGGATGCGAGCCTTCACCCGCGAACTGGCATCTTTCAGGAGGCAGAGCACCCCGATTACCCAGCTCAGCCAGGCGGCGCGCACCGACGATAGAAGTAGTGAGGTGTAGCCGGCCACCGCGGCTGGAAGTTTGAGTGCGGAACGCACCCCAAAAAGGAGAAGAAGGCCCACAAACATGACATCGGCGAAGGGACCGGGAGCATTGATCGTGCTCCACACCCGCACCAGCAGAGGTTCGGGCAGCCCAAAACTGGAGTCCGGCGCGGCGGCGCGGATGTTTTCCAGCCAGTAGCAATCCCAGGGCGGAGGATTCAGGAACTGATGAATTCCGTAGGCTCCGACAATGAAGACTGCCCACAGGAAGCTCCTAACAATCGCGTCCCGATGTTGCCGGTACTGCGGCCAATGCAAGAAAAGGTGAAGCCCGAAGAGCATCGGGCACAGCCAGGTCAGGAAGGCATAAGCGGTTTCGGGGATAGGCCGCAACCACGCCCCTACCAGAAATCCGTAGACGATGGCGGCGCCACAGAGCGCGAACACCGGTGGAATGCCGTCCCGTAGTCGATGCCTGGCTCGCAGCAGGGTAAGCCCGGCGATTCCTGCAACCAAGGGAGGCGCGAACAGAATGAGATTCGGATCGGTCCAGCCAAAATGGAAATCCACCACCCGTCTTACCAGCGCGGCTAGAAACCACACCCAAAGCGAATACTGCACATAGGAAACAGGATGTCGGAGGTAGAGGAAGAATCC
>Ga0209006_10002314_pt1 | contig 17390 bp, 12 predicted proteins | sample JacPin_JW_Ref_O2_FD_188567 | JGI IMG/M metagenome (GOLD analysis project Ga0209006, IMG submission 188567) | Forest soil microbial communities from Algoma, Ontario, Canada - Jack Pine, Ontario site 1_JW_Ref_O2 (SPAdes) (version 2) | ecosystem: Environmental > Terrestrial > Soil > Boreal... | reverse complement strand
CAAGAAGTAATTCCGCAAGCCGTCAAGGTCATTCAGGCTTCGGGCGCGAGTGTCGAGTTGACCGAATTCGATTGGGGCGCGGACCGCTATCTACGCGATCAGACAACCGTGCCTCCCGGCGGATTCGCCATGCTGGCGCGGGATTTCGACGCGATCCTGGTTGGAGCCTTCGGCGATCCGCGCGTCAAAACCAACATCCATGCCAAAGAGATTTTGCTCGGCATGCGGTTCACTATGGACCTTTACGCCAACGTCCGTCCCGTTCGTCTGCTCGACGCTGCGTTGTGTCCGTTGAAGGGCATCGAGCCGAAAGACATCGATTTCGTGGTGATCCGCGAAAATACGGAAGGCGTTTACACCGATGCGGGCGGCGTTTTCAAGCAGGGAACTCCGGATGAGATCGCCACGCAGGAAGACATCAACACGCGCAAGGGAGTCGAGCGCATCATCCGCTACGCTTTCGAATATTGTCATCGCAATCAGAAGCAAGACGGCTCGCCGCGAAATAAAGTTCTGATGTGCGATAAGTCCAATGCCATGACCCACGCGGGCGGACTGTGGCAGCGGGTGTTTAAAGAAGTGAGCGCGGAACATCCACAAATCGCGGCCCAGCACATGTATGTGGACGCCTTAGCCATGCAGATGGTGCGCGACCCGCGCCAGTTCGACATCATCGTGACCAACAACATGTTCGGCGACATCCTCACCGACCTCGCCGCCGGATTGCAAGGCGGCCTGGGCATGGCCGCCAGCGGCAACATTCATCCGGGGAAGACTTCGATGTTCGAACCGGTGCATGGTTCGGCTCCGCCGATCGCCGGGAAGAATCTGGCGAATCCCTTTGGCGCGATCTTGACCGCGGCGATGATGCTGGGGCATCTGGGGATGACGCGTGAGGCGGAAAGGATCGAGGCAGCCGTGCTGGAGGCTGTGCGCGAGAAGAAGACTACGCAGGATATCGGGGGGGCGTTAGGGATGGGGGAAGCCGCTGACTGGGTGGTCGGGTCCATCGCGCGCCAAAGGTAAGAACTTCCTGCCAGGCCTGCGGGGGTTCCAACGAGGCAGGGATCCTTCGACTTCGCATTACCATCCTTCGGACGGTCATGCTTCGCTCAGGATGACAGTTACAGCGTACGCAGCGTCAACTCCGCCAGTTCCAGACATAACCCACATCGGCCAATCTGAGAATCCGGAGCGTCAGCGGGAATGAACTCCAACAGAGTCGCCTCGCCCTCGCCGCGATGCGCGATGGAGTCAGCGCGTCCCAGATAGTCGCGGGCGTGCTCGGCAGAAGTCCATTCGGGTTGGTGGCTGGGGAAACCATAGGCAAACAGGGTAGACTCGATGCTAATGGATATCGTCGAGTGGTTTTCCAGAAGGCCTGTACAGCGGCTTTTGGCGGTTGTGTTGCCTGCGGTGTTTTGCAGTGTGGTTTGGGCACAGGCGCAAGGTCAGGACCAGCCGAGCAACGAGCAGCAGGGTCAAGAGCAGGCGGGCAAGAGTGCCCGCCCTACACAATCCTCTCCTGCATCTTCTTCGCCGCAATCTCCGGCGACACAAGAGTCAGACAAGACCGCGCCTCCCAAAGAAGAGGTCAAGATCACGCCACGCGAGGCTGAAGAACTTTTTCACTCGGTCGACGAAATTCTCGCTTTCGATTCCAAACAGACGGGTCTGCCCATCAAGAAAGAAGTCAAGCGCAAGCTCACCAGCCGCGAAGAAGTTGTCTCCTATCTGACCAAGCACATGAACGACGAAGATACGCAACGCTTGCGGCGGTCGGAGCTGGTGTTGAAAAAATTCGGCCTGCTGCCACGCGACTTCGATCTGGAGAAACTTTTGGTTGCGCTGTTGCGCGAACAGGTCGCCGGTTACTACGATCCCAAAACGAAGACAGTCAACCTGCTGGATTGGGTCCCGATGGAAGAGCAGGAGCCGGTGATGGCGCACGAGTTGACGCACGCACTGCAAGACCAGACCGTCAATCTGCAAAAGTGGATGAAGAAAGGCGAGAAGGATCTGGCCGAGATTAAGAAAGATCCTACGCCTGCCGACATTGAGAATGACGAGATCGACAACGCCCGCCAAGCCGTAATCGAAGGCCAGGCCGAGGCGGTGATGTTGCAGTATGCGCTGGCGCCCGTGGGCCGATCGATCGTCGATTCGCCGGAGATGGTGGAATCGATGGAGTCGAGCATGCTCGACGGCACTCCGGACTCGACCGTGTTCAAGGACGCGCCGATTTTTCTGAAAGAATCGCTGACATTTCCATACAGCTATGGACTCGAGTTCGAGATCAAGCTGCTGGAGAAAGGCGGCAAGGAAAAGGCCTTTGCCGGCGTGCTGGCCAACCCGCCGCATACCACGCGCCAGATCATGGAGCCCGATACCTACCTGTCTGGAGAAAAGATCGAGCCTATGCGGGTTCCGGATTTTGCGCGCGACTTCAAGGGATATACGAAGTTCGATATTGGGGCGATGGGCGAGTTCGACGTTGACATACTCATCGAGCAATATGCGGGCAAGCAGTTAGCCAAGCGTTTGTATCCGGAGTGGCGCGGGGGTTATTACTACGCCGCGCGGCCCAAAGCCGATGCCGCGGCTCCCATCGGTTTGCTCTATGTGTCGCGATGGTCGAGCGCAGAAAAAGCATCGGAGTTCGCCAACATATATGCCCGCTCGCTGGCCCAGCGGTATAAGAAGGCGGAGGCTATGGACCATCCATCAATTGAAGACGGACTCCCTGGGGCTGGTTCCACGGCGGGCACGAATTCGCAGACGCCGCAAATCAAACTCGAAGTTCTAAAAGGCCGTCACGTCTGGTCAACCGAAGAGGGCCCCGTCGTGATTGAAGAACAAGGCGATACGGTGTTTGTCAGCGAGAGCCTCGACCCGGCTACGACTGACATACTAGAAAAGGGGGTCTTCGGCAAATGATGCGAATTGTCGGCTACCAGGGTTGCTAACGGTCCTTCCCCTTGTGCCTCTTGTCATCCTGGTCCGGCGCCGCAGCCAGAAAATGCCGCACGGTCGCCATCACGGCAATCTCTTTTCCGCTCCGCTCAATCGTCAGGTTGCGCTCCTGTCCCGGCGAGCCGCCCAGCATAGACCACACTTGCCCCATCGTAGAGTTGATAACGGGAATTCCATCGACGGCCATCAGGTGATCTCCAATCCGTACTTCCGCGACTGAAGGCTTGCCTTCGAACTCCACGATGCCGATGACAGTGAAGCCTCTGCCATTCTCGGCGCGCAGCGTGAGGCCGATGACATCGAACTCGGGAAACTGCGACATGCGGCCTATGTCGAAGTAGAGCATTGAGTGCGCGTAGTCGATGCCTACGCGATAATTCAGCAACACATCGGCGCCGAGTAACCCCGTCGCGCCCTTGAGTTTGGCGGTTTGGTTTTCGGAAGCTTCTTCCGCCGGAAGATCGATCAAAAAGAGGGAGCCGAATTGGACGCGATCCACGCGCATTGTTCTCAATTTCGTTTCCGCGTCGGTATCGCCAATGTTCGCTGGCCCAACGGCTCCAGTCATACGTGGCCAGCCCGGATGCTCGGCAGACAATTTTTCAAACAGGTCGGCGGAAAGCCGGCTGATCGGTGCGGCAAGATCGAGAACGAGGTTGTATTTCTTATTTTCAATCTTGCTCGGAACCTGAACGATGCCGTTGCCCGGATCGACTTGGACTTTGCCTTCTGCGCCTTGGAAATGGATAGTCCCTGGCTGGCCGAGAGTGAATCGGTGGTCCGGAAAGTCGACTAGCACGTCATAGTTGCGAAGTAGGGTCGAGGGAAGTGCGATCTCGATGTTCGTCCCTGGAAAGACTTTGCCATCACCGGCAGGAATTGTTATTTCACTTTTCGGCGGTAAGGCGATCTTCATTTCGCCCACATAAATGGCGGGCGTCTGCGATGTAAGAGTCCCGACGCAGACCTGAGCGTCGCAGTTGATCGTAGTTCCCAATGCTTCCGCAACGCGGCGGCTCATCCACAAGTCGGGACTCGCATTGTTAATTACAGCCTTCACCTGCATCGTCAAGCCGTCGGATCGCGGAACGACGACATCGATCAATGGCTGGTTGTGGTCAACCGCCATGGGGACGGCGACCGGCGCGGAATCTTTCGTTGGTGATGGCTTCCGTTCGCCCTGTGCGCCCACCGCAGACAGAAGCAGGCAAATCCCGAGTACGCAGAGTCGCATGCCACAATTGTAGAGCGTTCGCATCGATGAGCCTCTTGTATAATCAGCCATTCAATACATCCACGCTTATCCTTTCTGGAGGAAGTTTGTCACAAGCGGAAATCGGCATCATCGGCGGCAGTGGTCTGTACGCGATGCCTGGACTTACCAAGGTTAAAGAAGTACGAGTGAAGACTCCATTCGGCGCGCCGTCGGACGCCTACGTGTGCGGCACGCTGGAAGGGCGCAAAGTCGCGTTTCTGGCCCGGCACGCCCGCGGGCATCTTATTCTTCCCAGCGAACTAAACTTTCGCGCCAACATCCACGGCTTTAAACAGCTGGGAGTCGAACGCATCATTTCCGTTTCCGCCGTCGGATCGCTCAAGGAAGAGCACAAGCCGCTGGACTTCGTGATTCCGGATCAGTTCTTCGACCGCACCCGCCATCGCGTCGATACTTTTTTTGGCAATGGCGTGGTGGCCCACATCGCTTTTGCCGATCCTATCTGTGGAGGACTCGCGACTGTGGTCCAGAAGGCATGCGAAAAGGCCGGCGTGACCGTGAAACGCGGGGGAACTTACCTGTGCATGGAGGGTCCGCAGTTTTCCACGAAGGCGGAGTCGAATGTTTACCGCGGCCTGGGCATGGACGTGATCGGCATGACCAATTTGCAGGAAGCCAAACTCGCGCGCGAAGCGGAGCTTTGCTATGTGACGGTGGCCATGGTGACCGACTACGACTGCTGGCATCCGCATCATGATTCAGTCACTGTCGATCAGGTCGTTGCCGTGCTGCTGAAAAATGCGGACAACGCGACCAGAGTTGTCCGCGAGACGGTGGCGGCCATGCCGAAAGAACGCGGCTGCAAGTGCGGGTCGGCTTTGGCGCATGCAATTCTCACCGATTCCAAAAAAATTCCAGCGGCGATAAAGAAGCGCCTGAAACTCATTCTGGGAAAGTACGTGAAAGTCAGCGGCAAATAATCGGAAATCTGTTTGCTGGTCACTGACCATCGATCACCAGCCACTCGCTCCAAAGAAGGGAATCAAGAACTCCGCATGAGCGTTCTCGTTGTAGGATCGGTTGCGTTCGACGATATAACTTCGCCCTCGGGCAGCGTGAAGAATATTCTGGGCGGCGCTGCGACCTATTTCTCCCTGGCCGCTAGCTATTTTACGAAGGTGCGAGTGGTCGCCGTGGTGGGAAAGGACTTTGGCGCCGCCGAGGAACAAGTCTTCCACAATCATAAAATCGACACCCGCGGCATCGAGCGCGCCAACGGCAGGACGTTCCGCTGGGGAGGTTCCTACGCCGGAAATCTCAACGAAGCGAAGTCTGACTTCACCGAGCTTAATGTATTCGAGAGCTTCCATCCTCAAATTCCTGAAGAGTACGGGGATACGGAATTTCTATTTCTGGCCAATATCCAGCCGACGCTGCAAGCCAACGTGCGGCGGCAAATGGGCGGCGTCCGCCTGACGGGCTGCGACACCATGAATTACTGGATCAAGGGCACGCCGAAAGAGCTGGCGGAAACTCTGAAGCTGGTCAACATCCTGCTCATCAACGACACCGAGACCAAGATGCTTGCCGGTGAGACCAATCTGCCCCGTGCGGCGCACAAAGTTCTCGCAATGGGCCCGCAAGCGCTGGTCATCAAGCACGGGGAGTACGGCGCAACGATCTTCTTTCGCGAAGGCGCCTTCGGTATCGGCCATCATCCTTTTCGCGCTCCCGCGCTGCCCATCGAAGAAGTGAAAGATCCAACCGGGGCGGGAGACTCTTTTGCCGGCGGGTTCATGGGCTATCTCGCGTCGCAAGAAGAATTGACCCGCGAGTCGCTCAAGCGCGCTCTTTTCTACGGCAGCGTGATGGGATCGTTTGCCGTCGAACGCTTCGGCACCGAGCGCCTGCAATCGCTGACGCGGGAAGAAATCGACGAGCGCTTCGGCGTCTTTCGTGAACTCACTCATCTCGAATAATCGCGTGGCCCGGAAAACGATTCGCAGTTCACATTCGCCACTCATGGAGGCTCCAGCCACTTCCCGCTGGAACTACGAAGTCAGGCTCCTGGCCTGGATGGCGACCTGCGTCTCGGTTTTTTCTTTCCTCGCCTATTCCCGCAACGGCGATGTCCTGCTCTACGGCGACGCCGTCGCCCACATCGACATCGCCCGCCGTGTCTTCGATTCAAAAACCCCCGGCCTGCTGCAATTGGGGACGGTCTGGCTGCCACTTCCGCATCTGCTGATGATGCCGTTCTTGCTCTTCAACAAACTTTGGCGTACGGGCGCGGGAGGATCGATCCCATCGCTGGCAGCGTATGTTTTTGGGGTAATAGGAATCTTCCGCCTTACGCGAGCGTTGGTTGAAGACCCCGAACTACAAAACGAAGAGTTGCCGATCCGCTTGCGCCAGGGGGCAACTACATCCGCAAACCGTCCGACCTTTGCGCCCTGGATCGCGGCCGCGATTTATGCCGCGAATCCCAACCTGATCTACATGCAGACCACCGCCATGGGCGAGGCTCTGTATCTGGCATTCTTCATTTGGGCGGTGGCGCACTTCGCCGAATTCATCGGCGGCGATGGTAAGGCGCTTTCTAAATGTGCAATGTGCCTCGCCGCGGCCTGCTTTACTCGCTATGACGGATGGTTTCTCGCCGCAGCGTCCATTGCGACCGTCATCGCCATATTTGTAATTCGCATCTCAGGCAAGACGCCTCAAGACGGACGGCGAATACTTTCCGTTTCTCGTGGAGCATTTATAAAATTCGTTTTGATTTCGGGCGCTGCGCCCGCGCTCTGGCTGGCGTACAACGCCGCCGTCTATCGCAACCCCCTGGAGTTTGCGAACGGTCCATACTCGGCGAAGGCTATCGAACAAAAAACCGGAACGGTGAATCCGGCTCAAGGAAATCTTTACGCCGCTGCATCCTATTTCCTGAAGTCCGCCGAATTGAATGTCGCGGAACCGGCGTGGTTGAGCCGCGTATGGCTGGCGCTCGCCGTCGCCGGAGTTATCGCCGCTTTATTGACGATGCAAGGCTCATGGCCTCTGCTCCTGTTGTGGGCTCCTCTGCCGTTCTACGCGCTCTCGGTCGCCTACGGAGCAGTCCCGATCTTCATTCCTCCGTGGTGGCCGTTTTCGCAATACAACGTTCGCTATGGGTTGGAATTGCTGCCGGCTTTCGCAGTTTCTATGGCGTTGCTCGCGCATTTTGCCTTTCGCAGGACGACCGGCCAAAATATTTCGAAGCACATCAAAAGGCTTGGACCGGCGGCCTCGTTCGCCGTGCTGGGGGTTGTGGCAGGTGGCTATTCTTTCGTTTGGAATGCCGGCCCCATCTGTTACCGCGAGGCCGCCATCAATTCGCGCAGCCGCATTCGGCTGGAAAATCAACTGGCGGAGTGGCTACGAGTCCTGCCGCCCAACTCCACTTTGCTGATGTATCTCGGCGAGCACTCCGCAGCGCTGGAACAAGCGGGCGTGCCGCTGCGGCGCACCATCAATGAAGGCAATCATCGCGTCTGGAAGCAGCCTTCCGATCCACAAGGCATGTGGGAGCGCGCCCTCGCACATCCCGCGGATTTCGCCGACTACGCTCTCGCCTTCGAAGGCGATCCGGTCTTTCAGGCGCTCGCCGGACGTGGCTTCAAAGAACTGGTGGAAATCAAAACCACCGGGCAAGCGCGAGCGGTGCTCTACCAACTTCGATAACGCGGCGGAGGTAATCACGCAGGTTACCGCCCCGCGGCGACGGATTCGCTGCCTTCGGGTGATAAAATCCAGCCACATCACTAACATTTGGCGCAGTTTTCAGCCGCAACCATGAACTGGCAGCACATCTCCGGACTTCTCCAGGGCGAAATGGCGAGTGGAATCGCCATGACCACGCTGGCCCGGCTCATGCTGGCCAGCATTCTTGGCGGCATCATCGGCCTGGAGCGCGAACTGAAGAATCGTCCCGCAGGGCTGCGCACCAACATGTTCATTTGCTTCGGCGCGGCGCTCTTCACCTTGCTTTCCGGCAACCTCGCTCCCGGCAAATCGGACTATACGCGCATCGCCGCGCAAATTATTCCCGGCATCGGATTCATCGGCGCGGGAGCCATTCTGCATACGCGCGGCCTCACCACCGGCCTGACCACTGCGTCCACGCTGTTCGTAGTATCGGCCGTGGGTATGGCCGCTGGTGGCGGTCTCTATCTGACCGCGGTTTTTTCCGCGAGCTTGGTTTTGCTTGCTCTTTTCACCCTTGGACACCTGGAGGAAACCTTCAATCTAAAGCTCCTGCTCACCAGCTACGAGGTGACCGGCGGTTCCGTCGAAGAAGTCAGCGTGGAAATAAACCGCATTCTCGAGCGTGATCACCGCATGATGCAGAACGTGGAAACCGCCAGCGCCGCAGGCCACGTCCGCGTCCAGTTTGATGTCGAAGGATGCCATCGCGAACAGCAAGCGTTGCTGGGCCGGTTGCAGGCGTCGCCCGTGTTCGGCTCGGTCTTTCGGTTGGGTGTGGTGGAGCGGGAATGAGGGGGAGTTATCGATGAGCTTTAGCCCGCGCACAATTCCTTTTGTGAAGGCCAACGCCTGCGGCAATGATTTTCTGCTGATTGACGGTGCGCTCGCTCCGGCCAATATGGCCAGTTTCACTCGCCGCATCTGCGACCGCCACAACGGCATTGGCGCCGACGGCGTGGAATGGATGTTCCCGCACTCTTCAGCCGATGCCGAGGTCAAGCTGATCAACGCCGATGGCTCGCACGCCGAGATCTCCGGCAACGGCACGCGCTGCGTCGCCGCTTACATCTGCGCCCAGCGCGGCGGGGAAAAAATCGAAATTCAAACCGGAGCCGGCCTCAAGACCTGCTCCCTCATCTCTCGCCGAAATTCCGAATACGAATTTGAAATGGATATGGGCGAGGCCACAATGGGCGGCGAAGGTACCGTGAAGCTCGGCGGGGGCGAAATCCGCGGTGTTTTCGTTTCCATGGGGAATCCGCATTGCGTCATATTTATTCGCGAATTTGAGCAAAATTGGCAGGCCCGCGCAGCCGAGATCCAGCGCGACCCACAATTCACCCAGGGCGTTAATGTAGAACTGGTAATTGCCGAAAGCAGAAATGAGATAAGAGTTCTTTTTTTCGAGCGCGGCGTGGGCGAAACTCAATCGTCGGGGACGGGCTCTTGTGCCTCTGCGGCGGCCGCCGTTTCCACGGGCCGCGCGGACTGGCCCGTGCAAGTGCATGCCCCAGGCGGCACACAGACCATTCGGCAGGAAAGGGATCATATTTTCTTGCGGGGGCCAGCGCAGTTATTGTGCCGAGGAGATTTTTTTCTGGATTGAAATATGAAAGTCTGATCAACCCAGACTGAGCGGGTGTTTCGTTCCGCTAAGAACTAAGAACTGAATCGACGTCATGCCTTCCTCCAAATCTTTTCGCATTAAACCTCGCGCACTTCGCGCTGGCGATCTCATCGGCATCGTCGCTCCGGCCAGCAACATCAATCGCGAGAATCTTGATGCTGGCTGCGAAGCTCTGCAGCATCTTGGCTATCGCACCGTTTATTCGGAATCCATATTCGATCGGGATTTGTATTTTGCCGGATCGCTTGAGCGCCGCGTCCGCGAACTGGAAGAGATGTTTGAACGCGACGATGTCCGCGCCATCGTAGCCGCACGCGGAGGTTACGGAGCAAACTATCTGCTGCCGATGCTTGACTTGGACAAGGTCAAAGCGCATCCGAAGATATTTGTCGGCTATAGCGATCTCACAGCGCTCCTGACCTACTTCTCCGGCGCGGGCGGCGCGATAACATTTCACGGGCCGATGGCCGCCAAAGACTGGTCGCATGCCGATGGTATAGATCTCGCGTCCTGGCAATCGGCGCTCGCGGGCGACAAGCCGTGGGAATTGAACTTCGGCGCTGATTCTGGTGTGAGCGCTTTGGTGGACGGCGAGGCACGTGGCATTCTTTACGGAGGATGCCTCTCGATCCTTACTTCCTCCCTGGGCACCCCTTACGAAATCCAAACCGGAGGAACGCTTCTTTTTCTGGAAGACGTGGCCGCCAACCCCTATCAAATTGACCGCATGCTGATGCAGTTGAAGCTGGCAGGAAAATTTCGAGGCGTGCGGGGAATTGTTTTTGGTGAAATGTTGGATTGCCTCCAGACCGCCAGCCAGGGGTACACGCTGGAAGAAGTGGTGCTGCGAATTGTCGGCGATCTCGAAATTCCGGTAGCCTACGGCGTGCGTTCAGGTCATGTGACTTCGGGCAACATCACGCTGCCGATTGGAGTCGAGGCGGTGCTGTCAGTAAGCGGCAGTTCCGTGAGTCTTAAAATGTTAGAAGGCGCAGTTTCTGCTTAGCCAGCAACCGGCCTCGCGCGGAGTTTGGAATTCATGAGCGACAAACATATTCACCTGATCGGCATCTGCGGCACCGCCATGGCCTCGCTGGCCGGAATGCTCAAGCAGCGCGGCTTCAACGTCACTGGCTCGGATGCCGCTGCCTATCCACCGATGTCGGATTTTCTTGCCGGATTGCAAATTCCCGTGGCGCAGCCGTTCGACGCCCGCAATCTCGAGCCGCGTCCCGATCTGGTCGTGGTCGGCAATGCCATCTCTCGCGGCAATCCCGAGCTTGAACATATCCTCGATCAGAGAATTCCGTTCTGTTCGCTGCCACAGCTTCTGCACGACGAGTTTCTGCGCGGGAAAGAAGTACTCGTCGTCGCGGGAACGCACGGTAAGACCACCACTACGTCGATGCTTGCCTGGATTTTTCAGTCAGCCGGACTCGATCCTTCATTCCTGATCGGTGGCATCGCGGAGAATTTTGGCTCCAGCTTTCATCTCGGGCAGGGCAAATACTTCATCCTCGAAGGTGACGAATACGACACCGCGTTCTTCGATAAAGGTCCAAAGTTCCTGCACTACTTTCCAGATTCCGTGATTCTGACTTCGGTGGAATTCGATCACGCCGATATCTACAAAGATCTCGATGCGGTTGAGACCGCGTTCAAACGGCTGGTGAATCTAGTCCCGCACCGCGGCCGCATCGTCGCTTTTGACGGAGCGGTCGGGGCAGACGGCGAGAGCGCCAGCCTCGAGCGCTGCCTACAGAAGGCATTCTGCCCGGTTGAGCGCTACGGCGCAGGAAGCAAATCGAACTGGCAGGTCACGGACCTACGCCTGGAACCGGAGCGGACTCTGTGGTCTGTCCAGCACCACGGCCAGCACTGGGGCGACTTCGAATTCCCCCTCGGCGGCGAATACAACGTCTGGAACGCCACGGCGGCCGCAGCTCTGGCTGCTGGATGCGGCATCGCGACAGAAGAAATCGTCGCCGCGCTGAAGACGTTCAAGAGCGTGAAACGCAGATTGGAAGTGAAAGCGCGCGTGAACGGTATTACTCTCATCGATGATTTTGCTCATCATCCAACGGCCATCGCAGGAACGCTCAAAGCCTTACGCTCGCGCTATCCCGGCGCGCGCTTGTGGGCGATCCTCGAGCCGCGCTCCAACACTCTGCGCCGCCGTGTGTTGCAAAGCGATCTCGCCCGCAGCCTCGCTCTGGCCGATGAAGTGGTCGTCGCCGGAGTTTTTCGCTCCGGTGCTGTGCCTGAAAACGAACGGCTCGAACTGCCTGAATTAGCTGCCGACATCATCAAGAACGGGGCGCGCGGGCGCCTGATTGCCGATGCCGACGCAATCGTGCAGACGGTTGCGCCGGAAATGCGCGAAGGCGATGTGATCGCAATTCTTTCGAACGGAGGCTTTGGCGGCATCTACGAAAAGCTGCCCGCGCGCCTGCGCGACTTACAAGCGGCGAGCCGAAAGGCGGCAGAGGCCAAAGCGTGAAGCGGAACGCAGCGCTGGTTGCGGCAGTCTTTGCAGTAGTCACTTGGCGAATTCTGACTGTTGCGCAGCAAGTAGCCAGTCCACCGCCGCCGGTCCTCTATACGATTTCTTTATCTCGACCGGCGCAGCATTTGCTCCACATCAGAATTACCGTGCCGCCAGGAAAATCCATCCAGGAACTGCAACTGCCAGTCTGGAATGCCCTTTATCAAGTACGCGATTTTGCCCAGTATGTGAATTGGGTTCACGCCACCGACCTTACTGGTGCTCCGCTTCCGTTGCGGGAACTCGACAAGAGCCGCTGGCAAGTCTCCGGAGCGCAGGCCGGAGCACTTGTCGACTACGAGATTTTTGCCGACAAGCCCGGTCCCTTCAATGCCCAGTTCAATTCGCACCACGCTTTCCTGAATCTGGCGCAGGTTCTTATGTATCCGCCGGATGATCGTTCGCGCGATGCCTCCGTCGAATTCCGCGACGTTCCTGAGCAATGGCGTATCGCCACCGCCTTGCACACCGTTACTCCGATGAGCTACCAGGCAGAAAATTACGATCAACTGGTCGACTCCCCGGTGGAGATGGGCACTTTTCAGGAATCGGATTTCGACGATGCGGGAGGCCACTATCGGGTGATCGTCGATGCCGATCCCGCGGATTATGACTTGCCGAAGATCGTCGCCGAATTGCGCCGGATTGTCTCCGCAGCGACGACGTGGATGAACGATCGCCCATTCGACACTTACACATTCATCTATCATTTTCCGCGCGGTCCCGCAGGCGGCGGTATGGAGCATGCTTATTCGACGGCCATCGACATCAACGCCGACACCATCAAGAACAACGCCGAGGACTTGTCCGGCGTAACCGCGCACGAATTTTTTCATCTCTGGAATGTGAAGCGCATCCGCCCGCAAACGCTCGAGCCGGTCGACTATACGAAGGAGAATTACACGCGCGCGTTGTGGTTCAGCGAAGGTTGCACCAGCACGGCGGCCGACATCATTGAACTGCGGGCGGGATTGATTGACGAGAAGCAATATCTTGCTCATCTCGCGGACGAGATCACCGAACTGGAGCGACGTCCGGCGCACCTCACGCAGTCGGCAGAGGAATCGAGCCTGGATGCGTGGCTTGAGGGCAACGCTTATTACCGTCGCCCCGAGCGCAGCATTTCCTACTACAACAAAGGGGAGCTGCTGGGAGCGATGCTCGACCTGGAACTGCGCGAGGCGAGTCATGGACGAGCCTCGCTGCGCGAACTTTTCCAGTGGATGAACGCGAACTTCGCCCGTCAGGGCAGGTTCTTTGACGATTCCAACGGTGTTCTCCAGGCCGCGCAGGCGGTGAGCCACGGCGATCTTGCGGGGTTCTTTGCCAAGTATGTTGCCGGAACCGAAGAGATTCCGTGGAACGATTTTCTTCGCTCCGTGGGACTCCGAGTCGAACAGGAAACAACCACACTGGCTGACACTGGCTTTAGCGCCTCGCGCAACTTCGATGGGCCGTTGTCGGTCGCGTCGGTCGCCGCCGGAAGCGAGGCGGAGCGCGCGGGGTTGCAAGTGGACGATACGATTCTTGAAGTCCAGGGCAAACCGGCCAGCCAAGCGCAGGAAGAATTGTCGCAACTCGCGCCGGGTGAAATGCTGGTGTTGAAAATTCGCACGCGACGCGGGGTTGAACGAGAGATCAAATGGAAGGTTGGCAGCAGGACGCAAGTGTCGTACGAAATCGTCAATCTGGAGAGTGTGACTGCCATGCAGCGCGCGCGGCGCGCCGCATGGCTTAAAGGCGAAGCGCAACTGCCTTCAGACCCAGAGCGCGTTGGATCGAATAACCCAGGATCGAATAACCAATGATCCACACTCTCGTCATGCTGACGTTCTGGAGCCTCGCCGCTCCGGTCGCGGCAATCATCGGCTTTCCCTGGACGTTTATCACGGGCGATATTCGCCTGCTCTATCGCATGTTCATGTGGGGCGCGTGGAATGGCGTTCGCCTGGCGGGCGTGCGCGTTGAAACTGTTGGACACGACAAACTTGATCCAGCGAAGAGTTACATCTTTATGTCGAATCATGTTTCCAACATCGATCCGCCCATCCTGATCCCGCTGATTCCGCGCCGCACTTCGGTGATGGTGAAGAAAGAGTTGTTTCGCGTACCCATTCTCGGGCGCGCGATGCGCATGGGATCGCTGGTTCCTGTGGATCGCGGCAATCGCGACGCGGGCATTGAAGCGGTGAGCGCCGCGAAGAAAGTTATCGATCAAGGACTCAACATGGCCATTTATGTGGAAGGCAAGCGCTCGTTCGACAGCAAGCTGTTGCCGTTCAAGAAAGGTCCGTTTTACCTGGCGATGGAGTGCGGCGTGCCCGTGGTTCCCGTCACGATGGTTGGAAGCCATGAGGCCATGCCGAAGGGCAAATTTGCAATCAAGCCGGGAGTGGTCAAAGTTATTTTTCATCCGGCGATTGAGCCGAAAGATTTTGGCAGTCGGGAATGCTTGATGGAAAAAGTTCGCAATGTAATCGAAAGCGGGCTGGAGAAGAGCAGTGATCAGTGGGCAGTGGCTAGCGGTCAGTGATCGGTAGGGCTTCTTCATTTCATTCTTTCGTCTTGAACCCACGCAGTGCTTTTACGATCTCCGGCAGCTTGGGGAGCAAGGCCGAATACTTCAGCCAGGCTTTGTGATCGACAGCCGGTGCGCCGCTGACCAAGGCGCCCGCGGGAATGTCGTGGGCGACTCCGCTTTGCGGAGTGACGATTGCGCCGTCGCCTACTTTGCAGTGTCCCACGACGCCCACCTGTCCCGTAAGAATCACCTTGTTACCAATTTCGGTCGAGCCAGCTAGCCCGACTTGCGAGCACAGCAGGGAATCTTCGCCGATGTGTGAGCCGTGTCCGACCTGCACCAGATTGTCGATCTTTACGCCGCGGGCGATGAGAGTTTCGCCGACGCTAGCCCGATCGATGCAGGAGTTGGCTTGTATTTCGACATCGTCTTCGATTACCACCGGCGCGGGCTGAGGGATTTTGTGCCAGCGGCCTTCGCCATCTTTGGCAAAGCCAAAACCATCGCCGCCAATGACCGCGCCATTTTGTAGTAGCACGTTGTTGCCGATGCGGCAGTTTTCGCGCACGACCGAGTGCGCGTGGGCAAAAAAATTGTCGCCGATCTTTACATCGCGATAAATCACGACATGAGCCAGCAGCACCGCGCCGCTGCCGATCTCGACGTTTTCGTCGATCACGATATAAGGTCCAATGTGTGCATTGTCTCCGATCTTCGCGCTGGGATGTACGACTGCGGTGGGATGGGTACCGGCGGGATACTTTAGCGGCTGATGAAAAAGTTCGAGCGCATGGGCAAAGCTCAGATAGGGATCTTTGGCGCGCAGCATAGCCGCAGAAATAGCAGGGAAGTCTTCTGCGACGATCACTGCTGAGGCTTTCGTCGAGCGCGCGGCTGCGGCATATTTCGGATTTGCAATGAATGTCAGCTCTCCCGGACCGGCTTGCTCGATACCGTTGAGGCCTGTGATTTCCGTGTCGGGAGAACCGTTTTCGATTGATGTGTGCAGGGCCGCGGCGATGGCGGAGAGTTTCATGGTGAGGAAGGGAGAGTATAACGAATTGCCCGCGCCGCGCGGTCTGGTGCAGCGAATTCTTGAGTCGAAGTTCGGAGAGTTGGGACGAGCAAGTGGACGGAAGAGATATGGGGTGGGGGGGGATATGGGAAAATAAAATAATTTCTGGCTAAATTCATTGATCTAAAGGAGTTAATCGATTCTGATCTGAGGGTGTCGCCGCAAAATCTACGAGTGAAAGGAGTTGCACGTAAATTATTGAGGAATAAGGGGTTAGTATTTTGGCGCTGGAAAGCGGATCCCATTTTGGGAATGGAATACTTCGACTTCTCACAGCTAAACACGAGAACTTATTATAACATTCGAGTTCCAGTTACCGCTGTGGATGGACTGCTGTAAGAGAATGCAGGGTAAGGACATAAGAATATTTTAGCGGGGCTTGACAGGAGTTTTATGAGGCTGGGATTTTCCCGACTTTGGAGCAGTTGGTTCACGAACGGCAGAGGACAGCCGAGGGCGGCTGTCCCCACATAAAAGCTGGTGCGCTACTGCACCACTAGGCTGAATCCGGTGCCTTGCACGTTCGAGCCGTTGGTAGCGGTGACCGTGATGTTGTAGGTGCCGGCGGGCGTGCCGGGATCTTGACTGGTAGTGACTTTGTTGCTGCTGCCGCCTCCACCACCGCCGCAGCCAGAGACAACGATCAATAGTGCCAACAGAATCATCAAGGACGAGGCTGACGCCCGCCGACGCTTAGGCAAGCCAAGGAAGAAGACTCCGGCGAGTGCGAAGCCGCCGGTCACATAGCGAGCCAGGAAATACGGTGACTGGCGGATGTTCTTGCTGGTCACAGTATGAGCGGCGGTGGTGGTGACCGTGGCCGAGCACGAAACGCTGGAGGCAGTGGCCGTCGTTGCGATAGACGCGGGGCTGAAAGCGCAGGTGGCTTCGGCGGGAAGGCCGGCGCAGGCCAGCGCAATGGTTCCGGTGAGGCCGCTGGAGTATAAGATCTGAAAGGTGGTGACTGCGCTTCCTCCGGGCGCGGCGACGGTGATCTGCGAGGGGCCGGAGAGCTGGGCGAAGAAGCCGGGCGTGATAGTGAATGTGATCGGCGGGGTACTGGCGCTGGGGTTGAAGCTGGCATCGCCCGAGTAACTGGCGGAGATAGTGTGAGTGCCGGTGTCGAAGGTGACGACGCCGTTGGCGGTGTTGCTGCCGTTGTTCAAAGTATCTCCAGTGTTCAAAGGGAAAATGCCGCCGCCGGGGACTGTGCCGAAGGTGTCAGTGAACGCCACGGTTCCTGTGGGCGTGCCATGCAAGGATGCCCCGGCAACATCGGCGCGCAGGTAGACGAAGCTGCCGAAGGGACCGCTGGTGAAGTTGAACTGATTTCCGCTGTTGTCGAAGCCGAGCACGGACAAGGCAGTGGTGCTGGACTCAGGAGTTACAGTTACCGACACGGGAGCCGAAACGCTGGAGGCGTAGGTTGCGTCTCCAGCGTAGTTGGCGACTACGTCGTACGTGCCTCCGGGTAGCTGGCTGGTGCTGGCGGTTATCGCACCACCGCTGAGCGTGAATCCATCGACGGTCGTTTGCGCGGTGAAGGTTGGTCCGGTCGCGGCGAGTAGCGAGACATCGCCGGTGGGGGCGGTTCCGGTTCCGCTGCTGGGTGCGACTGTCACGGCGACGTTGACCGATGATCCGTGAACGATGTTAAGCATCGGAGTCAGGCCGAGAGTTGTGGTTGTGGGG
>Ga0209006_10002313_pt1 | contig 17391 bp, 15 predicted proteins | sample JacPin_JW_Ref_O2_FD_188567 | JGI IMG/M metagenome (GOLD analysis project Ga0209006, IMG submission 188567) | Forest soil microbial communities from Algoma, Ontario, Canada - Jack Pine, Ontario site 1_JW_Ref_O2 (SPAdes) (version 2) | ecosystem: Environmental > Terrestrial > Soil > Boreal... | reverse complement strand
TGATGAATAGCTCCCATCTCGCAGAGGCGTTGCTGCCGGGGCAACCGGTCGGGCCGAACGCCAAGTGGAACCACCAGTGGGGACGCATGGAGTCCTGCGCTGCGAGGTCGGACCAAAGCGTATCCGACAAGGGCCAGTGGTTCAACGTGAAAACTCGCTATCTGGGCCTGGCATTCTCCATTCAAGGGCAGATTCACTACGGATGGGCTCGTCTGAACGTGAGTCAGAGTGGCTGCGTGATCACCGCAGTGCTGACCGGATACGCCTACGAGACGATTCCCGGCAAGCCCATCATCACGGGCAAGACCTCGGGTGCGAATGAGGTGAGCGCGACGGAACTCATGGAGCCGACGCTTGGCCTGCTGGCAAAAGGGAGCATCGGACTTGATGCTTGGCGGCGGGATGAGAACGCCGACTGATGAGAATTCCGACTGAAGGTGAATTTGAGATTGGGCCGAGTTAGGCCAATGTGTGTAATGATGTGAAGGTGAAGAAACAGGCCTCGGACCAACTGTCCCATGAACGCCGCTACCAGGAACGCAAACGAGCCGAAGCGGCGAGGAAGCCGATCAAGAAGGCGGTGACAAGCACAGCCAGCCCGGTGGTTGAATCTCAAAGTCCGGCGCGCCCCGCCAAACCTTAGTTCGACTTTCAAGACGCGGCTTTCTGATCAGGCACATGCGGCTCGGCCCGTGCTATTCTCGCCCCTAGACGGGCCCTCATGCGGATTCTCACCCGCTACATTCTTCGCGAGGTCATATCGCACGCCCTGATCGGCGCGGCCATCTTTACGTTCGTCCTCTTCACCCGCGATCTGGGAAGAATTCTGGAACTTGTGGTCCGGGCCAGTGCGCCGCTGCCCAGCGTGGCGGAAATTTTTTTTTACACCGTCCCCCTCGCGTTGACTTACACGCTGCCCATGAGCGTGCTGGTGGGAATTCTCATCGGGTTAAGCCGCCTCGCCGCCGACAGCGAAATCACCGCCATGCGCGCCACGGGCATGGGCGTTTGGAGCTTTCTCCGCATCCTTTCAATCTTCGTGGTCGCGGCGTGGGCGCTGGCTCTGGTCAACGGCATTTATGTCGCGCCGAAGTCACAAGCTTCGCTGGCGCGGTTGGAAGATCAACTCAAAGGGTCACAGGTTTCGTTTGAGGTCCAGCCACGAGTCTTTTACGAAGGATTTCCTAAAGTAATTCTTTATGTTCAGGACGTGCACAGCGCACAGGGCGCTGCACTGTGGAAGGGCGTTTTCCTGGCCGATCTCAGCGACGCCGCGAATCCCCGCATCACTTTGGCCAAGCAAGGAATTGTCGTCAGCGAGGGCCAGGAAACAGGACAGGAGCGGCTGCATCTGCATCTCACCGACGGATCGACGCACGAGACTGATCCCAAACAATCCGACCACTATCAGATTTCAACCTTCCAGCAAACTGACATTCCCATCGATTTGCCCTCTAGCGAAAACAAGGCCGAAGAGACCGTCCCCGTCGGCGTCATGAGCACGTTTGCTCTGCGCGAGCAGGCGCAGCGCGTCGATCCGATATTGGCTCGCTGGTACTTGATCGAATATTACCGGCGGTTTGCCTTGCCCACGGCGTGTCTTGTGCTGGCCCTGGTAGGCATTCCTCTGGGACTGTCGTCGAAAAAGAGCGGTAAGTCGGGCGGGTTCGTGCTCACGATTCTGCTGGTTTTTGCGTATTACATTATTTCACTGGTGGGAGTCTCGCTGGCTCGCCAGGGCCACGTCTCGCCGTGGTTTGGAGCCTGGTTCGCCAATCTGGTTTTTTTTGCCGGAGGCATATTTCTGTTGTGGCAGGCGGAGCGGCGTCCCTTCGAGTTGTCGACTCTGCGCCTTTCCTGGAAGGCATTGCAACCTCTGCAAAATGGCGGGTCGATCCTAAACCGCAGAGAGAGAGAAGATGCCTTCGAACGTGCCTCCACGCGCCGGCGCGTCTTTCGCGCCAGCTTCCCTACTCTACTGGACGATTATGTTTTGAAGGATTTCTTCGTTTACCTGGGAATGATTCTTGGTACGTTCATGGTGCTGGTGCTGGTTTTCACTCTGTTCGAGCTCTTGGGAGACATTCTTCGCAACCAGACTCCCGCGGTAGTCGTCGCGGAATATCTGGTGAATGTCGCGCCTTACTTGCTCTACAACGTCGCCCCGCTGGTCATGTTGTTGACGGTGCTGGTCACCTTTGGATTGATGGAGCGCTCCAACGAGATTACCGCCGTCAAAGCGACTGGGATCAGTATTTATCGCGTGGTCACGCCAGTGCTGGTGGCGGCGGCCATCATGGCGGCGGGACTTTTTTTCGCCGACCAGTTCTACTTGCCGCACACCAACAAGCGGCAGGAGGCGTTGCACAACCAAATCAAAGGCAAACCGCCGCAAACTTACCTGCGTCCCGACCGCAAATGGATCTTCGGCCAGAACAACGATATTTACTATTACCAGTTCTTCGATCCGGACCGCGACCAGTTCGCCAATGTGACAGTCTTCCAATTGGACCCCGCCAGCTTCGCCATCACCCGCCGCATCCACGCCGAGCGCGCCCACTGGGCCGAGAATCTGAACCGCTGGGTCTACGAGCAAGGCTGGGAGCGTTCGCTGCGGACATCGGCTATTGCCGACTATCGCGCCTTCGACGTCGCCACTTTTCCCGAACTTAGCGAGACGCCCGCGTACTTTAAGAAAGAAGTGAAACAGTATTCGGAAATGAACTACGAAGAACTGCGGCGCTACATTCACGATTTACAGCAGAGCGGATTCGACGTGGTGCGGCTCAGAGTGCAGTTGCAGAAGAAACTTTCCTATCCGGTGATCACGCTGGTGATGGCCATACTCGCAATTCCTTTTGCGCTGACCACGGGGAAAAAAGGAACGGTCACGGGAGTGGCGGTGGCTTTGGGGATTGCCGTTTTTTACACCGTGGTGTCGCGACTGTTCGAAGCGATGGGCGACTTGAGCCAGCTGCCGCCAGCTTTGGCGGCGTGGTCGCCGGATCTGATTTTCTGCCTGCTGGGCGGATATCTGATTTTGAAAGTACCCACCTAACAGACTCGCGAGTAGCGCCGCCGTCCTGGCGGCGCGTTGCAATCGCGCCCAATCCTAAGGGAGTTCGTTGCCCCGAACGCCAGCAGAATGCCGGCGCTACTTCACCGCCAGGCCCCAAGGATAAGTATCCGTCAAAATTCCCGTGCCCGAAGGAGCCAGGGCCCCAGTGGCTGGAGTAACCGAGAACTGCGAGACCGAGCCATTCCCGCTGGTCGATCCGTTATTAGTAACGAACAGCCAGTTATTATCCGACCGGATGGCGATCGATACCGGAGTATTTCCGGTCGCGACGCTCGCCGGATTCAGCGGACTCAAGCTGCCTGTGGCATAACTGATCTTAAAAGAGGACACCTCGCCGGCCGCGGCGGTCGCCGACTTGTCCAGCACATAGACAGCGGTATCCTGCGGGCTGACCACCAGCGGCCCGGGACCGTTTCCCGTGGGGAATGGCGAACCGACGACCGGCGACAGGGTGCCATTGGCAACCGGGCAGTTCGGCAACAAGACTATATTGCAAATAATGTAGCCGCTCACGTTGTTCGACAATTGGTTGGATACATAGACGAAGCGGTTGCAGGGATCAACAGCCACGCCGGAGGGCACCGATCCCGCGGGAGCGGCAGGCTGCGTCGGACTATATGGAACCAGGGTCGGAACGCCGGATGAAGTGTTGACCGAGAACTGCCACACTCCATTATTTTCCGCGTCGGCCACGTACAGGAATTCGGTAGTGGGCGGCTGGTCCGCGGTACACGGGGCGTATTGCACGTTAAAGACTGTGGGCGTCAAAGCGAGAGCCACGAGGTTCGCCGGGCCGCCTCCCGTGATCGCCGGCACGGGAACAGTCGCAACAGGGCTCAAACTGGCATTGCTGCCGATGGAGAATACCGAAACAGTTCCCGGAGTGCCGGCGGGCTGTGCGTTCAGAGCGCACGCCGAACTATTGGCAACGTACAAATACTTGCCCGCCGAATCCATCGCCAACGCAACGGGGATCAAATTGTTGCTCAAGGCGGTTGACCCCAGGGCCGAGACCGAACCCTGAGAGTTGACCGCGAATGTGGCAATCACGCTTTTCTTAGTGCAAGGGGCGTTCACCGGATCGGGAGTGTTGACGCTGGTGACGTAGGCAAAACTCCCCGTCGGATCAAGCACGACCGATGCCGGAAATCCCTGATCCGGGGGACCAGGGATCAGCGGGTTGGAATGGATGGTAGAGACGTTTCCTTTGTTCAGAGCGAAGCTGAAGGACTGCACGATGTCCTGACCCTGGCTGGGGACAATCAGCAAGCCGTCTTCCGACGCATGATAGTCGCTTCCGCACGCAACCAGCAAACCGATACAAATCAAAACCGCAAACCCGATGATCCAGGTGAATCGTGTAGACATTCTTAAATCAGTCTCCCTTATGAGCGCGTTTATGCCCAACCCGGCTCACCAACAGCCAAGCGTTGGCACAACATTAGAAGGCGTGAAAATGGCAAACCATTGTTTCAGGAAAGCGCCGGAAGAGCAAACTCCGGCGTTGACTGATTGGAACCTCAACAGAGGGAAGAAGTTGCCTTGGCGGAATGCTTGTGCGCCGGGATGGTCCCGGTAGCTAGCCCTCGCGACCGGCCGGAACGGGTTCAGGCGTGGATTCCGAAGCTGCCCAACTGCTCACCAGCGGCAAATTAATTTCGACCATGAGACCGCCGCCGGGCCGGTTGAACGCCGTGACCTTGCCGCCATGAAAGCGCACTGCGCGCTCGGTGATCGCGAGACCTAACCCAACGCCGCCAGTTAGCCGGCCTCGCGCATCGTCCAGGCGATAGAAGGGCAAGAAAAGTTTGTCCAAGGAATCGGGAGGAACTCCGGGTCCGCAATCGCTGACTCGCAATGTAGCTTGCGGTCCAGTAGCGGAATTGGTTCGGCTCAACTCGACTTCCACCGATGTCCCCTCGCCGGTATAGCGGACGGCATTGCGAACGACATTTTCAAGCGCGCTGTGCAGCAGCGAAGCGTCGCCGCGCACGCCCCAGTCGCCCGCAGGAATCGGGCTCCGCACATGGCAGTGCCTGGCCTGGGCTTCGAACTCGGCGTCTTCGACGACGTTCAGCACCAGTTCATCCAGTGGAACCGGCGTTTCCGGCACACGCTTTTCCCCATCTTCCAGACGGGCCAGCGTCAAAATCCTGCCGATTAATTCGTTCAGCCGGTTGGCTTCGAGTTCAATGCGCTCCAGCATCGAAGCGCTTTCCGGGCCAGAGCGCTGACGGGCCAGTCCCAGCGCCACATTCAAACGGGCCAGCGGCGAACGCAATTCGTGCGAGATGTCATTCAGCAGGCGGGATTGGGCCTTGACTAGAGACTCCAGCCGCTCCGCCATGGTGTCGAAATCCCGCATGAGGCCGGCAACTTCATCGCGTCTGCGGCTGGGCGGTGCGCCCGATCGCGCCGTAAGATCGCCGGCCGCCAACTGCTGGGTGGCCGCGCGCAGACGGGCAATCGGCTTGGTCATATACCAAGACAGCAAATAACACACAAGTCCGGAAGAAATAATGGCGATAATCAGGCCCGGCACGGGCATTCCCCGCGGCCCAAAAAACACGCGTGGGCCGGGAGGCAGCCCCATCACCAAGGTGTAGCGATGCAGACCGTCGGAAGACGCGCGCGAATCGCGCTGCACTTGCGGAGCCGGAAAGATGAAGCCTTCGTGCGGCATTCTCGGGCCGCCGTTGGCAATGCGAAAAGCCCAATCCGGCGCGCCCCGGCGCGAGACCTCTTCACCGCGCTCGTTGAACAGATAGGCGCGCACATGCTGCGTATGGTCGAGGTCATCGAGATACTCGCGCAGCTTGCTATCGCCGCCGTCCTCGTAAGCATTAACGGAGTCGTTCAAAACCGTGGTGCGCAAAGCTTCCCAGGTCGAGCTGCGCGGACGCAGCGCCAGCGTCACCAGAATGGCAAGCACGACGAAGAGCGCTTGCGCCAGCCAGAAGGAAAGAAAAATTTTGAGAAACAAACTTTTCATAATGTTTCTGTAAAAATGTTTCTGTAAAAGACCCGCTTGCCATCCCGAGCGGAGCGAGGGATCTGGGTTCTTGCCGTACCACTTGCACGTACTCTAGCACCAGCAGAAACCCAGATCCCTCGCTCCGCTCGGGATGACAACGCTGGAGGGTTACTACGTAGTCTCCACTTTTTCCCGCGGCCGCGCAAAGATATAGCCCACTCCCCTAACTGTCTTTATGTGCTCATCGCTTTCCGTGTCGCCCAGCTTTTTGCGCACTTTGCTGACGTGCATATCGATACTGCGGTCAAAGGGAGAAAACTTGCGGCTGAGAACCGCGTTCACCAGCCGTTCGCGCGGCACTACACGTCCAGCTTCGCGCAGAAGAACTTCCAGTAAATTAAATTCCACCGACGTCAGATCCACCGCCTTGCCGTCGCGGCGCACGGTGCGGGTTGCGGGATCGAGTTCAACTTCTCCAACCCGAACCATATCCGGCGCGGCGGGAGACGCCTTGCCGTCGCTGCGAGTACGCCGCAGAATCGCGCGAATGCGCGCCACCAGTTCGCGCGGGTTAAACGGCTTGGGCAGATAATCGTCGGCGCCAATTTCCAGACCAACAATGCGGTCTACATCTTCGCCTCGCGCCGTGAGCAACAAAATCGGCAGTCGCGAAGTGGCGCGCACGCGGCGCAGCACTTCAAATCCGTTGATGCCGGGCAGCATCACATCCAAAACCACGAGCAGATATCCGCCGCCGGTGGCCTTCTGCAAGCCGCTTTCGCCGTCATGCACGCATTCGACGATGAAGCCTTCGGCCTGCAGGTACTCGACCACCAGGTGGCAGAGTTCCACATCGTCGTCGATGACCAGGATTCGTTCCATTTTCGCTGCTTTCATTGTGCACCCACTCGATGTTGGAAGCTGTAAAGAATTGTCAAACTTGCACTTAGACGACGTGACAAAACTTTACTCCGGTTTACTCACTCTTTACCACCACCCTCCCGGCGGTTGTGTTCTTATCTGTGTAACTAGATCGCTTTACGCAGATCAGTGTACGCAAAAATCGCGGCTCTCCAAATAGGAACCGCGCTTAGAGGAGCAAGTCCAATGAAGGCGATTCGTGTTCGTATTCTCGTTGCCGCACTGGCCGTTTTGTTCGGCACAGCCATCGCGAAATCCCAGACTGCCGATGCCGCGCCGCCACCACCGCCGCCCATGCATGGAGGCGAGTTTGGTTTTGGCGGCGGTCACATGATGAAGTTCTTTACCGACTACCTCAGCCTGACCGACGCGCAGCAAACACAGATCAAGGCCATCCTGCAAAAAGAGCATGCGGCGATGAAGCCTCTGATGCAGCAAATGCGCCAGAGTGAGGAGCAACTCAAGCCCTACGAAGAAGGCACCTATGATGACGCCAAGGTGCGAGCGGTCGCCGCGCAGCAGTCGGCCACTCAAATCGAATTGACCGTGCAAAAGACGCGGATTCACAACGAGCTGTTTCAGGTTTTGACGGCCGATCAGCAGACCAAGATGAAAGAGTTCGAGGCCAAGCGTGAAGCGCGCATGCAGGCGCACATGAATTCTGCGCCTCCAGCCCCTCCGGAAGATTAATTCCGCGCGGGTTTCCTTAGAGGAAGTTTTCGGATCCGGCGCGACCTCTCTCCCGCGCCGGATTCGAGAACGAAAACAGCGAAATTTTAGAGAGCGCAACCAGAGAGCGAAATATGTTTAGCGATGGAGCTTACCTGTTCGACGCAGGGTGGCTGTTTTTCGCCGCCTGGAGCGTGGTCCTGCTTACGGTTTTTGTGATCGCTTTTGGCGATGACTTGCTGCACGGAGAGAGTCGTCATGCCGACCAATCCGTGAAGACAACTCCGCGCACGCTGCGATCTGCGACCTCGCATACTCACTGATCTTCACTGATCGCGCTACGCCAACCTTGGTCACGAGATTCGGTGCCCTCACGCCCCGCATCCCGCCTGCTAAAATCTCATCTACAGGACCTGAATGTTCTTCAAGAGCTTGCGACCGCTTTGGCCCTACCTCAGGCGCTACCGCTGGAGCTACGTTGCCGGTACCGTTTGCGTTCTCGTCAATAACGGCGCGTGGGTCCTGTTTCCGCAGATCATTCATAAAGCCGTGGACGGACTGGAGCGAGGCGTCACGCGTCAAGCGCTGGCCGTGCTCGCGTTTAAGTTGCTCGCCGTCTTCGCGGTGCGCGCCGTCTTCATGTTCCTGACGCGCTGGATACTGATCGGCATCTCCCGTGACGTAGAGTTCGACATGCGCAACGATCTTTTCGCGCGCCTGGAGACTCTTTCCTACTCCTACTACCAGCGCATGCGTACCGGCGATATCATGGCGCGCGCCACCAACGATCTGAACGCCGTTCGCATGCTGCTCGGTCCGGCGATCATGTATTCCGCGAATACTCTGGTCTTCACCGCCGCGGCATTGGCTTTTATGTGGCGCCTCAGCCCCAAGCTAACGTTCTACACATTCCTGCCGCTTCCGGTTGCCAGCGTGACCATCCAATATTTCGGGCGCCGCATTCACGAACGCTTCGAACGCATTCAAGCCATGTTCTCCGACATCTCCGCGCGGGCGCAGGAGAATTTTTCCGGCGCGCGCGTGGTCCGCGCCTACGTTCAGGAAGAAGCCGAGATCGCCAACTTTGAAACCGCCAATCAGGAATACATTGCCCGCAGCTTGAAACTGGTGAGGCTGATGGGTATGCTGTGGCCGACTCTGGAGTTGATGCTGGGCTTTGCTTCGGCTTTAGTTTTATGGCTGGGTGGACGCGAAGTGTTGCAGGGTCACATGACGGCCGGGGGATTTGCCGCATTCCTCACGTACATGATGCAGTTGACGTGGCCCATCATCGCCCTGGGCTGGGTGGTCAATATTTTCCAGCGCGGAACGGCGTCGCTGATTCGGTTGAATGAAATTCTCGTGGAGAAGCCGGAGATCGCCGATTCCAAAGATGCTCGCGATCTGCCGATTCACGGCGAGATTGAATTCCGCGGCTTGAATTTCAGCTACACCGACAAAGAAGTTCTACACGATTTGAACCTGCACATTCCTGCTGGCAGCAGTCTGGCCATCGTCGGCCCCACGGGTGCCGGCAAGAGCACGCTCGTCGATCTGATTCCGCGCATTTACGACGCCGAGCCGGGCATGGTTCTCATCGATGGGAGGCCCATTCGCGATTATTCCGTGGCGACTCTACGAAAAAACGTCGGCTTCGTTCCGCAGGAAACATTTCTGTTCAGTGACCGCATTCGCGAAAATATTGCGCTAGGAATCGACTCGGCCTCGGACCTGCAGATTCACGACGCGGCGGAAGCCGCCAACATCGCGGCCGACATTGAAGCCTTTCCCGAGGGCTACCAAACGCTGGTGGGCGAGCGCGGTATCACGCTTTCTGGCGGGCAGAAACAGCGCACTGCCATCGCCCGCGCCCTGATTCGCAATCCCCGAATCCTGGTTCTCGACGATGCGCTTTCCAGCGTCGACACTCACACGGAAGATAAGATCCTCAACCATCTGCGCGACGTAATGCAGGGCCGCACAACCATATTCATTTCGCATCGCGTTTCCACGGTGCGGAACGCGGACCGCATCGCGGTGCTGCACAGCGGCCGCATCGTCGAACTGGGCACGCACGACGAACTTCTTGCCTTGAACGGCTACTACAGCGACCTGTATAACAAACAACTGCTGGAAGAAGAGCTGGCCGAGGTCTAGACCGCAGCGTAGCGCCGGCATCCCTTCGACAGGCTCAGGGCAGGCTCTCCCGGCGACCGCCGCCGGGACGGCGGCGCTACCACGATCTGTGCATTCGATTATCCGAAAATGGCCATCCGATGAAGCGCGTCAACACTCCCGAACTGCTGGACACCGACGACTGTCCGCCGGAGGAAGTCATCGCGTCACTGCGCGATATGGCGCGCATCAATCGCTGGTTCGGAGGAGTGGCCACTACCGTTGAATTGGTCAGACGAGTGGCACGAGCGACCGGTGTCACTCGCTTTTCTCTGCTGGAGGTTGCCGCTGGGCTCGGAGAATTGCCTGAAATCGCTGCGCAAAAACTGGCGCGCGATGGCATCACTGTGGACGTCACTCTTCTAGACCGCGCCGCATCTCATCTTCCGGCAAACCGTCGCGCCATAGCTGCCGACGCCCTGTCGCTGCCTTTTTCCGACGGCGCATTCGATCTCATCAGTTGCAATCTCTTTGCGCATCATTTGGAGCCTGATCAACTGTTGCTCTTCGTAAAAGAAGCGCTGCGGGTCAGCCACCGCGCGGTTCTGATCAATGATTTGGTTCGTCACCCGATGCATGTTGTTATGGTTTACGCCGGCTTTCCCCTGATGCGGAGCCACGTGTCGCGACTGGACGGATTAGCATCGGTGCGGAGATCCTATATCCCCGAAGAAATTCCTCGGATCCTGGCTTTGCTGACCACTCCGGTTTCGGAAACGAAAATAGAAGTGTTTCGCCGTGCCCTGTTTCGCATGGGAATCATCGTATGGAAGGCTACCGGCTGAAGATCATTCAACGCCGAGCACGACAAGAACGCAGAAAAAAATCAGAAAACGCTCGGCGATCTTTGCGTTCTCGGCGTTAAATGATTTGGCTTGAGCTAGCGGCTAGAAGCTTGGCCTTACCGTACAACCAGCACTTCCCGAACGTTATCCCGGGCCAAAAAGAATTTGATCGAAGCGAAGTCGCGGAAGAGATTTTCTATATGGCGATTGTTGAAGACGCGTTGCAGTTGAAACCCTTCGCTGGACGGAGGACGTACCGTGCTCGCCGGACCACGGCGCGAATCGCCGCGCAGCGCGATGCGCTGCATCTCCAGCGTGTCTGGGCCGATGATGTGGAAGCGATAGCAGGGAGAATCAGGCCCGGCGTCCTTCGTGTGGAAGAAGGAGAGCAACATCCCTCCCGGCTTCAGCACTGACCACAATCTGCCTACTACCGGACGCACCAGGCTCTCATCGAGATAGTCGGGCAGGTTCCAACACAAGACCACGTCGAAGTGCGCTGCGGGATAAACCAGATTGTCCGCGAGAAATTGCCGGCTATCGAGGGCCGGGTTCCCCTGTTCATCCTTGGTGGCCAAGTTCGGCTCTGTAGACGCTGTCAGAAGATCTTCGCTATAGATTCGGTGCCCCATACCGGTAAAGTGGCGGATATTGCCCGGCGAGGTCGATCCGAGATCCAGAATGCACAAGGTCTCTTCATTCTCCCACCGGCGCGCCAACTCGGCCAATCCGCTGGAGCGGCGCGTGGGTTGCAGCGCCTGCTCCGCAGCCGCCGTTTCCGTTCCGCCCGATCCGCCTCGAAAAAATTTCATGATAGCCCGATGTTGAAACTCTCGATGTTGAAATTGAGGACGCCCCAGTCCCCCCTGCAACGTAACTCAGCTTTTCAGTGAGCCACCAATCGTTGATTCACCAACCCACGATCCACCAACCCACGCAGGAACAAGAGCGAACCCTCGGCCATTAAAGTATTACATTAACGAAGAAACACTGCAGAACAAAGTTACTTTGTGGTAGCGCCTTTCGCTTCCGCCCGCCCTTGAATATCCACTTTCCCCTTCAAATAGGCGCCCTCTTCAATGGAAATCCGCTGGGTGGCGATGTCGCCCGTCACCGTGGCCGTCTTGCGCAACTCGACCCGGTCGCTGGCTTGAATGTTACCTTCGAGTTTTCCCTGAACCACCACGCCTTTGGCCTCGACGCTGGCTTTCACCTGGCCGTGGGGACCGACGGTAAGGCTATTACCCTTCAGCGCTATCGTCCCTTCCACCTGACCATCCACATAAAGATCTTCGCTTCCCGACAGTTCGCCCTTCACTACTACCGATTTGCCAATTTGCGCTAGCTCTCCCGACAGTGGTGCGCTCATCCGTGGTCTCCTTCGCAAAGCGGAATGAACATCGTGCGATGCCCTTAACCATACACCCAAGGCTGGATTCCGAGGTGGTGGCGCTGTATCTCGACTATACCCAACCCTGCGAAGGCGCGGCAAGTGGCTAGGGATGCTATTTTCCAGTCTCGTTTCTAAGGCGAGCGCTGTAGGGTGATTCCCGAAGCTTAATTGTTAGACTGGCATCGTGAAAGCGAGAGCGCGACTGTCGCCATGCGGACGGCTTCTGAGACATGCCATTGATCGCTTCTCGTCTTCCTGTTTTTGCCTGACCGGCTTGATACTCTCATCCGCCATTTGTGTAGCTTCCTCTGCGCAGAACCCTTCCCTGGAAACCAGCGATCAATCGGTACAGGAACAGGAATTGGTTCGGAAGACTGTGGAGAACGAAGTTTCTGCTTGCAACAAGCCGGGCACTAAGCTCATGTTTTTGTCGCGCAAGCGGAACTCTCAGGGCTTGGAAACAAAGTTGAATATTGAAACCATTGATGCGACCGCAGCCCTGCTGATCGAACAAAATAACCATCCGATTTCAGCGGAGCAAATGCGGGAGGAAGACGATCGCCTGGAGCGCTTAAGCCACAATCACAACGAACTGCGCCGCAAAGAGCGGCAGGAAGAGCAGGACGCCGAGCACAGCTTGCGCATTATGAAGGCGCTTCCCGATGCTTTTCTGTATCAGTTCGAAGCCACAGAGCCCGGAAGCGCCAGCCTCGGTAAGACAGGGGACGAATTGGAGCGCCTGAAATTTCGTCCCAATCCTGACTATTCCCCGCCATCGCGTGTGGAACAGGTTCTGGCCGGGATGGAAGGCTATCTGCTGATCGACAAAAATGCTCACCGCATCGCCCGCATCGATGCCACGCTGTTTAAGGAAGTCAGCTTCGGTTGGGGCATTCTGGGCCACCTCGATAAAGGCGGAACGTTTCTGGTCGATCAAGCGGAAGTCAGTCCGGGCGATTGGGAACTAACCCACGTGCGGTTGAACTTCACCGGCAAAGTAATGATGGTGAAGAAGCTGGTCTTCGAATCCGACGAGACCGACACTGACTTTCGCACCGTTCCCAGCAACACAACTTTTGTCCAGGGGGTGGAGCTGCTGAAGACCGAAGAAGCGAGGATGCAGCAAGCCAGGGTACAGAAAAAAGAAGAGCGCGAGCCTACAGTGGCGAACCGAAATCAGCGTTAGCTCGCGTAGGACCACTTCCTAGGATGCCGCGTTCCCTGCCTTGAACGTTTCCTTCTTCACCGTCAGCTTCTCGATCAGATCTTCTCTGACTCGATATCCTGTGCCCGGTTCGTTTGAGGCGGTAATCATTCCCGTGGGCGAGACCTCAACTTCCGGCTCGATTATGTCTTCTTTCCAGTAGCGCTTCGAGGCGGACACATCGCCTGGCAGCTTGAAATTTTCAAGCGTGGAGAGCGCGATGTTATGCGCCCGGCCAACCCCCGACTCCAGCATCCCGCCGCACCAGACCGGAATATTCTGCGCCTGACAAACATCGTGAACTTTCTTGGCCTCGGAAAACCCTCCCACGCGGCCAACTTTAATGTTGATAATCCGGCAAGCCCCGGTTTCCACCGCGAATGCGGCGGCGCGAGCGTTGACGATCGATTCGTCCAGACAGATCGCCGTGCGCAATCCTTTCTGTAACCGCGCGTGATAATAAATGTCATCGTCCCAAAGCGGCTGCTCGATCATCAGCAGGTTGAACTCGTCGAGGCTGCGGAGATGCTCGACCTGATCGAGAGTGTACGCGGAGTTGGCGTCGCAGCTTAGAGTGATGTCCGCCCATCGCGATCGAATTTTTTCGAGCACGTTAATATCCCAGCCGGGCTTGATTTTCACCTTGATGCGCCGGTAACCGGCATCCAGTTCGATTTGAATTTTCTCCAGAAGCTGCTCGACCGAATCCTGAATTCCAATCGAAACACCGCACGGGATTTCGCTTCGCGTGCCTCCCAGCAACTTCCACAGCGGCTGCCCCTTTTGTCTCGCTTCGGCATCCCAGAGCGCATTCTCGATAGCGGCCTTCGCCATGCGATGAGCGCGAACCTTGCTCATGAGCACCGCCCCCTCGCGTCCGGATTCAACCTCCCGCCCGATGACCGCTGGAGCCAAATAGCTGGCAATCGTCGCCCAGGCGCTATCGATCCATTCACTGCTGTAAAAAGGATTTTCCCCCGCGACGCATTCGCCCCAGCCGTCAACTCCCTGGCAATGAGCGGTAACGAAAAGAATGCGGCGGTTGTAGGTGCGGCCGAAGCTGGTCTCAAAAAAATGGACCAGCGGCATGTGGATTTCGCGCAGAGTAATGGCTTCAATCTTCATAAAGTGTGCATAAAACGTTCTCACCACAGAGTCACAGAGAAAACCGCAAAGATAAATATTTGCCTTTCTCTGTGTCTCTGTGGCTCTGTGGTGAACTAGTCTTTCGAAGCGTACGACCAGTCCTCGTCCCAGCGGCCCATCAAAAACTTCCCGTTCCCGCCAGCATCGCGCTCGTATCCGAGAACGGCTAATCCCCCCGTAAAGTGCCGCAGGAATTGATCCCGGTTGCGCTCCTGCACCTCGCGCGCTCTGTCCCGCGTTTCCGCCGCAGCCTTCCATTCGTAGATTTGCGCCGGAACCTCGATCGCCCCTTCCGTAGTGAACGGAGGATTCTTACCCGCAGCCAGTAGCGTCTCCACCCGCTTGGATTTGAGCCACCACTCGGCGATCAGCCGGTCGCTGGGCAGCCCACCTTGCAGCGGCGACGAAGTGATTCCGTATTGATTCAAGTTATAGCGGCGAGCTACCGCGCCCAGTCGCTCGATGTTGAGGTACGCATTCTTGATTTCCAGAGGATCGAAAGTCCACTCGATCAGCTCAATTCCCCGCGACAAAGCTTCCTCGCGCTGAAAAAGTTTCAGCCGCCGTCCCAGGCCGCGGTTGCGATGATCCGCGCGCACCGCCAGCATGTGCGAGTGCAGATACACTTTGCCCGAGCGCGTGCCCGGCACCGAAAGCGCGAAGCCCACCATGTCATTGCCGGCGAACGCGCCCATCACCTGGCCGCCAACTTTTTCCGCCACCACGAACATGCGCAGCGGCACCAGTTCTGCGTCGGTGAAGTTCCAGACTTCTTTCTGCAAGGCCACGCAGGCGCGCAACTCATCCAGCCCATTGCAGGTTCGGATCACGACCGGTTCAGAGCTCACGCCCGCTCCTCGCGCTTGGCCGCTTGCCACAACGATTCCAGTTCTTCCATCCCCGCCTGATCCGCGGACCGGCCATTTTCCGACAATCGCTCTTCCATCCACTGGAAGCGGCGCTTGAACTTACGATTCGTATTGCGTAGCGCCGACTCGGGATCGACCGACAAATAACGCGCCAGATTCACCACCACAAAAAACAAATCACCAATTTCTTCTTCCGCTCTTTCGCGCAAATGCTCTGGAAGAGCTTGTCGGCCTGAACTCGCAATCCCGCGTCCCTGCGATTGAAGCGGCTCTGGAGATTCCCGCGAATGCTCCCGCAACTCCCTGGTTTCCTCTTCGAGCTTCTCAAACAGGCCTTCGATGTTCGGCCAGTCGAAACCAGCCTGTGCCGCGCGCGAACTCAGCTTGGAAGCTTCCAGCATCGCCGGCATCGCAGAAGAGATTCCCGCCAGCAGCGAGGTCCGCGCGGCAGCTTTATCGCTGCCTTGCTTTTTCCGCTCTTCCACCTTCAACGCTTCCCAATTCCGTTTCACATCCGCGGCAGTATCGGCCTTGACTTCTCCAAACACATGCGGATGCCGGTCCACCAGCTTGTTCGAAAGCCGTTCGAGCACATCGTCGAGGGAAAATGTTCCCTGCTCCTTCGCCATCTCCGCATAGAAAAGCACCTGCAACAGCAGGTCGCCGAGTTCGCCCTTGAGTTCATCCCAGTCGCGATTCTCGATCGCCTCAATCACCTCATACGTTTCTTCGAGCGTGTAGGGCTTGATGGAGTCGAATGTCTGCTCGCGATCCCAGGGACAGCCCCCCGGGGCCCGCAGCCGCTCCATGATCGCGACCGCGCGTTCAAAGCGTTCTCCCGTTGTAGGCATCGGCAACAACTCTAAACGACGGCGCGGATGTGAAGCAACGACACGCGCCCACGCGCGCCGGTTTGCGCCAACCGCTCAACCATCCGGGGCATCCTACCCATATCTAATCTGCCCAAAATTAATAATGAAATATGCCGAACGCAAAGGAGAAAAATATGGCGAATAATTTAAAAGGAAAGAAAATCGCAATCCTCGTCGCCGATGGCTTTGAGCAAGTCGAACTCAGCGAGCCCCGAAAAGCGCTTCAGGCTGCGGGCGCCGAGACGAAAGTTGTGTCTCCCGCCGATGGCCGGGTCAAAGGCTGGGATCATAAAGACTGGGGCGGCGACGTTTCCGTCGACATTGCCTTGAAGTCCGCGAATGCGGACGATTTTGACGCGCTGCTTCTACCGGGGGGCGTGATGAATCCCGACCACCTCCGTATGGATCGTGACGCGATGCGCTTCGTGCGCGACTTCTTCGATACTGGCAAGCCGGTGGCAGCGATCTGCCATGGCCCCTGGAGCCTGGTCGAGGCCGACGTCCTGCGCGGGCGAACTCTGACGTCATGGCCTTCGCTGAAGACCGATATTCGCAACGCCGGTGGAAACTGGGTCGACAAAGAAGTCGTCAACAGCCGGGGCCTGGTCACCAGCCGCAAGCCCGATGATATTCCTGCCTTCAACCGGGAAATGATCTCGCTGTTTTCCCAAAGCGCGGAGTCTGCGGAAGACTTCCGCAAGACAGCTTAAGCGCTTTCTAACTAGGCGCGGCTGCCACAGGCCGCGCCTTTTTCCGCCGCAGTGCATGCTGCGACACTTCTGTGCTGGGGCGCGATTACGCCGCGACAGGCTCCACAAAAACAGCCTAAAGTCACAACGCAGCAACACTTATGTCATCTTCACACCGCGTTCTTTTCCCGGCACACTACAAGGGTCGGAGTGTCGCGACCCGGCAATGCACGTCACAATCGAGATTACTTTAGTCATTCTCGCGAGCTAAAATAGCCTGTCCTCTCATACATGACCCTCGCCGTAAAACCACGCGGATCGATCGACGGCCAACACTTTCACGTGGTGGTGATCGGCGGCGGCATCAACGGAGTCGCAGTCGCCAAGGAGTGCGCCCGCACAGGCAAGACCACGCTGCTCATTGAGCAGAACGACTTTGCATCCGGCGTTACCAGCCGCTCTACGCGCATCATCCACGGCGGTCTGCGCTACCTGGAGCACGGCGAAATTGGCCTGGTCCGCGAATCCCTGCGCGAGCGCGAGCGTCTTCTGCGGGAGCGTTCTCATCTGGTTCATCCCCTTCATTTCGTTCTGCTGCTCAATCAGAGCGGCGGG
>Ga0209006_10002312_pt1 | contig 17391 bp, 20 predicted proteins | sample JacPin_JW_Ref_O2_FD_188567 | JGI IMG/M metagenome (GOLD analysis project Ga0209006, IMG submission 188567) | Forest soil microbial communities from Algoma, Ontario, Canada - Jack Pine, Ontario site 1_JW_Ref_O2 (SPAdes) (version 2) | ecosystem: Environmental > Terrestrial > Soil > Boreal... | reverse complement strand
CGCGAGGTACTGCGCGGCTTCACGGACGAGGAGGCCGGGCTGCTTATTGCCCTGCTCACGCGCCTGATCGCAAACCTCGATCGGATCGCGAGCGTCGAAGCATCGCCCGGCACGCCAATGTCTGAGAAGGGGGACTGATCGGACTGACCGTTGGAGATTGATTGAGTCCGAGCAGGGCACTAATTGCAACATTGATGGTTGCAGTGCCCGTTTTCATCTTTGCCGCAGCAGGTGCAGTGCAGTTGGGCGGTGCGATAGCGAGACGATGCGTGAATGGTTCTGCGATGAGCAAAACTTGCATCGATGAGACAGAACGTTGCGGGAGAATGAATGCCGGCGGCGGCGGCGACGGCCGGACCCGACGATGCGAGCGATACCCCGAAGCCCAGGGCTACAAGCGGGACGAAACATGCGACGAGCCGAGTAGAGCGGGTGGTCATGAGGTCCCCTTGGCTTCCCAATGATCGAACATGGTCATCACGGACGATCAGCGGGATAAACCGAGAATGAGGGGACTGCCGATAACGAGCAACATCTGATTGCTCACTTTCGAAAAATATTTCAGGCGCGTCACGCCGTGGTTCTCGGTCAACGTTCACCGGAACGGCATGCAAACGTCCCGAGAAAGCATCTCGTGTTTGTCAGCAAAAGCGGCGCGTTTCTAATTGTCCTTCCACTTGATTGAACAACCCATCGAGGGCATTTGCTCCGCCGGGCCGCGGCCGGTTTGGGCCACCTGCTTCATGGCTTCGAACAGGTCGCGGTGAACGTTTGCCGCCGGCTGGATACGCGAGGCGTCGAGCCGGCCGCGATATTGCAGTTCATCTTGCGCGTTGAAGCCGAAGAAGTCCGGCGTGCATTGAGCGTTATAGGCTCTCGCTACGTCCTGCGTCTCGTCGATGACATAGGGCACGGTGAAACCATGCTTCGCCGCGAACTTTTTCATGTTGTCGAAAGAATCTTCCGAATAGGTCTCGGTATCGTTCGGCATGATGGCGATCGTGCCGACACCGATCTCGCGTAGCGCCTTGGCCTCCGCCACGATGCGGCCGATGCTGGCTTTCACATATGGACAATGATTGCAGATGAAAACAACGAGCGTGCCGTTCGGCCCGCGCACATCGGCAAGCGTGTAGGTTTTTCCGTCGGTGCCCTTGAGCGCGAAGTCACGCGCCTTCCAGCCGAAGTCGCAAATGCTGTTGTTGGTCAGTCCCATCATGAGTCCTCGGCGACACAAGCAGTCCGCGCGACCGACAATATGCGTCGCGCATCAAGTCTGCTGAATGGCCGAGAGCAGCCAATTGCCGCCACGGGCGCGCATGAAGGTCCACAATTCGGTGACCTCGCTCGGCTCGCCGCCTTCGACAACGCGTCCGCCGGCGCGCTCGACCATGCTGTCCTTGAGCGCGAATTTCATGGCCACGGTCGCATAGTCGGTGCCGCCTTCGCGCCAAGCTTCCGCCAGATCGCCTTGCAGCAGCTTCACATCGGTGACGCGATTGATGAGGCCGCGACTGGCGTTGCCCGCCAACTGCTCGGAGAAATAGGACAGCATCTCGGGCGTGACTTTCGCCCGCAGGGCCGAGAGGTCTTCCGCCGAATAAGCCGCCTGGATGTCGCCGAGCAATTGCTCGAACGCATCATAGTCCGACTTGGCGATGGCAACGGGTTCGCCGGCCGGTGGTGCGGCGGTGCCGCTCGATAGTCCACCAAGACCGGCAAAGCCGTGGCCCGCAGCAGGACGCGCCGCCGCATAGGCTGGCGCCGGCATATGGCGCCTCTGCCACCAGGCGAAGATCAGTCGAGCGACGATCACGACCAGCACGACTTGCAACAACAAGCCGATGATCGATGTGAAGCCTCCCATGCCACCGAACAATCCCCGCCCGAAGAGAAGTCCAAACAGACCGGCGCCGAGGAAACCGGCGGCAATCCCGCCGAACATTCCGCCGCCGAACAATCCGCCACCGAACAAACCAGGACGCGCTGCAGCCTGGCCGATCGGCGCGGCGCCGCCGGGTTGCGTCATCGAGTTCTGGAGCGGCGCAGCGGTCGGCGCGGTCGGCGTGCTGGGCGGAGCCGAGTATGTGCGCATGCCTCGGCTGCCGCCCGAGAAGCCGCCGCCGGCGCGCGCATGCGCATCGGCCGTCAGCAGCACAAATACAGCCGCGATTGCAGCAAAAGCGGTCAGCCAGCGGGGGCAAAACATGACGCGATCTCCCGGCCAAATAGCCAGTTAACACAATAAGTATGCGCCGGACTGCTTGTAAGGGGTCTGCCGCTGTCTAAGCCGCGCGCAAATGACGCTCGGCCGCCGAGGCCCTACCCTGCCGATGCTCGCCAGCCGGTCTATTGTGGCCTAATTCCGAGAGAAGCAGCCAGCGTGTGAACTCGCTATCGACTAGCTCCGGCGACCCAGGTTTCGAGAACGTCCAACGTGGCGCCGTCGAGCGCCACCATGTCGGCCCGAAAGCCGGGCGCGAGTTTGCCAAGCGTGTCGCCGAGGCCGAGCATGTCCGCCGGATGGGCTGAGGCGAAACGCAAGGCGTCAGTGAGCGGCACATCGAGCAGCTTGACGCAATTGCGAACGGCGCTCGCCATGTCGAGGTAAGCGCCGGCTAACCGGCCGTCGTTTCTCACGCATCTTTTCTCGCTGACGAAAATCGTCTCGCCTTGAAGCTTGAAAGACGACTGCGCGCCGCCAACCGGCGGCATGGCGTCGGTCACCAGGATGGGCGAGCCGCGGCCACGCAATGCCAGGCGCAGCGCCGCCGGGGCGACATGCACGCCGTCCACGATGAGGCCGTACCAAGCCTGGTCCGACTCCAGCGCCGCCGCGATGGGGCCGGGCTCGCGGCTCTCAAGCGGCCGCATGGCATTGAACAGATGCGTAAAGCAAGTGAGGCCCGCCGCCATTGCTTGTTTGGTCTGCGCGTAGCTGGCCATCGAATGACCGAGCGAAATGCGTACGCCCGCGGCGGCGAGCGCAGAAATAAATTCAAGCGGGACTTCTTCGGCGGCCAAGGTGACAAGGATCGCGCCCTTGTGTGGGGCAGTCAGCAACGCGAGGTCGCCCGCCGTTGGTTTGCGCAGCATCCGGGGGTCATGCACGCCGGGCTTTTGCGGCGACAGAAACGGACCTTCGAGATGAATGCCGAGTATGCCGGGCTCTATGCCAACAAGAGATTCCGCGGCCTGCAAAGCCGCGGCCATTTTTTCCGAGCGGTCGCTGATGAGGGTTGGCAACAGCGAGGTCGTGCCGAATTTTCGATGGGCCGCGGCGATCGCGCGGATCGCGTTTGGCGTCGGCGCGTCGTTGAACAACACGTCGCCGCCGCCATTGACCTGGATGTCGATAAAACCGGGAGCGAGCCAAGCGTTCTCGGGCAAGTCCAGGACCGGGATCGATTTGGGAGCTTGGCCGCGGGGCACGATTGCGGCGATGTCGCGGCCCTCGACCAAGATCGCGCTGTCGTTGTGCACCACTGCTCCGTCGAACACGCGGCGGGCGGCGACGGCGTGAATCTTTCCGCTCATCGCGTTCGCGTCACCTTTTGCAGATGACGCGGGCGATCGACGTCGGTGCCGCGCACCGGCGCCAGCCGAAGCAGGAACGCGTAGAAACTTTGAATCAAGCAAACAGCGTCGGCGTCGGGTTGATCCGGCATCAGCGTCGGCAGCCGGCCCGGCTCATCGCCCCCTGAATCCGCCATCAGAACACGGGCGCCGGCGCGGCGCAGATCGGCGGCAAGATCGGCAAAGCCCATGGCGGCGCCGTCGGTCGGGTTGAGAATGAGCACGGGCAGAGCGCTCGCGACCAGAGCGATGGGGCCATGACGGAATTCGGCGCTGCTGAACGCTTCGGCGTGCAGCGCGCTGGTCTCTTTCAGTTTAAGCGCCGCTTCGCGGGCGATGGCGAGCGTCGGACCACGGCCGATCACGACCGCGGTATTCGCGCCGGTCAAAGGCGCAAGCGCCGCGCTCCAGTCGAGGAGCGTCGCCTCCGCGAGACGGCCCGGCAGCCGGTCGCAGGCCGCGCTCATTTCGACTTTGCCGGTCCAGCGGGCAGTCAAGCGCAGCAAAGCCGTCACCGAGGCGATGAACGTTTTCGTCGCCGCGACGCTCCGCTCGGGTCCGGCCGCCATCGGCAGGACGAGCTCGCAAGCGCGTGCCAGCGGACTATCGGTATCGTTGACGATCGCCGCAGTCACGGCGCCGGCGGCGCGCGCCGCGGCGGCCGTTTCAACGAGATCGTCGCTCGATCCGGACTGCGAAATCGCAAGGAACAGCTGATCCTTGAGCTCAAGCCGGCGATGATAGACGGTGGCGATATTCGGCGCCGCGGCCGCGACCGGAATGCCCAGATTTTGCTCGATCAAATGCTTGGCGAAGGTCGCGGCATGGGCGGAACTGCCCCGCGCACAGGTGACGACGACGATTGGCGGCCGGCGGACGAGCCTGGCGACGAGCTCGGCGAGCGGCGCGCCAAGTTGCCGAGCCTGCTGCTGCACGACCGCCGGCGCCTCGTTGAGTTCAGCGGCCATTTCGGTGCCCGGCGGCCGCACCGCGCCACCGCCTTGGTCGAGCAGAATAGTCACGCCACTTGCGCCAAAGACTGGGCGGCGGAGCGCGCCAGATAAAGCGCCCCCGACAACGCGTCGCCGGCGGGCTCGACCAGATACGCCTTGGTCTGTTCGGCGAGCAAAGGAATCAGGAAAGGCGCACAGCCACCGACCACCGCCAACCGGGTCGCACCGGCGGCGATCAGCCGGGCGGCAAGCGTATCGATAGAAGCGGCGGCAAGACCGACCAATTTGCGGGCGACGGGATCGCCGGCGGCGGCGTGCTCGAACACCAGCGGCGCCAGCGATCCGAAGTCAGCGGGCGACGCCGACTGCGCCCAAGCGACGACGGCATGAGGATCGTTCGAGAACTTGTGGCCGAGGGCGCGCAATAGTCCGCTCCAGGCGAGCCGGCCGTCGAGCGCCCAGAGCAGGCGACGCACCGCTTCGCAGCCGAGCCAGGCGCCGCTGCCTTCGTCGGAAATCGGCATCCCCCAGCCGCCGACGCGGTGGATCTTTCCGTTGAGCACCGCCCAGCCAACCGTGCCGGTCCCCGCTACGATGACGGCGCCGTCGCGGTCCCCGTGGGCGCCAAGACAAGCGGCGTGCGCGTCGGTAGTGACAATCGCTTTGCGGAACGGATGCGGATAGGACTGCGCCGCCGCCAGATGGCTCGGCTCGCTGGCGCCGGCCAAGGCCAGACAAGCGACGATGTTGCCGAGGCGCGAACGCGGCAAACCGGCTTGGCTCAGACAGACCGCGGCCGCAGCGAATATCGCGGCAAAGCTTTGCTCGAGGCCGAGACGGAGGTTTGCCGGCCCGGTCGTCGCTTCGCCGAGAACGCGGCCGGAGAAGGCGCACAGGCGCGCGCGGCAGCTTGTGCCGCCGCCGTCAACGCCGAGTAACAATACGTTCTTATTCACCGTGATCGCCGCTATTCTTTCGCGCGACCTCATTTCGCGCGATCCTGTCCGTCTCCGTCAACAATAAGAACCAATTAAGGTCGAAATGGTTTGCTGTGCGAGACGCATAGCCTTCCTTGCCGGGCATTAACCATGGATACCGAGCGCGCAAGTCCCCGCTATGCCGACATCGACCTGTGGGAGCCCACCGACATCCTGCACGCGATGATCGAGGGCCAAATGGCGGCCGTGGCCGCCGTGCGCGCTTCACTTGCCGCGATCGAAGACGCGGCCCGCGCGGCCGAGACCCGCCTCCAGCAAGGCGGACGCCTGATTTATGTCGGCGCCGGGACGTCGGGCCGGCTTGCCGTCCAGGACGGCGCCGAACTTGTTCCGACCTTCAATTGGCCGCGGGAGCGCTTGTTGCTGCTCATGGCCGGCGGCAAGGAGGCGTTGCTGCGATCGGCAGAGAATGCCGAAGACGAAACCGGTCAGGCCATTCAAGCCATCCAGCAGCACGGCATCAAAGCGCCGGACGTGGCGATTGCGGTCGCCGCCAGCGGTACCACCCCGTTCACGCTGGCATGCCTGCGCGAGGCGAAGCGCCGCGGCGCGCTCACGATCGGAATTGCCAACAATCGCGGCACGCCGATCCTGGAGGAAGCGGACTGCGCGATCTGGCTCGAAACCGGACCGGAGCCGATTGCCGGCTCGACGCGCATGAAAGCCGGCACCGCGCAGCGGGTCGCTCTCAACTTGCTGTCATCGCTGATCATGATCCGCCTTGGCCGCGTGCACGAGGGCTTGATGGTCGATCTGCAAGCGATCAACGCCAAGCTGGCGCGGCGAAGCGAGAACATTCTGATCCGCTTGACCGGCCGCACACCGGCGGAGGTACGCGCCGCGCTCGATCGGGCGAACGGCAGCGTCAAGCTCGCCGTCCTGCTGTTGCACGGCTACAGTTTGGCCGACGCCACCGACGCACTCGATCGCGCCGAAGGACGGCTGCGAACCGCGCTCAAGCAGCTCGGCGGATCTGTGGGCGCTTCCGACGTTCTGACCATCGCCGAGGAGCTTACGTCCGACGTGCAGGACCCATAGCTGACGCGGCGACGTTCGCCGGCTGGCGCGGCGCCACATCCATATACTTCGCTCATTCAAGCGAAATGTTTCGGAGCGGCGCTGACGTCGGCGGACTTTGCCTGGACGGAGTCCAGCGCCTCATTCGGCGGTGAAGCAAGAAATTCAACGCCCACTTCGTCGCCGCGCTTCCACACGACGTTGCAGCGATATTGCGCACGGCCAAACCGGGACAGGAGCAAATTGAAGCTGTCGGGAATGTTGTCGACATTTTCGACAATAAGTCTTGCTCCGTTAGACGATACATCAACCAGCCTGCAGCGGCGCAGCCGAGCCTCGCCGTCGATTTCCAGCCAAGCGGCCGAGTTGACCGTTTGGCGCGCGGTTCGACGCTTGTTGCTGCTCATGAAGTCGAGGGGTTTCCCGAGGAACGGTGATTACACTATTTTCTCATGTGGAACTTTGTCCAGGCATGGAACTCGACATGTTTTCGAAAGTGCAACCCCGATGTCTCTTCATCGAATCAATTTGCGTTGAATGAGCTTGTCGTCGAGGCGCTTGCGATCAAATAAAAGCGGCAGCCGCGGGGAACGCGGCTGCCACCGGAAATCGCATGGACAAGGGAGCCTTAGGAACAGCCGCCGCTCTTAGTACGGCACCACGCCTTCCCAGTACGTGCCGACGAAGGGGTCGGGCCGCACAAACGTGTTGGGCGCAACCGCGTTCCAGTACGACCTGTCATAGTAGGAGTTGGCATACGGTGCATCGTAGCCGTAGGCGTACGGCGCTTGCCGATGGATCCGCGTCTGCGCAGATGCCAGGCCGGTAGAGGCAACCAGAATTGCCGAGACCGCGGCGATCAGGATCTTGTTGGACATTAACAACCTCCGAGATTTCTCTCTTTGACGTCGAGCACCCCCAGACCGGGGCGAGAACGAAGCGTGCGCTTCGCTACCTGGTGCATATGTCCACGATCGGACCTTCGATTATCCGCGGGAATACGAATGCCGTGTTCGCCCCGGCCAAACAATTTCCCGGCCGCGTGCCTATTTCAAAGGCACGCTGCCGGCAATCTCATCGACCGTTCATGGAGCCGACGATGCGTGGAAATCATTTTGCCGAGTTGAGCGCCTTTGTGGCCGTTGCCGAGCAGGCAAGCTTCACTAACGCGGCAAGGCGCCTCGGGCTTTCGACCGCGACGCTCAGCCAGACCGTGCGGGCGCTGGAAACGCGGCTTGGCGTTCGGCTGTTGAACCGCACGACGCGCAGCGTCGCCCCGACCGACGCTGGCGAGCGCCTTTTGGCCCAACTGCGCCCGTTGCTCGATGGATTCGATGCCGCAATCGAATCGGTCAACGCGTTTCGCGAGAAGCCCGCGGGGCACCTGCGCCTGAGCATGCCGCCGCCCGTCGCCAGGTTCGTGCTCGCCCCGGTGTTAGCGCGCTTTTTGCAGCTTTATCCCGAGATCGTGATCGAGACGACGGTCGAATCCGGTCTGACGGACATCGTGGCCGGCCGCTACGACGCCGGCTTTCGTCGCGGCAATCTGGTCGCGCGCGACATGATTGCAACGCGCGTCACCGACGACATGCATTATCTCGTGGTCGCTTCGCCGGACTATCTGGCGCGCCACGGGCGGCCGCAGACGCCGGCCGATCTCGCTGCGCACAACTGCATCCGCTACCGCCTGCCCGCCGGAGGATTCATCCCCTGGGTGTTTGTCGTCGGCGACAAGACCGTCGAATTCGACGTCGAAGGATCCGTTGTCGTCATCAACGATCCGGAGCTCGTGATCAGCGCTGCGCTCGAAGGCATCGGCATCGCCTACCTTTACGAAGAATATGTGGCGTCGCTGGTAGCGGACGGGCGTCTCGTCAGCTTGCTCGACAAATCCGCTTTGCCGGTGACCGACGGCTTCTTTTTATTCTATCCGAGCCGCCGGCAGAACCCGGCAGCGCTGCGCGCGCTGATCGAATTTCTGCGCTCGGACCTCCGCGCCAGCGCGAGGACGGCCAAGGCGAAGTCTTGATCCGGGGACGGCAACCGGTCTTCCGAAAAGACCATGCTGCACCAAAAGCTGGCCGGCCGCGATCGCGCCGCAGGGATTGTATCGTCCAGTCAAACAGCCCTTTGAGCGTTTGGGGACTAATGCCCTCGGTCGCGGCGATCATGTTTGGTCTCGAGGACCAGCTCGTATGTCCTTGAAACACGGAACGCAGTTCCGGCTGCGCCAGTCGAAAGCCAGGACAATGACCGACAGACCGTCGAAACATGGACCATCAAGGCACGGAACATTGAGCCTTGGAACGCTGAGCCTTGGAACGCTGAGCCTTGGAACGCTGAGCCTTGGAACGCTGAGCCTTGGAACGCTGAGCCTTGGAACTTTGGGCCTCGGAGCTTTGGGGCTCGGAGCTTTGAACCCTGAGCTCAGGCTGCGAGCTATCGGGCTTCAGCTGCAAGCCATCGTAAACCGCTGGTGGCAGACGCTCGTCCGCATCACCTTCGGCCTGTTCATGGGCGGCCTCATCACGTTGCTTGCCCTGCTCTATGGCGGCGTCCCGATCGTCGGATCGTAGTCGCGCGCACGGTGGGTGCCGGCGGCACGCGTAATTCCGTGAAATCAGGACGCGCGTTCCGACGTTGCGGGATGCTGACCCGCGCGCTGCGGAAGGATCAGCAGACAGGCGATGATGAACGCGCCGATCACCGCCGACGCCATCGGGCGGCTGAGCGCCAGTCCGCCGTCGCTGACGGGCTTGTCGAGAAAATCGCCGACCGTAGCGCCAAGCGGCCGCGTCAAGATGAATGCCGCCCAGAACAAAAACACGCGCGAGATATTGGTCCAATAGTAGACGCCGACCAGCACCGCCAAGGCGGCGGCGAAGAGGAGCGCGCCGCCGACATATCCCAACCCGGTATCGTCGGCGATCCAGTCACCGACCGCCGTGCCGAGCGTCTGCGAAAACGTGATGGCCGTCCAATAGAAGGCCTCGGCTCTCGGCGTCGCGACCGTCGCCACCGAAATCGAGCCCAGCGACCAATACCACGCGGCAAGAACGATCATCAGGCAGACCAGCAAAATCGACGAACCGCCGGCATAGCCGACGCCCAACGAGCGATCGGCAAAGTCGGCCAACACTGTGCCTGCCGTGGTCGATGCCACGATCGTCGCCCAGTAGAGGACGGGATGAAATTTTTTCGCCGCGATTTGCAGGACAACGAGGATCACCAACAGCGAGAAGAAGATCAAAGTGCCGACGAGATAGCCTAAGCTCAACGTCATCGTGACGGTGTCGCCGCCGGTCTCGCCCAACGTCGTCGCGGCGATTTTCATGATCCAAAAAATCAGGGTGACTTCCGGGACCTTACTTGCAGGCTGTTCCGCAGCGTTCATGTTTTCCGGCTCATTGCCCATCGTTTTGCGCGCAGGCGCACGTTTGCGTTTTAGCGACCAAGATTTTTTACCGCCGCTTTACCGCAATAACTAAGGCCAATTAAATCAAATCGGCACATGCCTGCCATGGATCAAAGGTGGGGGCACCAAGTGAGTATCAGTTCAATACATCATCATCGGCATCATCGACATGGCGCTCAGGCGGGGGTTAGCAGCCAAGCTGCCTCGATTGCGCCAACCGGCAATTCCTCCGGCTCCAGCAGTTCCCCTCCGGTCGCCGGCGATCAAAGCGCGCAGCCGACCACAACCGCAACCGCATCCGCGTCGAGCGGCGTCGCCGCGGCAACGCCGACGACGGATACGGCGCAGCAGACCTCTGCTTCCCACGCGGTCGATATCAAGGCCTGACATTGCCGCGCTGGCGAGCGGCCTTTGCGGCCGCCGTCACCACGGCCGAATGTCCTTTAATATTGGCGGTTGGCACGCTCGCCAAAAATAGCCGCATACACTATGTCTATGCGGCATGACCCAAAACACGCAAGATATCGACGTCTTCTCCGCTTACAAACTCGGCCCGCTGCAACTGCCCAACCGCGTGGTGATGGCGCCGATGACGCGGAACCGCGCCGGGGCCGGCGAAGTGCCCGGCCCGCTCGCCATGACCTATTACGCGCAGCGCGCCAGCGCCGGGCTGATCGTCACCGAGGGCACGCAGATCTCCCGGCAAGGCCAGGGCTATCCGGGCACGCCCGGCATCTTCAGCCCGGAGCAGATCGCCGGCTGGAAGCGCGTGACCGAAGCGGTCCATGCCGCCCGTGGCCGCATCTTTCTTCAGCTCTGGCATGTCGGCCGCATCTCGCATCCGTCGCTGCAGCCGGATGGCGCGGCTCCGGTTGCGCCATCGGCGCTGCAGCCGCCGGGCCAGACCATGACGGCGCAAGGCATGCAGCCCTTCGTCATGCCGCGCGCGCTGGAGACACACGAGATCGCCGGCGTGGTCGACGATTATCGCCGCGGCGCCGCCAACGGCAAGCTCGCCGGCTTCGACGGTGTCGAACTGCACGGCGCCAACGGCTACCTGGTCGACCAATTCCTGCGCGACAAAACCAACCAGCGCACCGATCGCTATGGCGGCAGCGCCATCAACCGCGTGCGGTTTCTGGTCGAGGTGACGGAAGCGCTGGTCGGCGAATGGGGCGGTGAGCGCGTCGGCGTGCGGCTCGCGCCGACCAATCCCTTCAACGACATCGCCGACGGCAATCCCGCCGCGACGTTCGGAGTCGCGGTCGGCGAGCTCAAACGTTTCGGGCTTGCCTATTTGCATATCGTCGAGCCGCTGCCGAACGATCCGGTCGCCGCCGGCGAGCGGCCGGACATCAAATTCTTCCGCCGGATTTGGCCAGGGACGCTGATGGGCAACAAGGGCTATGACCTGGCCCGCGCCAACGCCGCATTGCGCGACGGCACGGTCGACCTGGTCTCATTCGCCGCGCTGTTCCTCGCCAATCCGGATTTGCCCGAGCGCTTCCGCCGCGGCGCTCCCTTCAATCCGCCCGACCGCGCCACGTTCTATGCGGGCGGCGAAAAAGGCTACACCGACTACCCGGCGCTGCGCGGGTAGGTGTTGCCGTCATTCCGGGGGCGCGGAAGGCGCAGTCTGGAATCCATATTCGCTGAATGTGGTTATGGATTCAGGGCTCATCGCCTCGCGATTTCAGAATAACGATGTAATTTCAAATACTTCTGCGGATAACGAAATACTGTGATCCCGGTCACTTCGAGCCGACATCGCGGCCGTTATGGTTAAGTCAAGGATCGGAATGGAAGTCAGGACCGGGAGCACACCATGATCGTCGCCATCGCCGCCATCAAATATCTGGGCCAGATCACCGACCGGTTTTTCGAAGCGCAAATGCAGCGCGCAGCCATCAGGATCCGCGTCGGTTCGCAACGCTTTCCGCACTAGGAATTCTCAGTCTCTACGCGTTTAGTCTCTCTGCTAAGTCCCCAAGATCCTTGGCCGCGACGTCGACGCCCACGCTGGGCGCCGACTCACCGCGGCCCTTTCCTTTTTCATCCGGCCGGGCAACGTGTGCTGTGCGCAAGCCGGCCGCTGCCGCGGCCGCCAGATCGCCGGAGTGCGCGGCGACCATCATGCATTCAGGCGGGGGCAGATCGAAGGCTTGCGCCGCGGCCAGGTAGACGCGCGGCTTGGGTTTGTAATCGCCGGCGATCTCGGCGCCCAAAATGGCGTCCCACGGAAAATCGTTGCGCCGCGCCAGATCGACCATGAGCGAAATATTGCCGTTGGAGACCGGCGCCAGCAGATAGCGGCTTTTGAGGCGGCGAAGGCCGCCCGCTGCATCGGGCCAAGCGTCGAGCCGGTGCCACGCCATGTTGAGAGCGCGGCGATCGTCCTCAGCGAGCGCATCGAGACCAAAGCGCGGCAGGATGAGATCGAGATTGCGCCGGTGCAGCACGTCGAGCTTGCAGAAAGCAAGGCGGCCGGCGCGCACCTCTTCCATGGCGCCTTGATATTCACCGCGCCAGGCGTCGGCGAACGCCGACCAATAGAGCGCGTGGCCGCGCCGTTCGAGCAACGCCTTCGCCTCGCGCGCGATCGAGCCGCGCCAATCGACCAGCGTACCGAAGACATCGAAGAACAGGGCTTTCACCTGAGGCGGCATGGATGCTGGTCCGAGGCCAAAAACACGCATCGCGTCATTGCGAGGTTCTCAAGCCCTAGCGTAATTCGTGGCAGGATGCCAAAAACCGCGTCGGGAGTGGAGCATGTCGGAACAAGAACGGTGGGAGACGCGATTCGGCGCGCCCGGCTATCTCTTCGGCTTGGAGCCAAGCGTGTTCCTCAAAGCGCAGGCGCGTCGCCTGCGGGCCGGCGGCAGCGCGCTCTCGGTGGCCGACGGCGAAGGCCGCAACGGCGTTTGGCTCGCCGAACAGGGCCTCGACGTGCTCGCCATCGATTATTCGCCGACCGCGCTCGCTAAAGCGCAAAAGCTGGCGCAGGAGCGCGGCGTGCGCTTGCGCACGGAAGTTGTGGACGTCACGACTTGGCGCTGGCCGGCGGCGGCATTCGACGCGATCGCGGCGATCTTCATTGCCGTCGACGCGGCCGACCGGCCGGCGTTTTTCGCCAATCTCAAGTCGGCGCTCAAGCCGGGCGGGCTCTTGCTGATGCAGAGCTACCGTCCCGAACAACTCAATTACAAAACCGGCGGGCCGCCCGACGCGGCGCGCATGTGCACGCGCGACATTCTGCAAGCGGCCTTCGGCGATCTGGCGGAGCTCGACATCCGCGAGCATGACAGCGTGCTCGACGAAGGCACGGCCCATGTCGGCATGTCGGCGCTCATCGACCTGGTAGGAAAGAAGTAAAGTCAGCCCAAAAGCGATCAAGAAAGGAGCAAGAAGGACCTCATGCCCAAAAAGCCGTCGTCGCGTTCACGCGCCAAGCCATCGAAGCAGCCCTCCCCGCGCCTGCCGGCGATCAGCTTGGACGCTCTCACGCCCGAGCAGCAGACGCTGGTCGATGCGATCAAATCCGGGCCGCGCGGCGGCTTCAACAACGAGGGGCCGTTCGCGGTCTATCTGCATGCGCCCGCTTACGGGCTGTTGGCGCAAAAGCTTGGCGGGCATCTGCGCTTTCAGACCAGCGTGCCACCGCGGCTGTCGGAATTCGCCATCCTGTGCACCGGCCAATTCTGGAAGGCGCAATATGAATGGCACGCCCACGCGGTCATCGCCGCCAAGCAGGGCGTCAAGGACGCGACGATCCGCGATCTTAAAGCCGGCCGTGCGCCGAAATCGGCGCCACGCGACGAGATGGCGATCTACGCTTTCGTCAAGGAGCTTTACGCCGCCCGCCGCGTCAGCAATCCAACGTATGCCCGCGTGCACAAGTTCCTCGGCGACGCCGGCATCGTCGAGCTGGTCGGCATCCTCGGCTATTACGTGCTGATCTCGATGACGCTCAACGTCTTCCGCATGCCGCTGCCGGAGGGCACGCCGCTGCCGTTCAAAGAGCCGACAGTGAAATAAAATTCATTTCCGGGGTCGCCTGAAAACTCAGCGTCTGTAACGATCCCGGGTCTGCGGCGCATCACTTCGTGCTGCGCCGCGCCCGGGAAACACCTTCCGACTCACGCCACGCGGCCGGTGGGTCTTGGCGCCACCCTGGCCGGCTCGGGCGTGGCCGCGCGCGGCTTGCTCATGCGGTTGCGCAAGAGTTCGAGGAAGCGTTCTTTCGGCATCGGCGGCGCGATCAGCATTCCCTGCCCGAAGTCGCAGCCCATGACCATGAGCGCTTGGAGGTCCACATTGCTCTCGATCCCCTCGGCAACCACGACGGCACCGAAGCGATGGGCGAGATCGATCGCGGTTTGGCAGATCGCCGCATTGGTCGCGTTGGTGGCGCAGCCGCTGACGAACGAACGGTTGATCTTGAGCTCCGCGAACGGCAAATGGCGCAGGCTGGAGAACGACGAATAGCCAGCGCCGAAATCGTCGATGGCGATGCTGATGCCGCTGACGCGCAATTGGCTGGCGATCTCCCCAGCCAGCGCGATGTCGCGCGCGATCTCATCCTCGGTCACTTGCAGGATCAATCCCGGCCAGCGCGGCGAGCTCGGCCGATATTGCGCGACCAGCCGCGGGATCGGCAGCTTGAACAGCACACTGGCCGGTACATTGATGGCGAGATGAAGATTGAAGCCCGCCTCCTCGAACATCGTCCAATCCAACAGCGGCGCCAACAAAGCATGCTGGACGAGCTCAGCAAGGTTGTCGTCGACGACGTCGGGGAAAAAATCGCCCGGCAGCAAAACACCGAGCTCGGGATGACGAATGCGCGCCAGTGCTTCGGCGCCGGCGAGGCATTTGCGCTTGAGATCGATTTTCGGCTGGTACCAGATTTCCAGCCAATTGTTGCGCAGCGCCTCCGCGACCGCGATGCGCCGGCGCGGCACCGCGCCGATCGATTGGCTTGCATCCTCGGCGGCAGGCTTGACCGGTCCGGAGCCAGTCCGCACGTCCTTCGGATCGGAATTTGTCACGGCTGCTCCATACGTCGTAACGGTATAGGGGCAACAGCGTTAACCAATCGTAAGGTGCACGGTCCCGGACACGGAGCGCCCCGGGATGCGGCGCGTCAATGCTTGGTCGATTGCATCATGCCGCCGCCTTGCATCATGCTGCCGCCTCCGGTGGTCGCTCCGGGCGCGGCAGCGCCGATCGCGACGACCGGCAATTCCACCTTGACCGTGCCGGCCTTCTCGAATTGCAGCGTCGCCTCGACCGCGTTGCCGGTTTCAAACGGATGCTTGAGGTTGACGAACATCACGTGATCGCTGCCCGGCCGGAGCGTGACAGTCTCGCCAGGCTTGATTTCAAGGCCGCCTTCGACCGGCCGCATTTTCATCACGCCGTTTTCCATGGTCATCGTGTGAATCTGGCACTGCGCCGCGGCGTCGCTGCCGGCACAGGTCAGGCGGTCCGCCGCCGTGCCGTTGTTGGTCACGGTCAAATAGCCGGCGCCGGCACTCGCGCCCTTCGGCGTCGCGCGCGCCCAGGGTTGGGTGATGTGGATCGATCCCACATCGTAATCGGCAGCCCGAGCGCCGGCGGCCGCAAGCGGCAGCGCCGCCAGCGCCAGCGCGCCAGCCAAACCGCCGCGGATGTATTTGCGCGTATGGTCAGTCATGATTTCTCCCCGATGCTCGCCGAATGCCCTCAGCGACGATTGAAAAGGCACCACGCCCCGCAGAATGTGGCACGGCAGCGGCGTTGAACTTAACGGCATCCTTCGCTATACGGGCTGCTCGACCGGAGGGGCCCGCAGCGATCGGGCTTGTACGGCGCTGCCCTTCCGGGCGGCGCCATTCATGCTGCAAGGGAATGAGCACGCCCGATGTCCGCCACGTTCGATAAGGTTGCTGATATCATTGCCGAAACCTGCGACATTCCGCGCGATAATATCAAGCCGGAAAGCCACGCCATCAACGATCTCGAGATCGACAGCCTCGACTTCCTCGATATCGCCTTCGCCATCGACAAGACTTTCGGCATCAAACTGCCGCTCGAACAGTGGACCCAGGAGGTCAACGACGGCAAGGCCACGACGGATCAATACTTCGTGCTAAATAATTTGAGCGAACAGATCGACAAATTGATCGCGGCGAAAAGCGCCTAGACCATGACCCGATCATGTTGAATCGGATCACGGTCTAGATATGACATTGGAGCATGATCTTTTCCGAAAACCGGTTTCCACCCCGCATCAAGTGCGGGGCAGGCTTTTCCGGGATCATGCTCTAAAGGGCGCCCACCGATGCGTTTCGAATATTTCCAGATGGTCGACCGCATCGCCGCGCTCGATGTCGGCGCGCGTACCGTGCGATCCGTCTGCATCGTGCCGACAGAGAGCACCATCTTCGAAGGCCACTTTCCGAATTATCCGTTGATGCCGGGCGTGCTGCTGCTTGAATGCATGGCGCAGACCTGCGGATGGCTGGTGTCGGCGATCAACGGTTTTACCGCGATGCCGTTCCTGATCGCCGCCAAGGAAGCGAAATTCCGCACCACCGTGCATCCCGGCGACGAGCTCGAATTCGAAGGCAAGATGGTGCACGAGGGCTCGGGCTACGCCGTCGCCGAATGCAAAGGACGGCGGCAAGGCAAGGCGGTTTGTGAGGCTCAGATCACGTACCGCGTCATGGCGTTTCCCAACCCGGAATTCCGCAAGGCGCTGGTGGAATGGGCGGAGCGCATCGGCGTTCCGGTGAAGGAGCTCATCAAGGAGCCGATCACGTGACGGAGCGCCGCGAGGTGTGGATCACCGGCGTCGGCCTCATCACGTGCCTTGGCGAAGGGCTCGACGCCAATTGGGGGCACCTCGAGCGCGGCGATCCGCCGCCCTACGACGCCAAGAGCTTCGCGCCATACATCGTGCATCCGCTTGCCCCGGTGAATTTCGACAAGCAGATTCCAAAGAAAAGCGACCAGCGGCAGATGGAGGTGTGGCAGCGGACCGGCGTATACGCCGCGGGTCTGGCGCTCGGCGATGCCGGCCTTGCCGGAAAACCGGACCTGCTCGACGTGACCGACATGATCGTCGCCGCCGCCGGCGGCGAACGCGATACTCCCGCCGACGGTGCGATCCTGACCGGGTTGCGCAAGGTCACCGAGCGCGGGCCGTTCCTCAACGAACGGCTGATGAGCGATCTGCGCCCGACCTTGTTCTTGGCGCAGCTTCCCAATCTGCTCGCCGGCAACATCTCCATCGTGCACGGCGTAGTCGGATCGTCGCGCACGTTCTTGGGCGAGGAGTCGGCCGGCATCGACGCGGTGCGCATCGCGGCAGCGCGCATCGCCGCCGGGCAAAGCGAATTGACGCTGGTCGGCGGTGCCTATAACGGCACGCGCTGGGATGCTCTGATCA
>Ga0209006_10002311_pt1 | contig 17394 bp, 18 predicted proteins | sample JacPin_JW_Ref_O2_FD_188567 | JGI IMG/M metagenome (GOLD analysis project Ga0209006, IMG submission 188567) | Forest soil microbial communities from Algoma, Ontario, Canada - Jack Pine, Ontario site 1_JW_Ref_O2 (SPAdes) (version 2) | ecosystem: Environmental > Terrestrial > Soil > Boreal... | reverse complement strand
GCGAACGACAGGGACAAGACGTGCGTCCATTGCTGCAGCTTCACGCCGTTCTGACAGCTGTCGAAGAACAATACGAAGGGCAGCATAACAGGGTACGCTTAGGGTAGCGGTGATCACGTAGATATGCAATAAGGGTCTACTGCTCGAATTTTTTCAAACTGAGCTTCCGCTGCTCCAAAATCCTTATGCAAGTATTAGGCATACTGACAACCTCGCTCATCAAAGCGACGCACCGTGCAGATGGTAGAGGACACATGCACATCTGGCCCAGTGAATAAAAAGTCACATGCTAATTACCAAATGTAGTGATGTCACATTGATGGAGAATACGCAGCCAAGAATATACTCTCAGTCACAATGCAATGCCATCCTTCCCCCTCTAATCCCCTATGGCAAGAAATACAAGACATGTGAAAAATGTCAAATCAACAACAGAAATTCACATGCTACCAGATGACAAACTTTGAAGAGAAAACAAGCTGACAATGAAGCATCAGCAAAACCCAATTTTTCTTAATCTGTCTTGGTTGTCTTATTTTCAAAATTAAGACAGTCAAGACAAATAAGACGATCAGTTGTTCTGAGAAACATCTTGAAGCTCTTTTCATCAAGACAATATTAAGAACAATAATTAACTAAGAACATAATAAGATAGTTTATGATAGTATGTACGGATGTCTCTGAAACGATCTGTGCAGAAAGATCAACGATGTACATGATGATGGCAAATCAGAGTGCTGGTGGTGAAAGGTGCTGCTGCAGTTCCAGGTGGAAGAGGCGGAACTGGTCTTGATGGTGATACCAAAGGGCAGGATAGGGTTTGTGCTGGAATTGGAGGGAATATGTCGGATTTCCAGAAGTCTTGCTTGACCATGGTTTCGAAGTTGGAGAGGACAGGGTTGTTGATGATACACCAAGGCTTGGTGGGGTAGGCATTGTCACAGATGACCTTTGGAGTGATGATGAAGGCAAGAATAGATAGACGATGACTGGAAGAACCCTAGCAGTTGGGAACTGAGCACTGAGCTTTCAAACATTGAAGAAGGATGAGAGCTGGAAAAGTTGCAAAAGAATGGAGCTTTGTTCTATATAGTGCAATGAAATATGGGAACTTCACCTGTGAATAGGTTGCAGTTGGAGGATACTCGGGACACACAAATGAGTTATGAATCTGGCACACAGCTGCGAGACATTTGTGGCCACAAAATGGGTCAGGTTTCACTGACTGAGGTCCTGCAGGACATGCAGCAGGGGATAGATATGCTGCAGGGGTGGCTAGGAGTGAGAGAAGTTGTTTTCTTTCTGAAAAGACATCAACTTACAGGGATCGGAATGCCATGAAGGACAGGATGTTGTGAACAGCTTCATCCTGGGCCTTCCAGAATGATGAGGGATGCGATGGATAGGCCATCAACAGCAGCCATGGCAGGCATGGAAACTCACCAGAGATGGGGAAGGGACAATGGAAGGTTACGAGAGAATGGCTGGATGTGAGAGGAAGGAATTGCCAGTCAAGGCACAAAGAAGGGGATGAGATGATTAAATAGATTGATGGACAGTGGAAAAACACAGAAAAGGTAGATGGAAGAATAGGAAGTGAGCATTGATGAACGCCTGGTGAATAGAGCATAGTGAGAGGGTCAAGTTGGGTCTGTGCTTGCCAAATGGGAGACTTTGCAAAAGCACAGAACTTTTGCTGTCCTTAAAACTGCGCACAACTAAGACAGTTAGGATTAAAATGCTATTTGAAAAGTATGGTGATCAGCAAATTTATTTACATAAAATGCTCAAAAGCTATCAAGGGAATGGAAAAAATTTAAAGTCTTGGGGTAAAAATTCATCACCATGCACTCCAATCAGATGTGAGAGACGTACAATGCAATCAAGATGGATAATAGAGATATCAGGATTTCTGTCAATTTGCACCATTGGCTCCACCATACACATACCAGTGTCCATATCTGGTTCATCACCAATGCAGGAGAACCAACAAACTAAAGCACAGGGGTAGAGGGTATCATTGAAATTGAAAGAAAAAAATCGAATGATACAAACGACCTGGAGACCTTGCATTCCTGTGAGGTCTGGGTTGGCATTGACAAAAACACAATCATATCGAGGTGGGCCCCTGTGCTATGAAGGGGTTGTGTGAATCCATTCACGACACATCCCACCCAATCCACTGGGGTCACTTGGTGCATAGAAGGTTGTGAGGGCAGAAAGACAAACGGCAACCTTTCCTTCATATGATGGGCATGCACTGAGTGGGACATCATTCAATGTGAGAGGGTCATTAGGGTGAAGTTAGTCATAGAGGAATCTTTGGATAAGTTGGGGGAAGTGGGGTAGGTTGAGTTCCACGGTGAGCTGTGCAAGGTGATACCTTTTGTAGACAGATCAGGCCAGGAACACTTGTGCAAGTGTAGTTTGGCCAGTGATAGTGCCATTGTCGTCATCGTCATTGTTGCCATCAACATCTACATTAGTTGGGGCATCGATGGGAGCACCAGCATTGTGGTCATTGTTGTATTCTTGTTGATACTGTTGCTCTAGATGCAGCATGATGAATTATTCTCTAATCAAACTTGGATGGAATACTTACCAAGTGCTACTGAAAGACAAGTGCCATTGAGCATACCTTGAGTTGTAAAATGAACACAACTGGCAGCTAATATATCAAGCTGCTGATTCGTCACTAACATCTGGCCAAGGGCCTCATAGCAGTTTGATCATCGCCAGGGTTCCTTCACAGCCTTGATGTGTTTTGATTCAGTGATCGACAAACAAAGGCCATTGGGTGTGCCAAACATCCTGATGAGGTGGTGATAATGAACAAGAGAGTGTTGGTGGGGGAGGGAAAATTGGGCAGGACGAATGCCAGTGGTGTGAAAGATAGTATGATATTGGTGAAAGCAGTTGAGGGCATCATCCAACTCTCGAAGGGTCGAATCGTTGTGAATCTCACGCCTTGTGATGTAGCAGAACTCCAAAAACACATGAAAAGTGCATACCATGTCTTGAGGGATGTGCCCCTCAATTGCAGGCAGGTATACCTATAGAATTTGATCAATTAAATTTGCAATGTAAAGCCATGTCAGTGACAAACCTTCATTAGCACCTTGGAATTGTCACCAGTCTATTGTTTGAAGCCTCAACCTTGTGGAAACCATTGTAAACCAAGGAAGGAAGGAACAGCAGAAAGACTGCATATGTACTTGAGTTAAATGTAAGATAAAATAGTTGTGTGACATACTGTTTGTCAATGTCATCCAATATTTTTTTAGCCTGAGCATCACTGTGAGTGATGAAAAGATATTCGCTGACCCAGTCAATGAGGTGGTCCTTGAATGTACCTTTGATGATTTGGTGGAGAAGGTCCAGTGCGATTAGTTCATGTATGTCCACTCTCGGGAAATTGTTTGAAAATGGCTAGAAATGAGTAAGAGTGACGAAGATGAGGAACCTTGTATACAGGACTTACAATCACATTGCCAACAATCCCAAACTCATCCCACAAAACTCCTAGTTCCAATGTTTTGACTAGTAAATCAGTATGCTCATGGGAGTGCCATCCTTGATCAGGCACAATGTCTAGGTTGTCTCGTGGAGCTCGACATCTATGAATACATGATTTTGACAAATTGAAATCGAAACAAATGAGAGTATACCTTGGGCAACAGCCTTGAACCACAAAGGAAAGTAAAACCTGTTCAGGATAATCAGCAATATAAGGGCCAAGCCCATAGATGGCTCACAGAAAATAGCCATTGGGACAGTGAATGACTTCTGGAACTGTCATGCCAGGCTTGAGGGACTGAAGGATTTGACTAAGCAATGAGTGAAATAGTTGACAGTGGAATTTGCAGAACTTGGGGTCATTTTCATGTTGCTTATCACCTAGATGATCTTCAGTAATGCTCTGTGAAGGAAACTGTTAGAGACTCTTGTTCTATCTCTATCAAAGACGAGGCCCTCAAATAGCGGTTCTGAGTTCTGGTGCACTGGTAAGTGCAAGCAAGTGGTAGTATGAGTGCAAAGTACAAAGCTACTGTACATGAGGCGAAGTCCTGTTTATATACTGTGCGCCTCATGGCAACCATCAGGTCAACCATAAGGTATCGGTCTGGTAACCATGTGGATGAAGACGCATCAGCGCCTCATGGGAAAGGGGAGATGTCCATGTGGTATATTACATAAGAAAAGGGAAAGGGAAAAGAGAAGGGGAAAAAGGGAAAGAAATCTCACATAGCGCCTTCTCAATAGTTGACGTCCCCACTGACGTTAAGCATATGCATGACCTCCAGTGAGTCAGCGAAGTTGTAACCCGTCTCGTGGTATCTGGTGTCAAGGACCCAGATAGGGAACGTACCGGTATCTTCGCGTCGGTATCGCCAGTCGATTGGGAAGACAACATCAAACCCCTCTGCTTTGCCTTTGCAGTAACCGAAACGTTCCTTGAAGATCTGTGAAAATGGGGGATAATTCGGATGGTCACCTCCCCAGGCATTGGTGAAAGGAGGATTCGGATCGCTGGCATCATAGGCAGGGGCAGGGGTGGGAGTTCGATTCCAGTTGGACAGCTCGTTATATCGTATGATTGAACAACAGAGGGGAGGAGGTTGGTAATTCCTGAATCGTCGTTGAGTATGTTCTCCGACTTGGGTTTGCCATATATATCCCATCGGGTATTGGGCTTCTCTTGTCAATGATCATTCACTAGGACTTGGGGTATATGCTCGTCCCAGGTCCGTAACAGCGATTCAAGACAAAGGTCCTTCAGTGGAAGAGCCAATTCTGATAGTGGGGCAATCATCGGAGTGGAGATGTTCATGTGAGATGAGATGATGACAGGCGAGATTTCAACAAGTAAGAGGGGGATGGGGAGTTCGTCCAGTATGGAGGGAGAGGGTCCGTGAGGCAGGCATGATGGTGGTTTGAGTGAAAGAGAGGTATTGGTTATGTAATGAGTGTTGTGGTTAAATCGTGTTTATTCGGAGGATGCCGAATTCATTTCTGTAGTGAAAGTTTCTTGTTGAATGTGGCAATCGCCAAAGGAGAGTGTTCTAGATTCTTTTCGGGTTCCCACGTATTATCTTCTGATCCGTAACCTTTCCATTTCACAAGGTATTCCCGTCGTTTCCTCTGGATACGGGTGTCAAGGATCTCTTCGACGTCAAATTCTTCTTGGTCATCGATGAGATCTGGGGGAGGATGATTGTAGATATCTTGACCAGGGAACTTCGGTCCAATGTGAGGCTGGAGGAGGACTTTGTTAAAGACAGGATGGACGGTCCAAGACTTGGGAAGCTTCAGATGATATGCTGAATGACCCTCTTTGCTCAGGATTTTGAAAGGTCCAAGGAATTTTCCTGATAGTTTGGATGATGGTCGGTGAAGTTTCAGATGTTGGACATCTAGCATGACTTTGTCTCTGATTTGATACTTGATGGGAGCTTGTTTTGTCCTGTTATAAACCGATTGCATCACTTCTTGTGCATGTCGAAGTCCATCTTTTGCCTTATTCCAGTTAGTCATCATCTGTTCCACGAACTCCTTGGCTGCATCGCACTTGGTCGACTTGTTGATACAGGGTTCGAAGCCTTTCCATGGATGTGTTCCAGTGGTTAAGAAGAAGGGAGAGAATCCAGTTGTCTTGTTCCGATGATCGTTGTATGTGAACTCAGCAAGAGAAAGTTCTTGAGACCAATTACTTTGATCGTGGTTGCAAAAGAATTGTAGGTATGTCTCGATCTCTTGATTCATCCGTTCTGTTTGTCCATTGGTTTGGGGATGATAAGCAGTAGAAGGATTCTTTTTGATTTTGAGCAATTTGTACAACTCGACCATGAACTCGGAAATGAAAGTGGAGCCACAATCCGATATGACCTTTTCGAAGATTCCCCATTGACTGAATACTCTTCTTTTGTATATCTCGGCCACTCCAAGGGCAGTAAGTCGAGTAGTGACGGGTTCGAGTATCAGACATTTGGAGAACTTGTCAACAATGACCAAGATGGTGTCATTTCCATGGGAAGTGGGAAGAGGTCCAATCATGTCTATGGAGATCGTGTGCCAGGGATGAGGGGGAACATTGTGTGGGACTAATGGGGCATGCCATGCTGTCCAGTCAATCTTCATTTGTTGGCATTCTTGACAAGCTTGAACATAAGTGGCAATTTCTGTATGCATATGAGGCCACCAGAAGTTCCTTCAAATGGCTTCTTGGGTTCGATCTGTTCTGGGGTGTCCTGCTATTGCTGTGTCGTGGTGTTGCCTGATGATCTCAGCGCAGAGGGTTTGGTTCGCAGGAATGTACACCAGTCCGTCATGGAAGATGAGGCCATCCCTGGAGGTGAGCCACTCTGGGGTGTTTCGCTGTAGGCCAAGGGTTACTTCGATGTCAACCTGGTCTGGTGTCATTGCTTTGGCGATTTCAGTCCGAAGTTCTGGAGCAAGAGGTGAAAAATCAACGGAAAGGGAACGAATGTTCAATCCTACCCCCTGTCCTGCGGCGCCCTCGGGGAGAGGCAGGGAGTGGTCGAAGAAGAGCCCATCCGGGAGGCCGACCAGGCCAGCATTATCGGCACCACCAGGAACATGATCAGCACGGCGGGAAAGAGCGTCAGCACGAGCATTCAGGTGGCCAGGTACATGGCAGATCAGCATGTCATATTCCTGGAGGGTGGCAACCCAACAAGCCTGCCGGCAGTTCAAGTCCTGGGGGCAGTGGTAGAAGGCCAGATTACGGTGGTTAGACAAGACGTCGGTGGTGGAAATCACATCTAGAAGGTATCGGCGCCACTGCTCAAAAGCGAAGACGATAGCAAAAAGTTCCTTGTCATACATGGAATAGTTCCGCTCTGTGTCTGTGAATGACTTGGAGATGAAGGCGATCGGACGGCGAACACCATCAAAGTCCTGAGAGAGCACAGCTCCAATCGCAAAGTCAGAGGCATCTGTCTCAATGCGGTAAGGAAGGGAGTTGTCCAGCATCGCGAGGACACGATCCGATGAGACCGCAGAGATAATGGAATCGAATCCAGACTGTTGGCTGTCCAGCCACTCCCAAAGTCGCTTGCTGGTCAAGGGGGTCAAGGGCAATGTCAATTCAGCAAGGTTAGGGATGAATTGGCAGTAGAAATTGACAAAGCCGAGGAAACTACGCAGTTCCTTGACATTCTTGGGGACAGGCCAGGAACGAATGGCATCGACTTTCGTGGTATCCATAGTGATCTCGCCGTGTTTGATGATTAGACCGAGGTATTCAACTGAGCTCTGAAGGAAGGAACATTTCTTGGGTTTGAAGAACAGCTTGTGATCTTGACATTTGGCGAAGACACATCGGAGTTGAGCTTCATTTTCGGCGATGGAATTGGCAGTGATCAGGAAATCGTCCATGTAAATGTGAAGCCAACCTTCATTGAGTTCCTCTCGGAATATCTCATTCATCATTGTCTGGAATGTGGCAGGAGAGTTGCAAAGGCCAAAGAACATGACGAGGGGTTCGAAACATCCATGGTTCGTGATGAAGGCCGCTTTCCATACATCTCCTTCCTTGATCCGAACATTGTTATATTCCCAGCGAACGTCGAGCTTGGAGAAGACCTTCGCATTCTTGATCTTGTCTATGAGTTCGGGGATCAAGGGGAGGGGATATCAGTTCTTCACAGTCAAGGCATTGAGCTTCCAGTAGTCTTGGACAGGTCTGAGGTCACCCAACTTCTTTTTGACGAAGAAGAAGGGGGCAGGGATTGGTGACTTTGAGGGATGGATACAACCGGTTTTCAAATTCTCTTCGAGGAAATCGTCCAATTTCTTCTGTTCCATGACCAATAGAGGGTAAACTTTGGATTTCCAATCATCTATATTGACATCAGGGAGGAAGTCAATGGCGTGATCCAATTTTCGTCTGTCAGGGAGTTCGTCGAATGAAGATGGTTTGAAGATTGGTCGAAATTCGTGAAGAGACTCGGGTACAATCTGTTTGAAGGTCTTCTTTTCCTTTGCTTCCTCTTGTTTTATTGCAATATCCATGGAAATGTTGGAATATGTTCGAATGTCTTGTTCTCGTATATCTTGTTCGAGTTCATTATATATCGATCCGCAACATTCTGTGGTGCAATGAGGAAAGGTAAGGTCGCCTTTAACCCAATCGATAGCCGGATTATGCTTCTTTAACCAATCGTATCCAAGGAAGATGTCTTCTCGTCCGAGTTTCGTGACTGCCAGTTGAATGGTCTCTGCATGTGTCTCTCCATTGAGGTCAAACTCAAGATGGGCAGTGACAACATGAGTAATGGATCTGGCAGCGTTCAAAGTTCCATCAGCATTCCTGACAGGAACAGCATGTTCAAGGGGTTTCTTTTCCAGATTGAATTTTGTGATGGTTTCTTCATTGATGCAAGAAATGGTACATCCAGAATCAATCAAAGCCCAGATTTCGTGTTCGATCCGATGTTGTTCCGAAGCGATGAGGACCTTCATGATCAAATCCTTTCGGTCTGACTTCCTGGCTTCAATCGTGACATCGGCTGTCTGAGAACGTAGACCTCGAATCTCAGATAAAAGCCAATGATTGTCGAGGTTTCTAAACCATTGGACAAGGTTTGGTGTGATCTTTTCTGTGAACTTGTCATCGAACCAATCGAGAAGGAGGTCCAGACCAGTAAATGTATTGGATTGTCGGAATTCTTCCATGAAATCGTATTCTGTGCCACAGTAAGTTCGAGGGGTGTCTTTCTTGTTGGACCTCTCACATTGCTTTGACTTTTGCAGAGGGAATTTGAAATATTCTCGGAGTTCATCCTTGAACGACTGTTTCTTGGTATGATCATAGGCAGGTTCTTCTGGTGTAGCAAGTCATAGAGCCACTTGCGGTTGGCCAAGACAGATGGGGTTAGGACAATGGGGTCAGACAGGTTTTCTTTTCCAGGTTGAGCAGTATCTTTTGTTTCCTTGCTCAGAGGAGAGGGAGGGACTTCATTCCATTTCTTTTCGAATTCTTCTTGTTCTTGTACGTCTTTGGCCTTCTTTTCTTCTCGTCGTAACGATTTTGCACAAGGTTCGTATTTTTCGGGTTTGAAATACCCATCGTATAGTTGTCCATTTGGACCAAGGGGGTCTTCTATGAGTGTTTTGTCCTCAGTCTCTCTAGACTGCATTTCTTCAATCACCGGCAAACCGGTTTGGGGTTTTTGCTCAGGAACCTTAACCTGATTGAACATCGATCTGGCTCGGTTTACTTTCCAGTATGTAGCGAATTTAGGCGGGTCACTCTTGGTTGTGATGTGGCAGTCACGTGACTGTATTATCGCTTCTCGTAACGAAAACGATGGAGCTTCCACAACCTCTTGTGATCTCGTTGCTTGTTGTCCTTGTTGAAAACGTTCTCGAGGCGATGGTGATTGTATGTCATTGCTTTCTTGTTCTTCTCGCTGTTTGTCAACTTGCTTTTCTGCAGCTAGTGTACTTGGTGTGGTTTTCAAACAGGGCGTAATGGGGGTTTCTTCTTCTGGGAGCTCAACGATCCGGGATACAGGGGAGTGATGAGGGGAAGGAATTACGAGAGTTCAGATCTTGTCAAGAGTAGGGGTTTTATTGTGCACTTTCAGGGTAGCAGATCCGTCTTTTGGGAAATCGGCCTTGAATTCATATGAAGGAAAACAAGAAGACATAGCTACGGAGGCCTTCGCATTCGTGCTCATGCGTCGGCCTGGGCAAAACCCTTCAACTCTTTCATCAACTCCTTGTGTTCTTCTGTGGTCATTGCCCGGATGTCCCATTGCTTCTTCTGGGGCGTCGAACCCGAAGCGTTTGTGGTACAGTTCTTGCCAACGTGTCCTGGTTCATGGCATTTGAAGCAGAGGCCTTTCTCTCGGTGCCTCTTGAGTTCGTCATCCGAAAGGTGACCAACGTGAACTTGGCAGCCACAGTTTCAATCTACTTCCATCGGAACGTCTTCTCGTCCTCCGGATTTCTTCTTGGGGGCATCATTGCCCTTCTTGGTGTTGTCGGACCTTTGAGGGTGGTCCCTGCCCTTGACGTCTTCCATCCTTTGCCTCCAAACCATATCTAAATTCTCGACGGTGTCGTGGTAGGTTGCGAAGGTAGTGGGGATGGAATCCCGGCAGTAGAGATTGTCCACTAAGGGACCGTTCAGGTTTCGGTTCATTACCCGACGAAGGTATTGAAAGTGGTGGGTGTCCATCACCACAATCCTGGCCTTGAAAGCCAGTGCAACGAATTGGATGAAGAACTCTCCCGCTGTCAGGCCTTTCTGTTGAAACTTCTCTAGCTGCACAGCAGCCTGGTCTTCAGCATTTCGATTGGTGAAGTGGCCGTCGAGTTGCGTCCAAAGGGTATTGATTGCGAGATATCTTCTGGCAGTGATCATCTCTTCCATCAAAGTTTCTGCATATAACTGCGCCCAGTTGTTGTCTCGAATCATTGACAGGATAAAGAGACAATGGTCTTCGTCTGTATCGTAGATGTCCTTATTGATTTGAAGGTAAACCTTCATCTGAGTTCTGAAGCCTCTGTAGGCCTCGGGTTTCCCGTTATAGGGTTCAGGTATTTTTCCACGTGCCTTAGCGTGAGGAGTGACAGCAGGAGGAGGGGGAGTGGTGGACATGGTGAGAGTCAGGAGGGAGGAAGGGGGTTTCTGATTTCTGTTCTTGTTCTTAGCAATGGTGGTAACCTCGCGTTCGGTGCGTGACTAGCAAGTCCGTGGTTCTGGGTTCTGGTTTTGTTCGGGGTATGCATCGATAGCAATTGCGCGTTCGGGTTTCTGTCAAGGTGTCGAGGTTCCTCTGGGTTCTGTCGCCAGTTGAGGTAGGGGTGAGCTTTGTACTATGTTAGAGACTCTTGTTCTATCTCTATCAAAGACGAGGCCCTCAAATAGTGGTTCTGAGTTCTGGTGCACTGGTAAGTGCAAGCAAGTGGTAGTATGAGTACAAAGTACAAAGCTACTGTACGTGAGGCGAAGTCCTGTTTATATACTGCGCGCCTCATGGCAACCATCAGGTCAACCATGAGGTATCGGTCTGGTAACCATGTGGATGAAGACATGTCAGCGCCTCATGGGAAAGGAGAGATGTCCATGTAGTATATTACATAAGAAAAGGGAAAGGGAAAAGAGAAGGGGAAAAAGGGAAAGAAATCTCACAGAAACAAGACCAACTTACATTTAGGGATAGAAAGGAACCCCAAGAGGGCAAGTGCATTTCAGTGTGCATGACACACATTATTATGTACATTGCCAATAGAAATATACAGGGGGTAATATTCATTATTACCTGTACCAACAGAGACTGTCGTTTTGTCACTTTCAAGGATAATTGGAACAAACATCGCTCTGTGAGTGGCTGGGTCTTCAGCAATAATATCCTTGACAAATGATCAGATGTAGAATTGTGAGATTTAAACATAAATGACATACTGCTTGTCTCCATGCCCATTCTCCAGACATCATATCTTGGTATCGCCATTCACCATTGGTCTTGAATTCATGATATGGTGCATAGTCCATCTGGTCTTTGAAATCTGGATTGGCAAGCATGTTGCGCACCACTGTATGGGGATCGCAGTACCATACATCAAATTCACTTTCCATCCATGTTGGGACTTCATGGTTGTTGGGTAATTCGCCATTGTACAACATCAAAAAACTTTTCCATGGAACATCGCCCAATGGTATGGCATCAATTGTCTTGTATAGATTGTTGTGGTCTTGGAATGGGGGTTGGTCGTGGTGCAGGAGAAGGCTTGCTGCCCAAAGGTCAAGTAGCTGGTTGATATTGCCCATGGACATCTGTTCACGGCAATAGAGAAACTCAGCAGTCTTGAAACCTACCTGATCAATAAAAGGGGACCAGTCTTAAGGGAGGCGAGAGGGAGGAGCCTGAGAGGGGTTGGTAAATTCACCCTGTTCATTACATAGCTGCTCTGCAAAGTATACACATCTCTGTTTGATAATGATAAAAATGTAAAAAGACTTACCATCAATAATAAGGTGGTAATCTTTCATGGCTTGTGGATTGAGTAGACCATTGTGTTGGCTACTAGGGTGACTTCTATCGAAGGGTGGCATAGTGCTGTGATTGCTCTCTGTGTCATTTTGGTGAAGATGGGCACCCATGGTACCAGGACCATTGATTTCTCGAATTGCACTGTTGTATGCCACATTGAAGTTGTCATGCAGATTATCTTCTGGCCACATTTGCCCTATCTGCTTGAAATGGCTACCATGGTCATCTCCAACTGTGTCCACATCCATATGATCATTGGGGTCAGGTTGATCATGTGATGGCGATGATGACAGATCATAGGGATGAGGCATATATGCAGGCAGCACTGGATATTGATTTGCACAAGGGTGTTGCAAGCGAATGTGATTCGTAAGTCCAGATTGGTTCTGGAACCACCTTCTACAGCCTACAAAGATGCAGGGAATGCATGTAGGGTTGTGGGGCCTTTGAGGCTTTGCTGTAGTGAGTGCTGGCATTGGTTTTATTTGGTAGGGACATAGGTAGGTACAGTGAATTGGGACTTGTGAATTTTTGTAAAAATATAAATAGAAACTTGAAGGGGGCACATCAAACAGGGTATTCATATTGAAAAATTTCAACATAACATACCATTTTCCATCACTGCCATGTCAGACTCCAATCCATGCATAGGTACTTGTGCGTCCAATGCTAACAAACACCCTGGGCAACCTGAGATGGCTTCTAAGTGAAAACGTCGCACCAAGGCAGAGATAGAAGAAGAAAAGAAGAATCGAGAAGAAAAAAAGGAATTGAAAAAAAAAAAAGAAGAAGAAGGCTTCAATCATATTGTGGCTCTCGAGGATAAGATGGACACAGATGACATGGTGACAAAGCAACCTACTTGACGCCCTCTTCCTAGAAAGACAAATAACAAGACTAAAGTGATACTTACCAGTATTGACATGGAAGACAAGTCCATCACTGAGTGCAAATCAACTTTGCCTGCTCTCAGCCTTCAAGACCAGGAGTATCAGCCCAGTGATGACAAGCTTGGGTCCAGCCCTGACTCAGATGTTGATCTTGAACTTGAAGGACCAACAAAAAAGATCCCAAAGGTCACTGCGACGCAGAGGATAGAAGCAGCCTACCAAAAATTGAAAGAGCCTACTCAAGAGGTTAGTAAGATACCTCTGTTATCTGAATATCAACTGATTATATACTGATTTTATCTTGATGTTAAGTCTTGTGACCTGCCAGTGCACATTGTTGGCATCAAGAAGTTGCCAAAAGGGTAAGATATGTTGTCACTCAATGAATCAACTCTGTTCTTCTTCAATCTTAGGGCTTCCATGACGTCTAGTGCTAGCGACAAGCAAATCTCAGAATTAATCAAGAATTGGATAGCAGACGTTTCCTCAAAGTCAAAATCCTCGAACGCGAAACCCAAAGCTACCACCAGTGTCGTTAGCTCATCTGCTCACACTGTCAGCACCTCTACAAAATCCTGGGTGACCTCAGGCAATTGTAATAGGGTTTTGAGAACCAATAAGCCATTAAGTATGATATATACTGAAGGCATCAATGAAATTGGAGGGCTCGAAGATGAGGATGAAAACAAGGAACACGAGGCTGTGATTTCTAGTCCTATCAAGGGAAACAAGTGGGTCACAAGCATGGTATATAATCTCTATTTTATTGATTAATCTCTTGACTCCTCTCTATACAGTCTCTTGTCAAAACTGAACAGAATCCTGTGTCCCCTTCGAAGCATGTCAAGATGGAATCCAGAACTTGCTCAAATGCGAAGTTCTCAAATGCTCATCTCCCTAGCGGCTGTCAAGATGGTAACCGCTGGTGCCGCACTTTCATTCCAACATATACATGCTTCATCACTAGCTATGGAGATCCCTGGACCATCTTGGATACTGACACCATGCCTGCCATACAGGCAATTTGGAATAAGGTATATGTACCATCATCCCAGGATCCAGCACAATATTGAGGCCCAACAGGCTGTACATTGTGTGGTACATACACCTCTGTCCTCGCTGTTCACTCTACCTACTATTTACAGGCCGAGCAACACATCTACGAGTGGCGAGCTGGTTTTGGCTCCACTGTCCTCGTAGTAGTCAATGACTTCTTCCAGGTGCATGATGAGTATGGATCCAATGAGAGGCGCTCTGGTTTCTCCAAGCACATGCTGGAGAATCTCCAGTTTTTATTCTCCAGCACTGAGACAGAAAACCCGGAGGTATGTTCAATCTGTTTTTTTTCTTTCATTATTCGATGCTACTAACTTGATACCAGGATTACTGTGGCCCCTTCTGCTCACCTTTCGTGTTGCAGACACTCACCGCACACTTCACTGCAATCTGCAGTAGCATCGAGGTATCAAAAATCACAGGAACCAAAACCTTAAGGCACAGGGCTGTGATTGCCCTTTCTGCTACTGTGGTATATAGTTTCTTCATGTGAACTATACATGCTAAGGTTTTCTACAGGTTGAACAAGCATTCAGACTGATCGCCAATGGTAATATTACAGTTGAAAGTCTTGATGCAGCTGCAGGGAATGTTGCAAAAGTGATCATGAAGACTGTCAACCCAACAACAGGTAAGGAGTTGAGTAGGGAAATGACCTTAGGTGATGCAAACTGGGGTCCTGCTACACGAAAATACATGGCATCCCTCAAGGATTTCCATGATGAAACAATCAATTGGATTGTCCAGAAGGGACAACAGTATGTCAGGGACCTGCCTGGCCAAAACCATTCCTCTGTCACTGCCAGCAATGACCCCGAAGACGTCAACAACAAATGTGCCCACATCATCAATTGCTTTGATTCTGATTAGCAACAAGGTAACCTTTTTTTGTCTCAATCATGATGTGCATAGATACTAACTTCATTATCAATTATTACAGGCTCATCTGTCCAAAACTACCAATGGTCTCTCACAGAGATCACCTTCCTTTTGCTGTGTCAAGTCTGTGTCCTTGTATTACCTCCCCTGCTTTGTTTGCTTTTCTGGCTCATTGCCTATATACCTCTTGCTTGCTTCCTGTTTACCTCTCTTCTTGAGTATTTTTCTTCTTCTTCTTCTTCTTCTTCTTAGTGTGTCTTAGTGTGTCTTGAATGTTTATTTGTATTGTTGCTGGATGTATTCCTTAGTGATATCACAATCAGACATTTTTTCTTGGTTTCAACTTAAGTTAAGAAGTTCTCTTGGAAGAAGTGCAAGACCCTTCTGGATTCAAGAACTTGATGACTTAGTGAGGTTGTTCTGATATTTCCTTGAATACAATCACTAAGACTGATTAAGATGCATTAAGATCTATCAAGAGATGATTAAGGTAAATTGCCTTTTCCTGATGAGACCACAGCTTGGATAGAAAGATGCAAGAGGTTTCAGTTGGTGGAGATGCTGATGAATCAGATAGTGGTGATGAAGATGAAGTGTTACAGGAAGTAAGCATCATTAACACACTGGAAATGAAACTGAAGCTCATGTTGTGTAGCTGGAAATATACAATGTATAACCAGACAGTCAGCATCTATTCAAGGCACTCTGTAATACCTTTAAACATAGAAAGAACATTGCCTTCTGCAGCAATTATACACTTCCCAAGGATCTATTAGTCACTTATGAGGAAAAGGTTCAGATCTGCATACAAAATCTGGAAAGTAACAGGATACTGATATATGTAAGTGGCTGCAACTGAGGTAACAAATGGTCCAGTCACAGCTCTAAATATCAAAAAATGACATTCATGTCATATGTCACATCACACCTTGAGAGGGAAACTGGAGATTCTGGTGAGACCCCTGAGACTCATTGGTAGAGTACCACAAGAGGTGTCAAACACTGTATTCGATTGAATAGATAGTATCTAGGGGGGAAGCACACTGAATATTGGGACACAAATGCAATACATTGGGCTCCATTTAACTATAGGAAACCTAGGGAAAAGGTCCTATCATGTTGCTGTATCCTGTTGAACACATAGTGTGCATACAGGAGGAATACCTGGTTCGATCAGGTGACAGTGAATACAGAATGCCTCTGTCTTATGATAGGACACAAATACAATATATGTGGACCCATTTCACCATGAGAAGCCTAGAGAAAAGGTTCTATCATGTTGCTGTATCCTGTTGAATATATAGTGCGCATACAGGAGGAATACCTAGTTCGATTGGGTGATAGTGGATGCAGAATACCTCTTCATGATACAGGAATAGCAATACAGTCATTCTTGTGATATAAGAGCCATCTGAAATCAGAGACAAGGGTCCCTTGCCATCCTGTATCATGTTGAACACATGGTGCATATATAGGAGAAATACTGAGTTCGACTGGGTGACAGAGGTTAGCAAATGCCTCTGTCTTATAATAGGACAGAAATCAAATATATCTGGACCAATTTCACTGTGAGAAATTAGGGAGAAGGTCCTATCATATTGCTATATCCTGTTGAACATATAGTGTGCATACAGGAGGAATACCTGGTTCGATCGGGTGACAGAGGGTAGCCAATGCCTCTGTCTTATTGTATATAACTTGGTTATTCTCTTGTTTTACTTGTCAGACTTGTATATAACTTGGTTATTCTCTTGTTTGTCTTGTTTGTCTTAGCTCTCTTCGCTCCTCAGATCAAGACAGTCAAGTATGATCAAGTAAAAGAGTGTTTTCCTGATGCACTATCACCAATTATCAGTTAGAAAAATGACCCTTTTAGTGACAAAAGCAATGAAAATCTAGTGACATTTTCAGTGATTTCACTGATATTCATGCACTATCTGACTTATTTAAAAGCAGTGATTTCAAGCACTGAAACACAGTGATTCATCTCTCTATAGTGTAGAATGTCACAGTTAGTCATCTTCACTAACCATTAATATGCAACTTGTGCGATCAACTCCAAGGCTGATACAATACTGTATGTTCAATTATCCTGACTGCCATGTTGGTCCTATCAAATGCGACACAAAACATTACCACACAAGCTTTTCTCACTTCTCTTGTCACTAATTCAAGCCTATTTGCCTTGCAAGTTGGTGCCTTCTTATACCTAAAGCAAAGACTGGAGTGTCCTCAAATGTCCACCACTGTGTGTATTTCACCGTGTTGAATGGAATTTCCTGTGTTTGACTGGTTTGTATTGTCCTATGAGGAGGACCATGGAATTGCCGATGAGGTTGTGGAAATGGCTTCTAGCCATGATAACATTACCTTTGTTAGGATATCAAGCCTAATGGGGCTCAGTGAGCACAAGCGAGCGCATCCCGAATCCGTAAAGTACCCCACCGTTTCCCTCTTCGCCCCCGTCGTTTCCCCTTTATTTGACGTTTCACATCTTATTACTTAGCTGTAGCATACGCGGTACACCTCGGTATCCGTTCCTA
>Ga0209006_10002310_pt1 | contig 17394 bp, 15 predicted proteins | sample JacPin_JW_Ref_O2_FD_188567 | JGI IMG/M metagenome (GOLD analysis project Ga0209006, IMG submission 188567) | Forest soil microbial communities from Algoma, Ontario, Canada - Jack Pine, Ontario site 1_JW_Ref_O2 (SPAdes) (version 2) | ecosystem: Environmental > Terrestrial > Soil > Boreal... | reverse complement strand
AAACGCATCGCCATTGTCGTGGCTGGACCATTCGCGAATTTCGTTTTGGCTGTCATTATTTTCGCCTGCGTGTTCGCGCTCTACGGCAAACAGACCATGAGCGCCCGGGTCGATACCGTACAGGCCGGGAGCGCTGCTGCTGCCGCGGGCTTTCAGCCCGGCGACCTCGTTGTCGCGATAGACGGACACGCCGTCGACAGCTTTAGCGACATGCAGCGCATCGTTAGCACGAGCGCCGGCGAAACGCTGAACGTGACCGTCGAACACGATGGCGTGCAACGGGTGCTCAAAGCCACCCCGGCGCTCAAAGAGGTCAAGGATAATTTTGGCAACGTACAGCGCATCGGCATTCTCGGCATCACGCGGTCGATGGCCGCCGAGGATTTGAAGGTCCATCCGGTCGGCCCTCTCCAGGCTGTGTGGATGGCCCTGCAGGAGACTTGGTCGGTTATCGACCGCACGCTCAACTATATCGTCGGGGTGCTGAGCGGGCGCGAAGCGGCCAGCCAGCTCGGCGGCCCGATTCGCATCGCCCAGATGTCGGGGCAGGTCGCCAGCTTCGGCTTCATCCCGCTCATTCAGTTGGCGGCGGTGTTATCGGTTTCCATCGGGCTTCTGAACCTGTTTCCCATCCCGTTGCTCGATGGCGGTCACCTTTTGTTCTATGTAATAGAGGGTGTTCGCGGACGTCCGTTGTCAGAGCGGGCCCAGGAAGTCGGCTTTCGCATCGGGCTCGCTATCGTCCTGATGTTGATGATATTTGCAACTTTCAATGACATCGTTCATCTGACGACGTCGTAAATCATATTCGCCAGGGTATCCCCATCATCCTGGCGCGGGGGCGAGGATAAAAAACGATTAGGAGAAACGTCGTCTTTAGTAGACCGAGGGAGACTGCAGGCAACCCGCCACTTTGGGGGCGGCCACGAGGGGAATAGGGCGCTTTGCGCATGGACATGTGTGTGCGGGTAAGACGAGGGCTTGTCGTGGCCGGCTTGCTCCTCGTCGGGGTGCTATTCAGTTTTGGGTCCGGTCCGGCGGCGGCACAACGAGCCGACGGCGGCGGGGCCGCGAGTTCGATTGTGGTCGAAGGCAATCGCCGCGTGGAAGCGGAGACAATCCGCTCCTATTTCAAAGTTGCGCCCGGTGAGCGCGTCGATGCGGCGAAGGTCGACAGCGCGCTGAAGGCGCTCTACGCCTCCGGCTTGTTCCAGGACATTCGTATTTCGCAGCAGGGCGGCCGGCTCATTGTCACCGTCGTCGAGGCCCCGGTCATTGATCGCCTCGCTTTCGAGGGCAACAGCAAGATCAAAGACGAACAACTGCAGCAGGAAATCCAGTCGAAGGCACGCGGTACGTTGTCACGCGCCACCGTGCAGGCCGACGTCCAGCGCATTATCGAGGTTTATCACCGCAACGGCCGGTTTGACGTTACGGTCGTTCCAAAGATCGTTGAGCGGCCGAACAACCGCGTCGACTTGATCTTCGAGGTCAAGGAGGGCGAGAAGACCGGCGTCAAGACGATAGTTTTCGTCGGCAATCACGCCTATTCCGACTACCGGCTGAAAGAAGTCATCAAAACCTCGACCTCGAATATCCTCAGCTTCCTGCAAACCACAGACGTGTACGATCCTGATCGTATAGAGGCGGATCGCGATTTGATCCGGCGGTTCTATCTTAGCCACGGCTACGCCGACGTTCAGGTCGTCGCTGCGACCGGCGAGTACGATCCGGGGCAAAAAGGCTTCATCATCACGTTTACCATCGAAGAAGGACCGCTCTACCGCTTCGGGGCCGTCGACGTTCAATCGAATATCCGCGCCGTCGACAGCCGTTCTCTTTTGGCGGTGCTGCGGACGCATCAAGGAGACGTCTACAACGCCGACGCGATCGAAAAGACGGTTGAGAATTTGACCGTCGAGATCACAAAGCACGGCTACCCATTCGCCACGGTGCGGCCTCGAGGCGACCGCAATGCGCAAAGCCGCACGGTGAGCGTGGTTTTCGTCGTTGATGAAGGGGTGCGCGCCTATATCGAACGCATCAATATCCGTGGCAATACGCGAACGCGCGATTATGTGGTCCGGCGCGAGTTCGACATCTCCGAGGGCGACCCGTACAACCGCGCGCTCGTCGACCGCGCCGAACGGCGCATCAAAAATCTCAACTTCTTCAAGACGGTCAAAATCACCAACGAGCCCGGCTCGGCGCCTGATCGGGTGGTGATCAACGTCGATGTTGAAGAAACCTCGACCGGCGATTTCTCGGTCATGGGCGGATATTCGACCGCCGACGGTTTCATGGGCCAGGTTTCGGTGGCCGAGCGTAACCTATTGGGTACCGGCCGCTATGCGCGGGCCTCGCTCACCGCTGGTCAGTACACCCGCGGCGTCGAGTTCAATTTCGTTGAACCCTATTTACTCGATTACCGGATGTCCGGCGGCATCGATTTGTTTGCCCGACAAACATTGGCCAGTCCTTATCTTTCGTATGGAACGAGCAACTACGGCACCAATCTGAAGTTCGGCATTCCGCTGCGCGAGGACTTGAGTCTGCAATTGCGCTACTCGATCTATGCGCAGCAAATCTCGCTAGCGTCCGAGTTGAACGACTGCACCAACATCAACCCGAATTTCATGACGACCTTCCCGACGCCGGTTGCGCTTGCCGCCGCTTCGCTTGGGGTTCCGGGCGGAATCAATGCGGCCTATCCGAACTGGAATCCGACGAATTTCCAGTCGAACTGTCTGTATCAGAGCAACTTGCCGCTCTACGTGGCCTCGCTGCCGATTCGTGAAGAGCTGTCTTACGGCACCGAAGTCGTTTCCCAGCCTGGATACGGATTGACCTTCAACACCCTCGACAACAACAAGCATCCGACTAACGGCCTGCTGCTCAATTTCGGTCAAGACATCGCGGGTCTTGGCGGCACGACCGCTTACCTCCGTTCGGTTGTCGATTTCCGCACCTACTATGAGGTTGTCTCCGACCTTGTCGGCGTTCTGCATCTGCAAGGCGGCGATATGCTGGGACTAAAGAAGTGCCCCACGTCCGGCACTTGCGTGTCGAACAACGGCTACGTCAGCGTGCTCGACGACTTCAAGATGGGTCAGAACCTTGTCCGCGGCTTCCAGCCGGCCGGCTTGGGCCCACGCGACCTGACCGTGGGCGGAGCAGACGACGCACTGGGCGGCACGATGTACTGGGGCGCCAGCCTCGAATTTCAGTATCCCTTCTACTTTTTGCCAAAGGATGCGGGCTTCCGCGGCGCCGTGTTCATCGATTCGGGTTCAGAGTGGGGCTACAAAGGCGAGACCCAGTATCCGGCTACCGGTGAAATCAACGGCCTGGTCACCCCCAACATCCCGGGGACACAGTACGTTTGCCAATGCGGACTGCTTTACGCGGATTCGTCTGCTCCGCGGGTATCCGTCGGGGCGAGCCTGATCTGGGATTCCCCCTTCGGTCCGCTGCGTTTCGATTTCGCCTACCCGGTCCTCAAGCAACCGTACGACCGAACGCAATTTTTCCAGTTTGGCGGCGGCGCGCGGTTCTGATCGGGCTGCGGGCGCGCTCGAGACCGGTTGGATGCCGGATTTCTTACCCAAAACGCGCGGTTTGACGATTGCCGAGATCGTCGCGCTTACCCGTGCCGAGCCAGCTCCCGGCGTCCCGCTCGACGTCGGCATCAGCGATATCGCGCCGCTCGACTCGGCGAGAGCGTCCGACATCAGTTTTTTGGACAATCCAAAATATCTCGGCGCGCTCGGGACCACGCGCGCCGGCGCGTGTCTGGTGACGCCGCGTTTCGCCAAGGCTGCGCCCGCCAGACTGGCGGTGTTGGTGACAGGCGAGCCTTATCGGGCCTTCGTCATCGTAGCGCGCGCTCTCTTTCCTGACGTTTTGCGGCCGTCATCGCTGTTTGGCACGGCCGGCCGCGCTTCGGAAGCGCACGTCCATCCGACCGCGCGATTGGAAGCCGGCGTCACGATCGATCCGCTTGCGGTCATCGGTCCAGATTCCGAAATCGGTGCGGGAACGCTCATCGCGGCCGGTGCCGCCATCGGCAAGTCCGTTGCGATCGGCCGCGATTGCGTCATCGGCCCCGGCGCAACGGTCGCGCACGCGCTGATCGGCGATCGCGTCATCGTCCATCCCGGCGCGCGTATTGGTCAGGACGGCTTCGGCTATCTCCCATCGTCCGCCGGCCACCTGAAGATTCCGCAGAGCCGGCGGGTCATCATCCAGGACGACGTAGAAATAGGCGCCAACACCACCATCGACCGCGGTTCGACCCGTGATACCGTTATCGGCGAAGGCACTAAGATCGACAACCTCGTGCAAATAGCACACAACGTGAGCATCGGACGACACTGCCTGATTGCCGGGCAAGTCGGTATATCGGGGAGCGCCGTACTGGGTGACTTCGTCATGCTTGGCGGCAAAGTCGGCATTGCCGATCACGTCACCATAGGAACTGGAGCGCAACTTGGTGCGCAAAGTGGCGTGATGCACGATGTGCCGCCCGGCGAGCGCTGGTTAGGTTCCCCAGCGCAGCCGGTGCGCGATTTTATGAAGGGCGTCTCGGTGGTGCGGCGGCTGGCGCGCGGCGATAATCGAAAAGGTGAGCCGGAATGAAGGAAGAGGCTCTCGGCGCGGCCGACATCCGCGAAATTCTGCGGTTGTTGCCGCACCGTTATCCGTTCCTGCTGATCGATCGCGTTACCGGGATACGCGGCGACGAGTGCGGGGTCGGCATCAAAAACATCACGATGAATGAGCCGCAATTTGTCGGCCATTTTCCCGATAATCCGGTAATGCCTGGAGTGCTGGTCATCGAAGGCATGGCGCAAACGGCCTGCGTGCTCTGCCTTCGCCAGTTGCCGCCGCGCGAAAAGGCGCGAACGATGTTTTTCCTAACCATCGACAAAGCGAAATTCCGCAAAACGGCCGGCCCCGGCGATGTGCTTGAGTATCACATGACCAAGGTCACGCATCGCCGCAGCATGTGGTGGTACCGCGGCGAAGCCAAAGTCGGCGATACCCTCGTCGCCGAGGCTGTTCTCGGTGCCTATCTAGCCGAGGATTAAATGGCGATCGATCCAACCGCGCGCGTGGCCGATGGAGCACGCGTCGGCGACGGTGTTGAGATCGGTCCCTACTGCATGGTCGGGCCCGATGTGCAGCTTGGCGATGGCGTGCGCCTGATCGCCCACGTTCACATCGCCGGCGTCACGACTATCGGCGAAGGCACCGTCGTCTATCCCTTTGCTTCGCTTGGGACGCCACCGCAATCGGTGCATTATCGCGGCGGCGCCACGCGGCTGATTGTCGGACCGCGCTGCGAGCTGCGCGAAAGCGTCACCATGAATACCGGCACCGAAGATGGTGGCGGCGTAACGCGCGTCGGCGAGCGCGGCCTCTTCATGGTCGGATCCCATGTCGGCCACGATTGCCAAATCGGTGACCAAGTCACGTTTGCGAATAATGTAACGCTCGGCGGTCATGTCACCATTGGTGACGGCGTATTTGTCGGCGGTCTCGCCGCCGTCCATCAGTTCGGTCGCGTCGGGGAAGGGGCCATGATCGGTGGAATGAGCCCGATCCGGGCCGATGTCATTCCCTTCACTATGGCCTACCGCGAAGATTTGGTCGGACTGAACGTCGTCGGGCTGCGGCGCCGTGGCATCACGCATCCGCAGATGCTTCGGTTACGCCGCGCCTATCGCCAATTGTTTTTCGGCGCCGGCACGTTCGCCGACAGGGTCGAAGGTGTCGCCCGCGAGTTCGCCGACGAGCCGCGTGTCGGCAAGATCATCGCCTTCATCCGCGAAGGCAGAAAACGGCCGTTGATGCGCCCCGCGGGCCAAAACGGCGGCGAAGAAGCCGAACATGACTTCGCCTGAGCCCCAAGGCGGTGGCCGCGAGGTTTCGGAAGCGGTGCCAACTCCGCTAGCGATCATCTGCGGCGGCGGCAGTTTTCCGATGGCCGTCGCCGAGGCGGTTTTGCAGAGTGGGCGGCGTCCGGTGATGTTCGGAATCAAGGGGTGGGCCGAAGCCAGTACGGTTCAGCGATATGCGCATCATTGGATTGCGCTCGGGCAGTTGGGACGGATACTGCGTCTGGCCCGGCTCGACGGCTGTCGCGAAGCAATTTTCATCGGCGCATTACTGCGTCCGCCGCTTGCAAAAATCCGTCTCGATTGGCCGACCATCCGCATTATCCCGCGGCTTCTCCGTGCTGCTCGCGGTGGCGATGACCAGTTGCTGAAGGGCGTGGCCGAAATCTTCGAACGGGGCGGTTTGCGGATTGTCGGGCTGGAGACGGTGGCGCCAAAAATTCTCGTTCCGCTAGGCGTGCTCACTCGCTGCCAGCCGACGGATCGTGACTGGGCCGACATTGCACGAGCACTTAAGCTGATCACCGCGTTAGGCCCGTTTGATGTGGGTCAAGCGGCGATCGTTGCGGATGGCCATGTCCTTTCGGTCGAAGCGGCCGAGGGAACTGACAACATGCTGGCGCGGGTCAGTGAAATGCGTGGCCAAGATCGTGTGACCGCGCGGCTTGGTACGGGCGTGCTGGTGAAGTCGCCCAAGCCGGGACAGGACCGTCGCTTCGATCTCCCCGCCATCGGGCCGCTGACGGTAGAGAATGTCGCTCGCGCCGGCCTTGCGGGACTGGCGGTTACCGCTGGCAGCACTCTCATTGCCACGCCGATGGAGGTCATCGCAGCCGCAGACCGCGCCAATATTTTTCTCGCCGGCGTGAGTGAGGTTGCTCCACCGTGACGGAGGTGTCGCCGTCGCGGCCGCGCTCGATCTACCTTGTCGCCGCGGAAGAATCGGGCGATGCGCTGGGTGCGTCATTGGCGCGCGCACTCCAAGCGCGCGAAGCCGGGCGGCTCACGCTCGCCGGTGTTGGCGGCCACGCGATGGCAGCCGCGGGCATACATAGCCCTTTCCCGATCGACGAACTCTCGATCGTTGGCTTCACCGCAATACCCGCCCGGTTGCCGCTGATTTTGCGCCGTATCCGCGAGACCGCCGATGCGATCATTGCTGCGCGGCCGGACGCCTTGGTCATCATTGACAGTCCGGATTTTACCCACCGGGTCGCCCGCAAAATTCGGCGACGCGTTCCCGCCCTTCCGATCCTGGATTATGTCTCGCCCTCTGTTTGGGCATGGCGGCCCGGACGCGCACGCGCCATGCGCTCGTACATCGATTGCGTGCTGGCGATCCTTCCGTTCGAGCCGGAGGCCTACGTCAAGCTTGGCGGACCGCGCTGCGTGTATGTCGGTCATCCCCTGATTGAACATCTCGCGGACCTGCGTCCGAATGCGGATGAGGCAAATCGCCGAATTGCCGATCCGCCGCTCGTTCTGGTGCTGCCCGGCAGCCGCTCAAGCGAAATCGACCGCCTCCTTCCGGTATTTGGCGCTGCGATCAGCCGCGTCGTTGAGCGCAGCGGGCCCCTTGAGCTCGTTCTGCCGACTTTGCGAAATAGGTTGGAGCAAGTCCGTGAAGGCATCGCCGGCTGGAACATCAAGCCTCGCATTGTGGTCGATCCAGCCGAGAAGTGGGCGGCGTTCCGCTTGGCGCGAGCGGCGCTGGCGGCCTCTGGCACCGTCACGCTTGAGCTCGCTATTTCCGCGGTTCCCACGGTTGCCGCGTATCGGCTTTCCCTGGTTGAGGAGTTGGTCGTTCGCATTCTGGGTTTGGGTCGGCGATTGTCGACCGTGATCCTCGCCAACCTGGTCCTGGGTCAGAACGTCGTTCCGGAATTCCTGCAGCGGGAATGCACAGCCCAGAGGTTGGCGGATGCCCTGGTGCCGCTATTAGCGGACGGCCCGGAGCGGGTCCGGCAGCTCGAAGCCTTTGGCCGGATAGATAGTTTGATGAAGGTCGACTCGACCCCAAGCGCCAAGGCGGCGGCACTTGTCCTCGATGCCGCGCGGGCAGCCGCGCCATGATGTCGCCGTGCCTTCGGCTCAACGTTAACCGCATGCTAAGGCGCGTAACCAATATTTAATGGGCGTAACGAGTGTCGTGCGGCGATGACCAAGCAGCCCAAAAAAGCGAAAGCCGCGCGTCGGCCGGCCGCTTGCGCCGCAATCACAGCGGTGCACGGCTATGTCCCCCCGGACGTGCTCACCAACGCCGAACTGGCGCAGATGGTCGATACCAGCGACCAGTGGATCACTGAGCGGACCGGTATCAAGGAACGGCATATTCTCCGCGGCAAGGGGCTCGGCACCTCGCATATGGGCGCCGAAGCCGTGCGCGGTCTTTTGAAGAAGACCGGCATCCCCCCTGGCGACATCGACCTCCTGATTTGCGCAACGACTACGCCCGATTTTGTGTTTCCGTCCACGGCCAATCTTATCTGCGACATGGTCGGTATTCGCGGGATCGGCAGCTTCGACGTCCAAGCCGCGTGTTCGGGATTCATTTATGCGCTGAACATCGGAGCGCAGTTCATCGAAACCGGAACGTATCGCAAAATCGTGGTGGTCGGCGCGGACAAGATGTCGGCGATCATCGATTACACCGATCGCGCCACCTGCGTGTTGTTCGGCGACGGCGCAGGCGCGGTGCTGCTTGAGCCGGGGCGGCAGTACGGCATCATGGACGTGCTGATTGCCTCCGACGGGGCGGGCGCGAAGCATTTGCATCAGAAAGCCGGCGGCAGTCGCATGCCGCCGACGGCGGAGACAGTCGCCAAGCGCCTGCATTACGTCCACCAAGAAGGCGCCGCAGTATACAAATACGCCGTTGCGCGTATGGCCGAAGTAGCGACCGACCTCATGGAGCGGAACGGGCTGACCAGCAAAATGGTCGATTGGCTCGTACCGCATCAGGCCAATAAACGGATCATCGAGGCGACCGCCGAGCGCACCGGCTTGCCGCTTGATCGGGTGATGGTGACCATCAACAAATTCGGCAACACGACAGCGGCCACCATTCCGCTCTGTCTTTGGGAGTATGAAGGCAAGCTCAAACGCGGCGACCGTCTGCTCCTTGCCGCTTTTGGTGGCGGCTTCACTTGGGGCGGCATCTACATGACCTGGGCCTACGATCCGCCGAAATCACAGACCGGCGACAGCGCCGGCGAAAAGCAGGCGGCAAAAGGTGCCACACGAAGATTGGCAGCGAAGCTTGCCGGCATCCTACCGCTTGCTTTGTCGGGTTCGTTCGCCGCGTCTTTGTTGCGCCGTGAATAAAGCCGCAAGCTTGCCGGGGTAAAACGGCTATAATGGCGCTCCGATGGTTTGAAGGAACGCCATGCACGACACCACGGCCGTAGCCAACACGCAGCCCGATATGCAGCGCAAGCCGCCGGTCAGCCCGAGCGCCAATCCGCGATATGCCCAACTGCATCGGCGTTTCCCGAGCACGCAATATTTGCGCGACGGTGCGCGCCGGCGCGTTCCGCATTTCGCGTTTGAATACGCCGATGGTGGCGCCGGAAATGGCGATACCGGCATCAAACGCAATTGGGCGGCGTTCGATGCCGTCGAATTGGTGCCGCGCTACGGTGTCATGCCGTCGCTGCCGCCAACTTCCGTCGAGCTATTCGGCCGCCGATTTTCGGCGCCAGTCGGCGTAGCCCCGATGGGCGGCCCGTCAATCGTTTGGCCGGGGGCGGACGAATATCTGGCGCGCGCCGCGCAACGCGCTGGGGTCCCTTACATGCTCAGCACCGTTGGCGGCGCCACGATCGAACGCATCGCCGAGGTCGCACCGGACGTATTCTGGTTTCAACTTTATCGGTTCGCGGGGAACAATCACGCTATCGGCCTCGATCTGGTGCGCCGAGCCGAACGCGCCGGCTGCCGCACGCTGGTGCTGACTCTTGACGTGCCGGTGCGCACGACGAGGCCGCGTGAAGCCGCGACCGGGCTCGCTGGCTCATTCCGGGTCGATCGCAAGATCATCTTGCAGAGCGCGCTGGCTCCGGCATGGGCCATGGCACTTTGGCGCAACGGCACCCCGCGATTTGCCAACGTGCGCGCTTACGCCGGCGAGGGCATTTCGCTTTCGGAGCTCGTCGCCTTCACGCGTAGAGAGATGGGCGGCGCTTTCACTTGGGACGAAGTGGCGCAGTATCGCGGGTGGTGGAAAGGAAATCTCATTCTCAAAGGTATCGTGCATCCGGCCGATGCCGAAAAGGCCATGGCTCTCGGCGCCGACGGCGTAATCGTCTCCAATCACGGCGGCCGGCAGAACGACGCGCTTCCCGCGTCGATCGACGTCCTTCCGGCGGTGGTCCGCGCGGTCGGAAACCGCGCGACGGTGATGATCGATTCGGGCGTGCGAAGCGGTAGCGACGTTGTCCGCGCTTGCGCACTAGGCGCGTCAGCTTGTTTTGCCGGGAAAGCCTTCCTCTGGGGTCTCGGGGCGCTGGGCGCCGATGGTCCGGGTCACGTTATCGATTTGTTGATCGAAGAAACGCAAGCGGCGATGGGACAATTGGGGGCACTTTCGGTTGACGCGCTGCGCTCGCTGACCATCCGTCATCCCGGCGTGTTTCAGTTCTAAATAGCCGCCGTGGCGGAAGCGAAACCCAAGCGTGAGACGGCGCTTTCCGGTAAGCCCTGCATGGCTGTTACGTCACGCACCGCGCGCTGAAATTTCCGATACGCACAAGCTTGCTGAAAGCTGCCTCGCATCCAACGGGGATTGTGCTGGAGTTGATGCTTTGGCTTTTTGGGTTAACTCCCGCGTGCAGAACAGGCAATCGATCGCCCTTGAGCGCGCCATTGCTAATTGTGGCGCTGATAGCGATCCCGCTCGCCGACGAGGGGCCGGATCCAATCGGCAGACAAGCCAGACCGATAGCAATGAGCGCGCTGCCAATGAGCCACGCGCTAATGACGCTTTTGCGCGTTTGCGAGCGTGGAGCGCTTGAGGGTAGTGCTACTGACCGCATGGCCGCCACTCCGGCTGGATGTCCCGATGATCTGAAAATCTCCCCTCGCGCCCTCGGAAATCCGTTGATCTCCGCTACCCTAAATTCGCTGAACGCGGACTAGTTCCGCCAACACGCGCGAAGGTCGGGCCGCTGGCAAAAAACGGCCCCGCGGTGGCGCTATCGAGGAGAGTTCGCCCCATTTAGAAATTCAGGGTCGGGGCATCGGGCCAGCCGAATCCCCCGTGATTTGAGGCGTCTGCGGGCAATTGCCAAGGGAAAACTCGCCTCACCGCCGTTGCACATTCCGAACATTTTTGGCAATGTCCGCGCCGCTTTAAGCCAAACGCTTGAAATCTTGCGCGAGGTCTCTCCCTGATGGCCAGGCTCGTTCCTGGCCTTCATCGAACCGGGGTCTTTTCAATGACGACGTTGTGGTTGATCGTTCTATGCGGCGTGCTCGCCCTGATCTACGCCATTTGGGCAACAAGCTGGGTGATGCGCGCCAATCCCGGCAGCGAAAAAATGCAGGAGATAGCCGCGGCCGTGCGCGTGGGCGCCCAAGCTTACCTCCGGCGGCAATACACCACGATCGCGATCGTCGGCATCGTTATTTTCGTGATTGTCGGCTTTCTGCTCGGCTGGCTGGTCGCGGTTGGTTTTGCCATCGGCGCAATTCTGTCCGGCGCTGCAGGCTTCATCGGCATGAACGTTTCGGTCCGCGCCAATGTGCGTACCGCGCAAGCCGCGATCAGCTCGCTGGCCGGCGGCTTGGAAATTGCGTTCCGCGCCGGCGCCATCACCGGCCTTTTGGTCGCCGGGTTGGCGCTGCTCGGCGTCACGCTCTACTTTATGTTTCTGACCGGCGGTCTGCATCTGGCGCCGAACGATCGTACTGTGGTCGATTCCATGGTCGCGCTCGGCTTCGGCGCCTCGCTGATTTCGATCTTCGCGAGGCTTGGTGGCGGAATTTTCACCAAGGGCGCCGACGTTGGCGGTGACCTTGTCGGCAAGGTCGAAGCCGGCATTCCTGAAGACGATCCGCGCAATCCCGCGACCATTGCCGACAACGTCGGCGATAATGTCGGCGACTGCGCCGGCATGGCCGCCGATTTATTCGAGACTTACGCGGTGACCACCGTTGCCACGATGGTCCTTGCCGCCATTTTCTTCGCTCCAATCTCGATCGAGATGGTGACGCGGATGATGACTTTTCCGCTGGCGATCGGCGGCATTTGCATTATCGCGTCGATCATCGGCACTTTCTTTGTGCGGCTCGGCCCGAGTCAATCGATCATGGGCGCGCTGTATAAGGGCATGATCGCGACCGCGATCCTGTCGCTCATCGGGATTGCCGGCGTCACCCACTACCTGATCGGTTTCGGACCGCTCGCCGGCGTCAACTATTCCGGCGCAACGCTGTTTTATTGCGGGATTACCGGTTTGGTCGTGACCGCTCTCATTATCGTCATTACCGAATATTATACCGGAACGCCGTACCGGCCGGTGCACTCGATTGCGCTGGCTTCGGTCACCGGTCATGGCACCAACGTGATTCAGGGTCTCGCGGTGTCGTTGGAGTCCACCGCATTGCCGGCCCTGGTTATCATTGCCGGTATTCTGGTGAGCTATAACCTCGCCGGACTTTTCGGCATTGCCATTGCGGTGACGACCATGCTTGCGCTCGCGGGCATGGTGGTTGCGCTCGACGCTTTTGGTCCCGTCACCGACAATGCCGGCGGCATTGCCGAAATGGCCGGCTTGCCGAAAGAGGTACGAAAGTCGACCGACGCGCTCGATGCAGTCGGCAACACCACCAAGGCCGTGACCAAGGGCTACGCGATCGGCTCGGCTGGCTTGGGTGCCTTGGTGCTGTTCGCGGCCTATAGCCAGGATCTGAAATTCTTCGTCTCCACATCCGACAGCCACCCTTACTTCCAGGGAGTCGCGCCTGACTTCTCGCTCAACAATCCGTACGTGGTTGCCGGTTTGTTGTTTGGCGGATTGTTGCCCTATCTGTTCGGCGCGATGGGCATGACGGCGGTCGGACGCGCCGCGTCTTCCATCGTCGAGGAGGTACGCCGGCAATTCCGCGAGAAGCCCGGCATTATGCAAGGCACGGAGAAACCCGATTATGGGCGTGCCGTCGACTTGCTGACACGCGCCGCGATCAAAGAGATGATCGTGCCGTCGTTGTTGCCGGTGCTGTCGCCGATCGTCGGCTATTTCATCATCTATTTCATCGCCGGCGGTGGCGCGGCTGGTAAGTCGGCCGGCTTCTCGGCATTGGGCGCGATGTTGCTGGGCGTGATCGTGAACGGACTTTTCGTCGCGATCTCAATGACGTCGGGTGGCGGCGCGTGGGACAACGCCAAGAAATACATTGAGGACGGTCATTACGGCGGTAAAGGTTCCGAGGCCCATAAAGCCGCCGTTACCGGTGACACCGTCGGAGACCCCTACAAAGATACCGCCGGGCCGGCCGTCAATCCGATGATCAAGATCACCAATATCGTTGCGTTATTGCTGCTCGCCGTGCTTGCGCATTAGCGCTTCTCGCGGCGGTCGCCGGCGTCCGGATTATTCGCTTTTGGCGTCGACGAGCGGCGGCGTCAGAACGGCAGTCCGATATGCGCGTTCGCCAGGGAGTCGAACAGCGCTTTGACGAAGTTGATGTCAGAGCCCGCCGTCGGCGTCGTGCGACTGACGAAGTCGAACACTTTGCCGTCCTTGATGCCGTAAGAGGCGACCCGCGCCACGCGCCTGTCCTTATCGAAGTAAACGGCGACAACACGCTGATCGGTGATCGCAGCGGGCATGAATGAAATCGAGCGTTCGGCCCGTTGTGAGATGTAGTAGAACGCTTCGCCCGAAACCGTAGCGACGGTGGACGGCGTGCCGAGCACAATGAGAACTTGTTCTTGCGAGGCGCCAAGCCGAATTTGCTCGAGCGCGCCGTCCGGCAGGACATAGCCGCGCTGAAACGTCTCGCCAAAGCATCCGCCCAGCGACAGTGCGAGCGCGAAAACGGCGGTGAAACGTACGGCGTTGCGGCTCGGCCCCCGCTGCAGGAAACGGCTTAGCATCCTTAGCATTCAACCTTGTGTTATTGAGCGCCCTGTCTTACCCCACCGACCCCCGCAAATTGGCGCAAGCGGCGGCCAAATTGGTACTGACGAGCTATCTTTATGATATTACCGGCGTTTCGGCGAAGCGTCCACGACAATAGAATTCATGTTCTCTATGGCATGATCGTGGCGCAGGCCCGCACAGGCGTATTTTATCGCAATTACGGCATACCCGACACCGTTCAGGGCAGGTTCGAGTTGCTTGTGCTGCATTTGGTGCTGGTGCTGCGTAGTCTTCACCGACGTTCTCGTGCCCCTCGAACTTTCGGCGGCCGGCGGCGCGGCGAATCACTTGGACAGCTGCTTTTCGATGCCTTCTGCCGAGACCTCGATGCAAATCTGCGGGAGATGGGCGTTGGCGATATGGGAGTTCCACGGCGGATGCGGCGATTCGGCGAGGAGTTCTACGGCCGCCAGGCCGCCTATCAGGCGGCGCTAGACGGGAGCGATCCGGGGGCGCTTGAGAACGCGCTGGCGCGCAATATCTTCGAGATCGACGCCCTCGAGGCAAGAGTGACTCGGCTTGCCGATTACACGCGCGCCGCGGCGGCGCAACTTGAAGATGCATACGTCGATGCCTTCGCCAATGGCCTTGTCTTCCCCGATCCAGCGAAGTTCGCGAACGCCGAGCGCTAACCATGGATGACGCCAAGCGGGGTGCCGCCAGTCCCTGGCATTTCCCTGTCGCGGTCGAAGACGTGCCTGAGCTCGGCGAGCACTTCGACTTGACCGCGGATTCCCAAGTTCGCGCAGCGATAGCGAAGGCGGCGGGACTGCGCGATCTGACGCGTCTCGAAGCCAATTTCGACGTGAACCGGCAACGCGGCGGGTTGCGGGTCATCGGCCGGATTGCCGCGACTGTGGGCCAGACTTGCGTTGTCACGCTCGAGCCGGTTGCTAATGAAGTTGCCGAAGACGTCGATCTCCTCTTTGCCCCGCCAGCGTCCGTTGCCGAGTCCGGTGGCGCCGCAATTCGCCCTGAGGGAAGCAAATATGACGTGGAGCCGTTGATCGGCGAGGTCGTCGATCTCGGTGCGCTCGCCACCGAGTTTCTCGTCCTTGGTCTCGATCCTTATCCGCGAAAGCCGGGTGCGGTCTTCGAATCACCCGAGGAGACGGCCGCCGGCGACGGTCCGTTTTCGGCGCTTGCCGCGCTTCAGAAGGGCCGGGATGCCGACTAATGACGGTTGTTTCCGGATGCTGAGCCGCTATTGTCCGTGCCGGCCTCGCTTCCGGTTGCGGTGAGTTGGACACGCTCGAGGACCGTGGGGCACTTCATGTCGCAGAGGGTCCGGATTGCGCTCGACGCGATGGGGGGCGACCACGGACCTGACGTGGTGGTCGCCGGCGCCGAACTTGCGTTGGCGCGGCATCCGGAAATGGAACTGCTGTTTTTCGGCAATGCCGCCATGGTCACACCGCTCGTCGCCCGATATCCGGCGTTGAAATCTGCTTCGCGGATAACGCATGCCGAATTCGCGGTGCGCATGGATGACAAGCCGAGCCAAGCTTTACGTTATGGGCGGCGCAAGTCGTCGATGTGGCTGGCGATCGAGGCGGTGCGAAAGCGCGAAGCCGACATCGCCGTTTCCGCTGGCAACACCGGCGCGCTGATGGCGATGTCGAAGTTCGCGTTGAAGACGTTGCCTGGGATCGATCGGCCCGCGATAGCGGCCCTGTGGCCGACGCTGCGCGGGGAGTCCATTGTTCTCGATGTCGGGGCTTCGATCGGCGCCGATTCCGAGCATCTCGCCGACCTCGCGATCATGGGCGCGGCCATGGCGCGGATCTTATTCGGCCTCGAACGGCCAAGCGTCGGCCTCCTTAATATCGGGGTGGAGGAAGCAAAAGGACTCGAACAGGTGCGCGAAGCCGGACGCCTGCTGCGCGAGCGGCAGCCGCCTGATCTCGACTATCTAGGGTTTGTCGAGGGCGACGACATCGGCAAGGGAAAGGTCGACGTGGTTGTCACCGAAGGTTTTGCTGGCAACATCGCGTTGAAGACAGCCGAAGGCACCGCGCGCCAGATCGGCGAATATATCAGAGGTGCAATGAATCGCTCATTCTTATCCAGGATCGGATATTTTTTCGCTCGCTCGGCGTTCCAAGAATTGCGTACGCGCATGGACCCGCGCCGCGTCAACGGCGGGGTTTTTCTCGGCCTCAACGGTCTGGTGATCAAAAGTCACGGCGGCACCGACGCTGAGGGTTTTGCCGCGGCGATAGCGCTCGGCCACGGCGTAGTGCGGGATCAACTCCTGGCTAAGATTACTGCGGCGGTTGGCGGTGCGACAATGGAGCCTCGCCAGGCGGTGGCCGGAGCGGCCTCGTGACCACACGCCGTTCTGTTGTGCTTGGCTGTGGCAGCTATCTGCCGAACCAGGTTCTCACCAACGCCGACCTGGCGAAAAAAGTAGATACCTCCGACGAGTGGATCGTTCAGCGCACCGGCATCCATGAGCGGCGCATTGCGGCTGCCGGGGAATTGACCTCGGATATGGCGACGCGCGCCGCGCGGGCGGCGCTGGCGCACGCGCATGTGGATGCCGGCTCGATCGATCTTATCGTGCTCGCGACCTCCACGCCGGATAACACCTTTCCGGCCAGTGCGGTTTCCGTGCAGGCCAATCTCGGCATAACCGGCGGCGCGGCATTCGACCTGCAAGCGGTGTGCTCAGGATTTGTCTACGCGCTGGGGACGGCCGACGCGCTCCTGCAAGCCGGGACGTTCAAGCGCGCGCTCGTGATCGGCGCGGAGACTTTCTCGCGCCTTCTCGATTGGAACGATCGCTCGACATGCGTCCTGTTCGGCGATGGCGCGGGCGCGATCGTGCTCGAAGCGCAAGATCAGCCGGGCAAACGCGACGATCGCGGCATCCTCACGGTGCGGTTGCGCTCGGATGGTCGGCACAAGTCAAAGCTTTATGTCGATGGCGGGCCCTCATCGACGGGCACGGTCGGTCACTTGCGGATGGAAGGCCGCGAGGTCTTTCGTCATGCGGTCGCCATGATTACCGACGTCGTCAAAGACGCCTTCGAGACGATCGGTTGCACGGTCGCCGACATCGATTGGTTTATCCCGCACCAGGCCAACAAGCGCATTATCGACGGATCCGCCCACAAGCTTGGCATCCCATCGACCAAGGTTGTCAGCACGGTGGACAGGCACGGCAACACCTCGGCGGCCTCCATTCCGCTGGCGCTCGCCGATGCGGTGGCCGATCGGCGGATCAAGCGTGGCGATTTGCTCTTGCTGGAAGCCATGGGCGGCGGCTTCACCTGGGGGGCGGCGCTGCTCCGCTGGTAGCGCTAAACGCCGCAAAGGGCGTTGACCCTTTGGGCAGAACCTAATAT
>Ga0209006_10002309_pt1 | contig 17396 bp, 14 predicted proteins | sample JacPin_JW_Ref_O2_FD_188567 | JGI IMG/M metagenome (GOLD analysis project Ga0209006, IMG submission 188567) | Forest soil microbial communities from Algoma, Ontario, Canada - Jack Pine, Ontario site 1_JW_Ref_O2 (SPAdes) (version 2) | ecosystem: Environmental > Terrestrial > Soil > Boreal... | reverse complement strand
CGGCGGCCAATTGCTCCACGAACGATCGGCGAATCGAGTTGTGCACCAGCACTCGCGTATTCATTGCGCACCCCTGGCCCGCATGACTGGTAAAGCCCCGTAGAGCCTGCGCGAGCGCCATTCTCATGTTGGCATCCGCACGCACGATGAGCGCGGACTTTCCGCCCAACTCGAGCACCAACCGTTTCAGGGTGGGCGCGCTCTGCGCCGCGATCGCGCTGCCTACCGCATCCGAGCCGGTGAAGGTGATCAAATCGACACGTTTATCCCGGCTGAGCCATTCGCCCACCGCGGTGCCGCCGGTGACTAGGTTGAAAACCCCTTCGGGCAGCCCGGCCTCATGGGCGGCAACGGCCAGCACGATGGCTTCGAAGGGAGTGTACGGCGAGGGCTTGAGCACCACGGTGTTGCCCGTCAGCAGCGCCGGCACCACTTTCGCTAAATTCAAAAAAAAGGGGTAGTTGTAGGGCGTGATCGCGGCAACCACTCCCACCGGTTCGCGCACCACGAACGCCGTGCCCACTGTGGTAGTGCCGCCGGGCCCCGGCGTCAATTCCGGCGCAAGCGCTCGCACGTCGTCATGCCCGACTCCGTCCAGATAATGGCGGAAGTGCTTCATCGGAACGTCGAACTGACGTGCGCGCGCATTGGACTTCACGGCACCCGCTTCGGCCACGATCAGGTCGCAGATGCGCTCGGCATTCGCCTTTAATGCGCCAAACACCTTCTCCAACATCGCGGCACGGTCGCGGGTTCGCAGATGGGGCCAGGGCCCCTGATCGAAGGCGCTGCGTGCCGCCTGAACCGCGGCCTGCACGTCATCGAGGTCGCCGACCGGCGCGACGCCGATGGGCTCTTCGGTCGCCGGATTGATGATGTCCTCGCAGCCACCCGCCGCGGGACTCGTGAAAGCCCCGCCGATGTACAATGCGTTCGGCAATCCGCGCTCCCCGCTCATACGTGTGACAAGATCCGCTTGATGTCCGCCGACGTCACCGGCCGTATCGTACCGGCGCCGGGATTCAGACCGCCACGGGACATCGGACGCGTGTCCACGTGTTTGGCGCTCGCGCGCAAGGCGCCGACAGTGCAACTATCGCGGCCGAATACGGCGATCGGATCGTAGCTGAAGGCGCGCATCGCATTCAGGTGCGTGATCTTATCGATATCTCCGGACGGCAACGAGCGAATACCCTGCCACAATTGTTCCGGCGACTTGGGCCAGGTGGCGTCCGAGTGGGGATAGTCGGCTTCCCAGCAAATGATATCGATGCCGATATCCTGACGATTGCGCAAACCGAACTCATCGTCGATGAAGCAGGTCAGCACGTGACGGCGAAAAATGTCGCTCGGCTTTTCCTTGCCGAAATTCGTATGCGTCCAGGCACGGTGCTGTTCATACGTGAAGTCGGCCCGCTCGAGAAAATAGGGAATCCAACCGATGCCGCCTTCGGATAGGGCCATGCGCAGGCGCGGATATTTCTTCCAGAAGCTCGCGAACAGCCAATCTGCCGCAGCGTTGGCGATCGAGATCGGCATCGACGTGATCCAGGCGTCGATCGGAGATTCGTCGGACGGGTATGGCGCATTGCCTGCGGATCCGATGTGGCAACAAATGACGACGGCGTTCTCCTCGCACGTGGCCCACAGCGGATTCCAGCCCTCATTGTGCAGGCTGGGCAGACCGATCAGCGACGGATTGTCGGGAAATGTGATGGCATGACAACCCAATTTACACATCCGCTCGAGTTCCGCGACCGCCAAGCGCACGTCCCAGAGCGGCAGCATGGCCAGCGGGATGAACCGCCCCGGATGCGCACCGCACCAATCGTGAAAATGCCAATCGTTGTATGCCTGAATGGTGGCCAGCGCGAGTTCCTTGTCCTGCATCTTTTGGAAACGCGCCCCGGCGAAGCCGGGGAATGACCCAAAGCAGATCGATCCCAGCACGCCATTCGCATTCATATCTTCGATGCGCGCATCGATGTCATAACACCCCGCGCGCACATGTTCATAGGACACCGGTTCGAATCCGTATTCTTCTTTCGGGCGGCCCGCCACGGCATTGAGCCCCAATCCCGGGGCCTTCTGCCCTTCGATCTGCCAATGGTGAGCGCCGCCATTTCCCCGTTTGACCACGGGCGCCCGGTCCCTGAACCGCGGTGCAATATGCTTGGCGAACATATCTTCGGGTTCGATCAGGTGGTCGTCCACGCTGACGAGAATCATGTCTTCCAATTCCATGCCAACCCCTTCGCGAAGCGTTGCCAGAATCCCATCTAAAAAATGACACAATATCATTTTATAGGGACGTCGCCCGGGTGTCCATAGGTTATCGGTCAGGCAGTAGCAATTTTCTCTGGACAAAAAGCTGACGATTCGTCCATTATAGGATGGGCGCGATGGGCGTGGCGTGAAGCGCCTGCAATCGAGGGGAAAGGAAAACGCAAATGATGTCTCATGAAGTATGGTCGCGGGCGCAAAAGGACACCGTGACCGCAGCGCTGGCGCGATCGGTCGCCACTCACGGATCTCGCGTGTTTCTGGATTTCAGCGGCGATCACTACAGCTATGCCGACATCGAGCGTGAATCCACCCGCCTGGCGCGGGGGCTGATCGCTCTGGGCATCAGCCGCGGCGATGCGGTGGCGAGCATTCTCGACAATAATCTGCATGCGGTACTCAGTTGGTTTGCCATCAACAAAGCCGGCGCCATCAGTGTTCCGGTGAACACCGCCTACAAGGGTGAATTTCTGCGCCATCAACTCAATGACTGCGGCGCAACGGTGGTCATCGCCGAGGCCGACTACGCACTGCGGGTCGTCGAGGTGCAGGACGGTTTGTCGTCCGTCAAGACCTTGATTCAGCGCGAGGGGGAGATGGTTAAAACCTCGCGACTGAGGGTATTGGCGTTGGATGACCTGTTCGCATCATCCAGCGAGCCGCTGGCGGATCCGAACCTGCCCACGGACTTGGCCATGCTCATTTACACGGCCGGCACCACCGGACCGTCGAAGGGCTGCATGATCAGTCACAATTATGTCTGCAACCTCGGGCGACAGGTCGTGCTCACCGAGGATCGGCATCAGGATGACTGCAACTGGACGGCGTTGCCCCTTTTCCATATGAACGCCACCGGCGGTTCGATTTTGTCATGCATGTTCGTGGGTGCGCGCGTGGCCATATTCCCGCGTTTCTCGGTGTCGCGCTTTTGGCCCGATATCCGGCGCAGCGGCGCCACGGTGGCGAGCCTGCTGGGTTCAATGATTACCTTTCTCGCCGAGGCCGAAGATACCGAAGATTCCCGCGCCTGCTTCGGACAATTGCACACGGTGCGCGGTTCGCCGTTTCCGGCGGCTCTGCAGGAAAAATGGAAGAAGCGCTTCGGCGTGCGCCGTGCGGGCTCGAACAGTTATGGCCTGACGGAAGCCGCGCGCGTGACCGGTTCACGGCACGACGAAGATGCCCCGCCCGGTTCCTCCGGCCGCCCCAATGCCGACTTCGATGTCCGCATCTTCGACGATGACGACAATGAATTGCCTCCCGGCGATGCGGGCGAGATCGTAGTACGGCCGCGTCGGCCGCACGTCATGTTCGACGGCTATTGGAATCGTCCGGCCGACACGCTCCGGATCATGCGCAATATGTGGCTGCATTCGGGCGACATTGGAAAATTCGACCAGGATGGGTACTTATACTTCGTCGATCGGAAGAAGGATTATCTGCGCCGGCGCGGCGAGAATATATCCACGTTTGAGGTGGAGACGGGGCTGCGCGAGCATCCGGAGGTTGCGGACGTGGCCGTACACGCCGTGTTCTCCGAATCGGGGGAAGACGATGTCAAGGCGACGATCGTGTTGAAGAGCGCCGGCGCCGTCACGGAGGAAATGCTGTGTCGCTGGGCGATCGAGCGGCTGCCCTATTTCACGATCCCGCGCTATTTCGAATTCCGCCCTGATCTGCCTCGCAATCCGCTCGGACGAGTGCTCAAATATCAGCTTCGGGAGGAGGGTTGCACGCCGGCCACCTGGGACCGGGAAAAAGCCGGCTTACAAGTGCCAAAACGCTAGATTCCGCTGATACGCCTTGCAGTTTCGATTCAATTGAATTTCAACTTGGACGAGGTCCATGCCAAAGATCGTGTTTATCGAGCATAACGGTACCGAGCATATCGTCGACGCGGTGGTGGGCCGCTCCGTGATGCAGGCCGCGGTCGAGAATTTCGTTCCCGGAATCGTCGCAGACTGTGGCGGCAGCTGTGCCTGCGGGACCTGCCATGGTTTTGTCGATGACCGCTGGCGCGCCGCCATTCCGGCGGTTCAGGCCGATGAGCAATCCTTGCTCGAAGGACTGCTCGATACACAGAGCAACAGCCGCTTGACCTGTCAAATTGAAATTACGCCCAGCCTCGACGGACTGGTGGTCCGGCTGCCGCAGTCGCAATTTTGAGTCGCATGCCCGGCCTTCAGGACCTCCAATGAAGATCATCGCCGACAAGACCCGGTGTGCCGGCCATGCCCGCTGCGCCGCCGTGGCGGATCAACTATTCGAATTGGACGGCAACGGTTACATCGCTTTTCAGGAAAAAATCGTTCCCGCAGGCGCGGAGGAATCGGCCAGACGCGGTGTGCGCGCGTGCCCCGAGCGCGCTTTGAAAATTGCGACAAATGACGACGGGTCGCAATAGCCGCGAACGTTTCGCCGCGCGGGAATAAACTGATGGTATATCAGTCTTTGCACAATGTCGTATAATCGTGGCGTAAGCGCTCAGTGAAGGTCATTCAATGGATAGCTTCAAGTCGGACGCGGCATCGGCGTCGCCGAGCAAGGACAAGGTCAAGCGACCGCGCAAGCGGCCGCAGAATCTGTACGGCCAGGCCATGGGCCGCAAGGGCACCCAGACCCGGGAGCGCCTGATCCGGGCGACGGCGGATTTGCTCGAAAAGCGTTCGCTTCGCGACGTGAGCGTCTCCGACATCGCCACGCTCGCCGGCACCTCATCCTCCAGCTTTTACATCTACTTCGCCGACGTGACTTCGGCGGCTCTTGCTGCCGCCGACGGCATCGAACAGATTACGCCGGAAATCGAGGCTATCCTGTCGCAGCCTTGGGCGCGCGGCGAGGCGCAGAACAAAGCCATCGCGCTGCTCGAGTCATACGTGAATTTCTCGAGCCAGCACCATGCAATTCTGCGCATTCGCAATCTGTCGGCGGATGAGGGCGACAAACGCTTCGAAGAAGTCCGGCATCATGCCGTATCGCGCATCCACGATCTGCTCGAGTCGCGGATTGCCGCCCTCGACAATGGGCTGGACCCTTCCGCGGGCGCTTCGGCGGTACTGGCCTTGATGGAGCGTATCGCCGCGATCGCGCGACTTCCGCTGCGGCGCCATCACTCGCGCAAAAGCCTGATCGTTGCCGCCGCCTTCCTGATCTCCAACGCGATGACCTCGCCGTAAATCCCCTATGAGCGCCGGCAGCCTTGGCGGTCGTGCCGTCATCTCCGGGGTCGGCCTTGCGCTCGCCGGCCGCAGCTCCGAGCGCAGTGCGCTGAATCTGACTCTGGATGCCGTCCTCGAAGCGCTCGCCGACGCCGGCCTGCGGGACAGCGATATCGATGGCTTGAGCTCATGGCCCGGAGTGTCGGTCACCCCGGGCATGGCGCCGGTCACCTTGCGCGAAGTCAAAGAGTCACTCGATCTGAAGCTGAACTGGTTTGCAGCTTCTCCGGAAGCTCCGGGTCAGCTCAGCGCGGTGATCAATGCGGCCATGGCGGTTGCCTCGGGTCAGGCCCGGCATGTTCTCTGCTTCCGCACGCTCAGTCAGTACTCCGAACAGGTCAAGTCGCGTTTACGACTTACCGGAGGCGACGGCATGCCCACCCCGGCAGCCACGCACAGCCGGGCGGCGCGATCCGGCGGACTCATGTCGTGGATTCGTCCCTTCAATGGTCTGTCCGCGGCGCATCCGCTGGCCTTGGTGGCCAAGCGCCACATGCACGAATACGGCACCACGCGCGAGCAACTGGGGGCCATCGCCGTCAATGCGCGCGCCAACGCCGTGCTCAATCCTCGCGCGCTGTATCGCGAGCCTCTGACAATGAGCGACTATCTGTCGGCGCGTATGGTGACAGAGCCGCTGTGCCTGTACGACTGCGATACGCCCATCGACGGATCCACCGTCGTCATCGTATCCGCCCACGACGCCGCACGCGGCTTGCGCAAGCCGCCGCTGCGCATCGAGGCCATGAGCGGAGCATTTTACGGCCGTAATTCCTGGGATCAATTCGAAGACCTGACTGGAATGGCGGCGAGCGACGCCGGACGCCATCTCTGGGAACTCACCGATCTGAAACCCACCGATGTGGATGTCGCCAATTTGTACGACGGCTTCAGCATCCTGACCCTGATATGGCTGGAATCGCTGGGATTTTGCGCCAAGGGTGAAAGCGGAGCCTTCGTCGAAGGCGGCGCGCGCATCGCACGCGACGGCCTGTTGCCGCTGAATACCGGAGGCGGCCAGCTCTCCGCCGGTCGTCTGCACGGTTTCGGCCTGCTGTGGGAAACATGCGTTCAACTTTGGGGCGAAGGCGGCGAACGGCAGGTACCGGGCAGTCCAGAAGTAGGCATTGCAGCGGCCGGCGGCGGCCCGCTTGCCGGATGTCTATTGCTGACCCGACAATAGCTTGATGCCGACTCTAGCCCGATAGCTGCAACACGCCGGCCTCATCCATCGGCATGTTCGGGTTCCAGACTACTTCCCAGGGGTTTCCCGCGGGGTCTGCAAAGTAGAAACTGTACAGTCCCCCATCCCGGTCCCGCGGCGCACTGGTCACGGTTCCGCCGGCCGAGACGATCATCTTGGCAACCGCATCGACTTCCCCGCGCAAAGCCAGGTTGACCACCGGCACAATTCCCACCGTACCCGACCCGCGCGTGAGGCCCGCCTCACGCGCAACGTAGTCACGGTCGATCATGGCGATCACCACGCCTCCCACCATATATTTCACCGAGGTTTTACTCTGCCTTGCGCCCCAGGGTTTCCAGCCGAGACCCTCTTCATAAAACCGACGAATTTGTACGATATCATCGACGCCAAGCATCAACATCGAGAGTCGTTGATCCATGCATTTACCCTCGTCATGCCAAGGCAGAGGTGACTCTCGCCGCTTGTGTCCAGCGAGTCGGGCGAGTATCCACCGCACGTGTTTCTCCCACGGGCAATGCTTCGACCAACAGAGACCGTCCGCTCAATGGATCGAGGTACGACCGGATCAGCAACCGATCGCGCTGCTCTTCGAGTATCGGACAGCCGTCGGTCCAGTGATCCGGGGACACGGCAAGTGTCGCGCCGCTCAAGATCGAATACGCGGCACTTCCGTGTTGCTCTACACCGGGATACAAAGGCAGCCCCCGCCCGCGCTGCGACGCCACGATCGGCTGGTCTTGTTGCATCGGCTTATCCGCCGGCTTGGCCCGTCGCAACCGGTCGCGCAGTAATTCGGCTCTACACGCCGGCGTCGCGGCAAGGTCGACAGCCGCTGCCGCGTCGATGACCACGCCGTACACCGCGGCCGCGTCCTGCGCGGTGATGCGCCCCTGTCGCACGTCGCGCGCCACCTCGGCGGCGACGCGATCCACCGGATCGCCGAAGCCGCCACCGGAGCCCAACCGGAATTCGAACGCCTCGTCGGAATTGACGATCAATCCGCTGGCATGGCCGGAGACGACATCGCGCCGGCCATCGGCACGGCGAATGGCAAACTCGGTATTCGCGCCGGGCATGCCGCCCGCGAATCCGGCCAGCGGCAGCCATTCGCGCATGCCCAGCATCACGCCCACAAGACTGGCAACACCATAAGGCTTGTAGGTCATCTGGCTGCCGGCGCCGGAACGGTAGCGTCCGGCGCCCGCCACACCCGGACGGGGCCTCTTTTCCAATACCAGAGCCGGATAGCGCGACTCGAACAGCTCCACGTCGACCGCTTCGATGATGGCCTTGCGCGCCACCATGAAGCTGAACAGGTCATAGCCATCGCGATCATGTCCCGCGGAACCTCCGGACATGGCGCCATCCAACATCAACCAGCCGTCCGGCGTCCCGGCCTGGGTCTGATATGACCAGGTGTGCAGCCCCATGCAAGAAGGCGCCACCGGCCCGGACAACAAATGCCGGCCGGGCGCATCCTCGCCGGACGCGGCGTCCGGCAAGGACGCCGCGATCGCCATCATGACGCATTGCTGCGCAGCCATGCTGGCGTTCAGCGCCACATCGAAATGCGCCGAGGCCGTCGGCGCGGGCGGCCGCGAGTTGACCACGGTGCCTTCCGGGCAATTGAGGCTGATTGGCGCGAACAAACCGGCTGACAAAGGTAGATCATGAGCCAGCACATCGGTGATATCGCTCACGACGATGGCGCGGATGATGTGGGTCTTGGAATTGAAGAAATGATTGGTTTGCGGCGCGGCACCCTCGAAATCGAAGTGCATATGGTCGCCGGCAATGACCAAACGACACGGAACCTTGTACAGTTCCTTTTCCCACTCGGTCCAGGTGGTCATCGAGTATTCGCCGTCTTCCAGCAGCGCAATACGACGGCGCATCTCGCGCTCGGTACGCTGGCGTAACAGCCGCACGGCATCGACAAAGCGCTGTGCGCCCATCACGGCGGCCATCTGCGCCATCTTGTCGTGTGCCACTTGGCTGCCCGCCACCAGGCTGCGAATGTCCATCTCCACCAGATGGGAGACGCGAATATTGTTGCGCACGATGGCCCAGACATCCCGCTGCTCGATGCCGGCCTTGAACAGGCGCACCGGCGGCAATCGCAAGGCCTCCTGGTAACACTCGGTGGCCGCCGGCGCCCAAGAACCGAAAGCCATGCCGCCCATGTCCATCATATGACCCGAATTGACCGCCCAGCCGACGATCCTGCCGTCGACAAATACCGGGCGCTGCACGACCACGTCCTGATAGTGCAAACCGCCGCCGTTGTGCGGATCGTTGGCGATGAACACATCGCCGGGGGCGATCGTTTCGCCGTGCATCGCGATGGTGGACTGCACCGCGTGATCGCACACGCCGAAATGGTGTGCGACGGCGCCGCCGCCGATCAGGAGTTGGGCATCGGAATCCAGTAGAGTACACGAACAATCGCGTGATTCAGCGATGACCGGATTGCAGGCGGTGCGCTCGATGGTCAGCGCGCCTTCTTCGGCGATGGCCGCGAGACGAGTGCGCAAAACTTCGAGCGCGATCGCATCGATCTCATTGGCGATGGCATTCAAGGCAGCACCTGCATATCGATTGTTCGATGCTCATCGACCCGTGCGCGCACTCGCGGCGGGATCCAGATCGTCGTGTCCGATCCATCCAGCAAGGCCGGCCCTGCAATTTCATGACCGGGCAGCAAGGTGGTAGTGGAAATCACATCGACATCGAGCGGCCCTACGCCGGTGCCGGTGCCGACCCAAATGCGGCGCTTGGCAACCGGCGTCGCCTGACGCGGCGCCACCGCACTGGCTCGAGCCAACTCGGCATGCACGGTTCGCCCGCTCCCGATCGCGCGCAGCGAGACCAGTTCCACCGGCGCCCCGAGCACGAGCGCACCCTGTCCATATCGCCGCTGGTATTCCTCGGTGAAGGCGCGGCTCAACGCGCGCTGCGCAGCGACGTCGAAGCCGGCGTCTGACGGGATCGACAGCTCGAATTGTTGCCGCATGAAGCGCAGGTCGGCCTCGAAGGCCACCGAGCGGGCCGCCTCGGCAATGCCGTCGGCCGCGAGGTCCTCGGTCACCAATTGCCGCAGTTCCGCGGCAACAAGGGCCAGCCGGTCGTCGGTACACGGCAGCACGAGGCCGACACCGCGACTACGCTCGCGGCGAACATCGGCATTGGCAGCGCCGAACGCCGACAACACGGAAGTCAGTTCGGGCGCCAGCACCCGGCGCACGCCGAGCTCTTGCGCGATCAGCGCATTGAACAAACCGCCGCAGCCGCCCATGCTGATGATGGTGAACTCGCGCGGATCCAAGCCCTTCTGCGCAAATTGCGCGCGCAGCGCGCGCACCATCCCCACCTTGGCGATTTCCCAGATCCCCCAGGCGGCTTGCACTTCGTTTGAATCGAGCTTTGCGCCGAGAGTTGCGCACGCCGCGTGCGCAAAACCCGCGTCCAAGCGCATATCGCCCCCGAGGAAACGGCCGGCATCGATGTACCCCAGCACCACGAGGGCATCGGTGACCGTCGGTTGCGTGCCGCCGCGGCCATAACAGGCGGGTCCCGGTCGAGCACCGGCGGAAGCCGGGCCGACGCGAAGGAAACCCATCGAATCCACCCAGCCGATGGAGCCGCCGCCGGCCGTCACCGACTCGATGTCCACCATCGGCAAGGCCGTCCAGATGCCCATCAAGTCGCCGCGAGTGCGCCGCAGAGCCTCCGCATTGTGAATGATGGACATATCGAAAGAAGTGCCGCCCATATCGCAGGCCACCGCATCCCTGACGCCCGCGGCACGGCTCACGGCCAACGCGCCAACCACACCGGCCGCCGGCCCGGATTCGGCCAACGTCGCGGGCGCGCGCCTGCCCTCGGCGACTGAAATTGAGCCGCCGCCGGAATGAACCAGCAGTGGAGAGCGCGGCAATCCCAGTTGTTTCAGTTCATCGACCAAGGTTTCCACGCCGTTCAAGGACCCGGACGTGTAGGCATTCAAGAGCGCGAAGGTAGTACGCTCATATTCGCGCACCACCGGATGCAAGGCCGCGCCCGACACGACGGAGAAACCGGGGAACGCGGCGCGAATGGCCCGCACGGCCTCGAGCTCATGAACGGGATTGACGCATGACCACAGGAACGACACGGCGATGGCTTCGACGCGATGGTCTTCAATGAGCCGGCGGGCGGAAGTCACGGCATCGTCGCTCGCCAAGGCCTGCAGAATCTTTCCGTCGCGATCGATGCGCTCGGGGACACCGGCGATCCAATCGCGGTCGATCAATCCGTCCGGCGGCACCAGCCAACCATCCCGTGGCACGCGGCGTACGCGAGCGATGGGCACCAGATCTTCAAAGCCGCCCGTGGTGATCAAACCGACGCGGCGGCCGGTGCGCGCCGCGATCACATTGGTGACCGCCGTCGTTCCCAAGCCAAAGCGGGCCACTTTCGGCAATAGCGCTTCGAGCGTCGTGCCGGCGCGCTGCGCCACGAGCCGGCAGCCCGCGATCACACCCTCGCCGAGCGCCGCGGTGCTCGACGGCGCCTTCGCGCGCCATACTTGGGCTCCGTCGGAGAGCACGACGTCCGTGAATGTGCCGCCGACGTCGACACCGATGCAATACGACTCCGCGTGCATCGCAATCAGCCGGTAAGGCTGTTGGCGCTCAGGTCGGGCAACGCCTTTTCTATCAGGAACGACAGCACCGGCATGGGCGTGCGGGTTTCTTCGGCAAGGGCCTGCGCCAAGTGGAGGTCCTTGCTCGCCATGGCCACCATGCCCGCCTTTCCCGTGGTGTAATTGGCCTCTTGCGTGCGAATTCGCTGCCAGTTATTGCTGACCCAACTGGAGCCCACACCGCCGGTGTTGACGATTTCCAGTATCTTCTCCTCGGGAATGCCGAAACCGCGCGCCAGGCGCAAAGCTTCGCGCACCACGATGGTGTTGGATATCGCGAGAAAGTTGCTCATGATTTTGGCAGCGGCTCCGGCACCGAGCGCACCGACATGAAACAGATGTTGGGTCATGGCCTCGAAGGCCGGCTTGCAACGCTCGAAAACCGCCGCATCGCCGCCGACGAAAAACGTCAGCTTGCCCTCGCGTGCCGCGACTTCACCACCGCCCGTCATGGGGGCGTCCACGACGTGAATCCCGCGCTGCGACGCCGCCCCAGTCAGTTCGCGGCTCAAGCTGGTCGGCACGGTGCTGTGAATCGCGATGATTCCGCCGGGCGCCAATCCCGCGATCAGACCGGCGTCGCCGCCGTACGGCAGACAGGTCTGGCGCACCTGTTCATCGGTGAACACGGCGATGCAGACAAGATCCGACGCTTGTCCAACGTCGAAATTGCTATTGGCGCTTCGAGCGCCCAGTGCGCCGAGACGTGCGACGGGTTCGGGGCGCAGATCGCGCACGGTCAGCGGGAAGCCGGCGCGCGCGAGATTCTGCGCCATCCCCTCGCCCATATTGCCCAGGCCGATGAAACCGAGTTTCAACATACCGCCCCCCGCGACGTCATCGCTGCATGCGCCGGCCGGGCGCACTTGTAGAACTGACGCTATATCATTTATTATGAAAATTCAATCTAATTGATTCATACATTCAACGTCCGAACGAAAGGGGAGCCGATGGACAGTCTGAATCCGCGCACCACGGCGCTGGTGCTCGTCGACCTGCAAAAAGGCATTCTGGGCTTTCCCCTGGCGCCGCACTCCGGGGCGGCGGTACTGCAGGTCGGTGCGCAGCTTGCCAAGCGATTCCGCGCGGCGGGAGCGACCGTCGCGCTTACCCGCGTCACCTGGTCGGGAAATTTCGCCGACGCCCTGCAACAACCGGTCGACCGGCCGCTGCCCGGGCCCGCGGAACTGCCGTCCGAATGGGGCGACTTCCCGGCGGAGCTCGAGGAGAACGCCGGCGACATCATCATTACCAAGCGCCAATGGGGCGCATTCCACGGCACCGAATTGGATTTGCAATTGCGCCGCCGCGGCATCAAGACCATCGTCCTCGGCGGCATCGCCACCAACATGGGCGTCGAGTCGACCGCCCGCCAAGCCTGGGAACACGGATATGAAATCGTGTTCGCGGACGATGCCATCAGCAGCATCAATGCCGAACTGCACAGCTTCGCGCTGCAGAGCATATTCCCCATCATCGGCCGCGTCCGCCGTAGCGCGGATATCATGGCAGGCATCAAGTCCGTGGTGAGAAACACGCCGGGTTCTTCCACCGCGGTAGTGCCCGGTGATAGGCGCTTCGAGGACAAGGTGGCCTTGATCACAGGCGCGGCCGGCGGCATGGGCGCCGCCACCGCGATCGAATTGGCTCGATTGGGTGCCGCGGTGATGGTCGTCGACATCAACGGCGACGGCGCGGAAGCCACGGCGCGCGGCATTCGCGAGGGCGGCGGAGCCGCTCTCTCCTATGCCGGAGATGTCGCCAATGTCGACACCCAGGAACACATCGTCGCGACCCTGCTGCAGCAATTCGGCGCGTTGCACTATGCCGTCAACAATGCCGGCATCAGCGGCCTGTTCGGCGCCCTGCCCGACATCACCGTCGAAGACTGGCGCCGCGTGGTCAACGTCAATCTGGATGCGATTTTCTACGGGATGAAATACCAATTGCCGGCCATCGAAGCGGCCGGCGGCGGCGCGGTGGTCAACATCGCCTCGATTTACGCGCATCTCGGTCTGCCGCGCTTGGATGCCTACACCGCAAGCAAGCACGCGGTGCGCGGCCTGACGCGTTCGGTGGCGATCGAGTATGCGACGCGTGGTGTACGCATCAATGCGGTGTCACCGGGGCCGATTCTAACGCCGTTGGTGGAAGCCAACCCGGAACAGACCGCGCGCATCGCCGCGAAGGTGCCGATGAAGCGCATGGGCAAGCCCATCGAGATCGCGAAGGCCGTGGCGTTCCTGCTGTCGGAGGACGCCTCGTTCATTACCGGCGCAGAAATCGTGGTAGACGGCGGCCGAATGCTGGAATAAAACGCGCAGCGGCATCTGGCCGCTCAGCGGCCCAGTCGCTCAGCGGCCCAACCGTTCAAGAATAGTAGCCGGGTGCCCGCCGATACGCCGGCCACGTATCCGGGTCATGCGAATAGAACAGCTCTGCCTCATGCTGTTCGGCCAACGTCTTCAGGCGCTCCAACGACTGCAGCGCCTGCGCCGGATCGTGGTTGCCGGCCTGAATGCACATCATATCGAGATTCTTCTTTGCGTAGCACGCATCCGCGGTGAACAGCATCGGCTGTCGATGTGCCAGCTTGACCATCAGGCTGTAATGTCCCGGTGTATGACCGGCGGTCTCGAACAGGAACACGCCCTTGGCGATCTCTTGATCGCCGGACAGCGATTCGAAGCGCGGCGTGTACAGATCGGGCGCGACGCCGCCTTGGACCGCCGGCGTACGGATATTTGGTGCGAAGCTGATTTCGGAGTATGCGAGTTGCTCCTTCTCCGGCGGGTCTTTCAGGATGTCCAATTCACATTGATGACAAATCGTCGTCGCGTGAGTGCAATACTTGTTGCCGCCGCAGTGATCGAGGTGATAGTGCGAATTGATCACGTGCGTGATCTCGCTCGGGCGCATGCCGGCGAGGTCCAACTGCGCCGGAATGCCCTGTGCCTGCGATTGCTGCGGCAGCGTGAATGCCGCGACTCCATTGACGTGACCGGTATCGAACCCGGTGTCGAATATGAACCTGCCGTCTGCATGGTCAATCAGCACCCCATATACGGGAAAGCGGCGCATGCCGGTGAGTCCGGCATCCAGGAACATGTACGACTGGTCCAATGCCATCGTGCCGCAATCCAACAAATAGACTTTCGTTTCTCGCATCGCAAATTCCCCCAACTGTAGTCTTGCCGACGCCAATAGTTGATAGTTTGTCACTTTTGTAATAACATTTCCAACCATGCAAGCCCCATCGGCAGCGGAACGCCAATCTAGCCACCCCGCCGTGCCTGAGCACGTACCCGCGGAACTCGTGCGCCAATTCGACTTCAGGACCGGTCTGGGCAGCTACCCGCATGCCGCGGTGGCCGCACTGCATGACGGTCCACGCGTTTTCTTTTCGCCGGTGCATCACAATGCCATTCCAGGATCCGGCACCTGGGTGTTGACGCGCGCCGAGGACATTCGTGCGGCGCTTCAGGACGCCGGGACCTTTTCGAGCAAGATCATGCGATCGAATTCGGGTCTCAGCCTGATTCCTCTGGAACTCGATCCCCCGCAGCACGCGGCATTTCGTTCCATCATGAATCCCATTTTTTCTCCAGCGCGCATGCGGCAACTCGATACCAAGGTGCGGGAATTGGCGCGGGAACTCGCCGCCAAGTGCGCCGCCGCGGGCGAATGCGACTTCGTCGAGAGCTTCGCCAAGCCGTTTCCGGTGAGCATATTCCTCGACCTCATGGGATTGCCGAAGGAAAGCATGGGCCAATTCCTCGAGTGGGAAGCCTTGATCATGCGGAACAAGCAGACGCGCGCGGCGGCGATGCAGCAGGTCAGTCTGTATTTGCAGGATCTCATCACCCTGCGCCGGGCCAATCCCACCGACGACCTCATCACTTTTGCGGTCACGGCAAAGGTCGATGATCGACTTCTGACCGATGACGAAGTCATCGGCATCTGTGTCTTGCTGTTCATCGCGGGACTCGACACCGTCACCAGCAGCTTTGCCTTTCATTTCCGTCATCTGGCCGAACATCCTGAGGATCAGAACAGCCTGCGTCAGGATCACTCGCTGATCCCCGGCGCGGTCGAAGAATTGTTCCGCGCTTATGCCGTCGTCAATACCAACCGGTATGCGACGCGGGACGTGGAATTTGCCGGGGTGCAGATGAAGAAGGGCGACAATGTCACCTGCTCGACCATTCTGGCCTCCCGGGATCCGCGCGAATTCGTCAACCCTAATCAGGTCGACTTCACCCGCAATCCCAATCTTCACAATGCCTTTTCCTATGGTCCGCACCGCTGCCTGGGCTCGCACCTCGCGCGCCGCGAGATCATCGCCGGCATCGAGGAATGGCTGAGGGCGATTCCTCCTTTCCGCGTCAAGCCGGGCGCGGTCATCAATGCCCACGGCGGAGGGGGGTTCAGCCTCGAATCGCTGCCGCTGGTGTGGTAGCCTCGCAGGCGTATACAGAGCGCCTGGCGTGCTGCATCAGACCGATCAATTCCAAGAAATTCGCGGCGCGGTGCGCGCCCTTTGTGCCGGATTCCCCGACGAATACTTTCGCAAAATCGATGCCGAGCGCGGTTATCCGGACGAGTTCGTCGATGCGCTGATGCGGGATGGGTGGTTGTCGGCGATGATCCCCCAAGAGTACGGCGGCTCGGGCTTGGGGCTCACCGCCGCCTCGGTGATCATGGAAGAGATCAATCGCTGCGGCGGCAACTCCGGCGCCGTGCACGGTCAAATGTACAACATGGGCACGTTGCTGCGAAATGGCAGCGAAGCCCAGAAGTCACAATACCTGCCGAGAATCGCTGCCGGCAAACTGCGCATTCAATCGATGGCCGTGACCGAGCCCACAGCCGGCACCGACACCACCAAGCTGAAAACCACCGCAGTCAGAAAGGGCGACCGTTACATCGTCAATGGCCAGAAGGTGTGGATTTCCCGCGTGCAGCATTCGGATTTGATGGTTCTTCTGGCCAGAACCACGCCGCTCGCCGAGGTGAAGAAGAAATCCGATGGCATGTCGGTGTTCATCGTCGATGTGAAGCAGGCCATGACCAAGGGCATGAGCGTCCGCCCCATTCCCAACATGGTCAATCACGAGACCAACGAATTGTTCTTCGACAATCTGGAAGTGCCGGTTGACAACCTGATCGGTGAAGAGGGTCGCGGCTTCAAATACATCCTCGACGGCCTGAACGCGGAACGCACTCTGATTGCCGCCGAATGCATCGGCGATGGCTACTGGTTCATCGAGCGTGCAACCAAGTATGCGAACGAGCGCGTGGTCTTCGATCGCCCGATCGGCAAGAACCAGGGCGTGCAGTTCCCGATTGCCGATGCCTACATCGAAGTGGAAGCGGCGAATCTGATGCGCTTCAAGGCGGCCGAACTGTTCGATGCCGGCCGGCCCTGCGGCGCCGAGGCGAACATGGCCAAATATCTTGCCGCGAAAGCCTCGTGGGAAGCCGCCAATGTGTGCGTACAGACGCATGGCGGCTTCGGCTTTGCCTGCGAATACAGCGTCGAGCGCAAGTTCCGTGAAACCCGCCTGTACCAGGTGGCTCCGATTTCGACCAACCTGATCTACAGCTACGTCGCCGAGCACTTGCTCGGGTTGCCGCGTTCCTTTTGAGCGCGGACGCAATGTCATTGGAGATCCCCGCGCCGGCAACGACCGCATGGCCGCCCGCGAAGCGAATAGCCGTGCTGCTCGTGCTGTGCCTGGTGGCGGCGGTCAATCTCATCGATCGGCAACTCATAACCATCCTGTTGGAGCCGATCAAGCGGGATTTGGGCGCGAGCGATACCATGATGGGTCTGCTGACCGGACTGTCGTTCGCGCTCGTCTACGTGACGGCCGCCCTGCCCATCGCCCGGTGGTCGGATCGCGGCGTGCGACGCAACTTGATTGCCGCCAGCGTGTTCATCTGGGGCACCATGACCATGCTCTGCGGTCTGGCGCATTCCTACGTGCAACTGGCCGCGGCG
>Ga0209006_10002308_pt1 | contig 17397 bp, 19 predicted proteins | sample JacPin_JW_Ref_O2_FD_188567 | JGI IMG/M metagenome (GOLD analysis project Ga0209006, IMG submission 188567) | Forest soil microbial communities from Algoma, Ontario, Canada - Jack Pine, Ontario site 1_JW_Ref_O2 (SPAdes) (version 2) | ecosystem: Environmental > Terrestrial > Soil > Boreal... | reverse complement strand
CGACTTTCTTCATCTCCAGCGGGCCGATTGAGTTTGCTGGCGTGCATCCTTCCAGTTTGCACAGCCAGAATTCTCAGTAAAGGTTATTTGTCACAATGCGGCGGGAAAAGCTGTGGAAAACTAGAAGCGAGGTTAATTAGCGTGGTTGCGGCGGGGCCGTAGGAACGGTTCGTAACATCCGATATCATGACGCGATGACTGAAGATCGATGGCCAGCTCTGCCCTATGAGGATTGGAAAGAGACATATGCGACTCTGCATATGTGGATGCAGGTTGTCGGAAAGGTAGCTCTCGCTCAAGCGCCGCCACTCAATCATTCCTGGGCCATCGCTATGCAGGTAACCTCGCGGGGGCTCTCAACGCGTACCCTGCCCTACGGCGATCGCACTTTCAGCATCGAATTCGATTTTATCGATCATCACCTCGCGATTCGTGCGTCAGATGGCCAGGCGAGATCGCTGGCGCTACGACCGCAGACTGTTGCCGATTTTTACCGTGAGGTCATGGCGGAACTCGGCTCGATGGGCCTCGCGGTGAAAATCTGGCCGATGCCGGTTGAAGTGTCGTCGCCCACCCGCTTTGATCTGGACACGGTGCACCGTTCCTACGATCCTGCATCCGCGAATCGATGGTGGCGAATTGTTTCGCAGGCTGCCCGGGTGTTCGCACAGTCGCAATGCCAGTTCGTCGGCAAGTTCAGCCCGGTCCATTTCTTTTGGGGCGCATTCGACCTGGCAGTGACACGGTTTTCCGGCCGGCCGGCGCCGCCGCGTGAAGGTCCCGCCTTCATGCGGGAAGCATATTCGCACGAGGTCATCAGTCACGGGTTCTGGCCCGGCAGTGGTCTTATTCTTGAGCCGGCATTCTACGCGTACGCTGTGCCGGAGCCGCCGGGGCTCAAGGAAGCGCAGATTCGACCGCAAGGTGCGTACTATCACCGCGAACTCGGAGAGTTCATTCTTCCCTACGAGGCGGTGAGGCGGGCCGCGTCTCCGGATCAGGAGATATTGGGATTTATCGATAGCACCTACGATCGCGCCGCTACGCTTGCAGGCTGGGACCGGACTGCACTAGCGCGTAAGATGTAAGAGAGAGAAAATCAGCAGGCGAAGACAGAGACAGTCGAAGTAAGTTTGGTTGCATGTCGATGTTGAACACCTCACTTTGCAGGATGAGTTAAATTGCTGCTCTTTGGATGTCCCTTCTCGTCCGCCGTATGCGACTGGTCGACCAGCGCCTTAACTACCACCCCGAGTGCATGTGCGGTCTGATCGTCGGTTGACTCGCGGGTTTCAATAGTACTCCCATTCGCGAGCGGAGCACCGTGTGCTACACGTGTGTCGACGTCCACGACTGTGGGGCCGAGAATTGCAGATCGGGTGACTAGAGCGGTTGAGCCTGAGGGAATCTTCAAGTCATATGGGGGATTCAAATTCAGTGTCAGTTCCACTGGATGATCACCCAGTTCTGGCCGCACTATGACGCTGTCGACCGCCCCTAGTTGGACCCCGTCAACGCAAACAGGCATTCCTTTCTTCACGTCCTGGGCGTGCTGATAATACGCATGCAGTTTAAAGGAATGATTTGATTCCCTCCACGCCGAAACGCGCAACCAAAGGCATATTGCAGCCGCCACGAGCACAATCACAGGCAAGATCGCCCTTCGCATCATGCATCCTTCCAGAAGCCAACCTAGACGTTAATTACGCCGCACAGTTCCTTGACCGCTGCGGCGCTCTTATCGAGCCCCGCCTTCTCTTCCGCCGTTAGCTTGATTTCGATGATCTGCTCAAGCCCCTTGGCTCCCAGCTTGCAGGGTACGCCGACGTAGAGGCCGTTGATGCCGTACTCCCCTTGCAGAAAAGCTGCGCAGGGCAGGATCTTCTTTTTGTCTTTGAGAATCGCTTCGGCCATTTCGGTGGCGGCGGCTGATGGGGCGTAGTAGGCCGAGCCTGTCTTTAGGTACTTCACGATTTCGGCGCCGCCATCGCGGGTGCGCTGGACGAGGGCATCGAGCTTCGTCTTTTCGATCAACTCCGTGATCGGAATGCCTGCGACCGTTGAATATCGCGGCAACGGAACCATGGTGTCGCCGTGGCCGCCGAGGACGAACGCCGTGACGTTCTCCACGCTGACTTTCAGTTCTTCGGCGATGAAGGCGCGGAAGCGGGCGGAGTCGAGCACTCCGGCCATGCCGATGACACGTTCGCGAGGAAATCCGCTGAGTTTGTAGGCGGCCTGCGCCATGGCGTCGAGAGGATTGGAAACAATGATGAGAATGCAGTTCGGCGAATGCTTTACGACTTCGCCGACCACGGCCTTCATGATGCCGTAATTTGTATTGAGCAAGTCGTCGCGGCTCATGCCCGGCTTGCGCGGAATTCCGGCGGTGATGATGACGATGTCGGAGTTCACCGTGTCTTTGTAGTCGTTGGTGCCGCTGACGTGCGAGTCGCGCTTTTCGATGGGCATGGCCTCGAGCAGGTCGAGTCCCTTGCCCTGCGGGACGCCTTCCACGATGTCGATGAGAACAACGTCGGCGAGTTCTTTGGAAGCGATCCAGTGAGCGGCGGTTGCGCCGACATTGCCGGAGCCTACGATGGTGACTTTGTTGCGCATTTAGATATACGTCCTTTCAGTGTTGCTTTCGGCGTCAACTCGAACTTTCAGTTTCAGAATCTGCACGCAAAACCTAGATTCCTCGCGTTGCTCGGAATGACAAGCTTTTTTAGTTAGACCAGCACACCGGCGCCCATGTTTTCGATCATGGAGCTGGCAAATTCGCTGGTCTTTACTTTTGTTGCGCCCGGCATGAGGCGTTCGAAATCGTACGTGACTTTTTTCTGCTCGATGGTGCGCTCCATGCTCTGCTCGATCAGATCGGCGGCTTCGTTCCAGCCGAGATGGCGGAACAGCATCACACCCGAAAGCATGACCGAGCCGGGGTTGATCACATCTTTGTCGGCATATTTTGGCGCTGTGCCGTGCGTGGCTTCGAAGATTGCATAGCCATCGCCGATATTTGCTCCGGGAGCGATGCCGAGTCCGCCCACCTGCGCCGCGGCTGCGTCGGAGATGTAGTCGCCGTTGAGGTTCGGTGTCGCGAGAACGGAGTATTCTTCCGGACGCGTCACGATCTGCTGGAAGATCGAATCGGCGATGCGGTCGTTGATCATGATTTTCTTTTTCCATGCGCCGTTGCCGTGGGTCGCGCCAATGGCGTCGAGAACCTGTTTCACTTCTTTTTCCACGCTTTGGCGAAACGCGGGCGGCGCGAACTCCATACCGGGTTCGATCAGGTCGGCGTTCTCGGCCACGCTCACGTTCGGATTGGAATCTTTGTTGCCCAGAATCCAGCTTTCGCGCTCGGTCACGACCTTCTCGCGAAATTCTTCGATAGCGACTTCGTATCCCCACTTGCGGAAGGCGCCTTCGGTAAATTTCTGGATGTTGCCTTTGTGGACGAGGGTGACACTCTTCAATCCATTCTCGATCGCATGCTGAATGGCCATGCGTACCAGGCGCTTAGTGCCGGTGATCGAAATCGGCTTGATGCCGACGCCTGAATCGAGGCGAATCTGCTTCTTGCCGCCCTTCAGCATGTCTTTATTGAGGAATTCAATCAGGCGCGCGCAGTCCGCAGTTCCCTGCTCCCACTCGACACCGGCGTAGACGTCTTCGGTATTTTCGCGAAAGATGACGACGTTCATGCGCTCGGGATGCTTCACCGGCGAAGGCACTCCGTTGTAGTAGCGTACCGGGCGCACGCAGGAATAAAGATCGAGAATCTGCCGTAGCGCGACGTTCAGCGAGCGGATTCCGCCGCCGACAGGCGTGGTCAGCGGGCCCTTGATCGCGATGCGAAATTCGCGAATGGCTTCGACCGTGTCGTCGGGCAGCCAGTTGTCAAACTTGGCCTTGGCTTTTTCTCCGGCAAAAACCTCGTACCAGGCCACGCGCCGCTTGCCTTTGTAGGCCTTTTCGACGGCCGCGTTGAAGACGCGCAGAGAAGCCTTCCAGATGTCGCGGCCGGTGCCGTCGCCTTCAATGAACGGAACGATCGGGTTATCCGGAACGTCATACTTTCCATGGGCATAACCGATCTGCTTGCCATCCGCCGGCACCGCGACGCCGTTATAAGAGCCCGCCATTCCAACCTCCAGTATGTAATCCGTTGTGAGCGCTGAAAAACTCCCAATTATAAAGAATCGGCTGGGAAAGTGGGGCGCTAAAGTATGAGATTATTCTCCGTGGTTGTGCCATAATCTGCGTCTTAAGTTTTAACTCGCCGAACGCCACTTCGGGAGAGCCCATGAATTATCGCCTTCGTCCCATCGCAATTGTTGCCTTCTTCGTTCTATTTCTCTCGTCCGTCGCCGCGTTGGCCGATGGCGGACACGATCGCACGCAGTTCGGCAGCGATATAAACATTGGTCCGAACGATGAGGCGGGTGACGTCACCTGCTTCTTTTGCAGCGTGCGGGTACATGGACACACCAACGGCGACGTTACCGTTTTTTTCGGAAGCATTGTGGTTGAAGATCAGGCCGAAGTTTCCGGTGATGTCACCGATTTCGGCAGTGGCATTCGCCTCTCGCGGGAAGCGAAGGTGGATGGCGATGTCACCACCTTTGGCGGGCAGGTTCGCCACGATTCGGCGGCGTCGATTGGCGGAGAGATCACGACATTCAGTGGATCGATCTGGTTGTTCCTGATTTTTGGCCTTCCTCTGGTCGTGTTTGGGGCGTTTATCGCCTTGATTGTTTGGGGTGTCCGGAAGTTGACTCGGCCATCTTTGCCAGTGACCGCATAGCACTTTCCCAGTGCCGAAGCCCTTACGCCAAAGAAGAGGATTTTCACCGTAGCGCTGCGCCACTCCAGACCGAGTTGCCTCCCTCACCAGCGGCGCGCGCCGAAGGTCTTTCTCACACCCAGGCTCATGTAGCGTCCCCAGGGACCGTTGTTGCCGAGGTCTGCGGTGCCGAGGTTCGTATCGCGCGCACCCAGGCGATCAAAGAGGAAGTGCTGAGTCACCCGAAACTCGAATCCCTTGCCGATATAAACTCCTGCGCCCCAGGAGTGCTCAATGCCAATCGCATCGGGCGACCAGGTATAGAGCGTCTGCGGAACGTTCTTGCCGAATAGAAACGTGGGTGCACCCCACAACATGAAGCGGCGGAGCGGGCCGCGGCCGAAGGGACGAACTTCCAGAATTCCCGAGAGCATATAGCGGGCAAACATGCTGCACGGCGCGGCGGCTCCGCCGTATTGGCCGGCGTTTCCAGTGCATAAATTCGGGTCTATTTCGTTGTGCGGAGGCGCCAGGTCGAACTGGGCCCATCCCCAGAACATGTCATGAGGAAAGAACATGCGGTCGTCAGAGTTGCGGTTAAAGCTAACGTCGGACGAATTGGTTGACTGCGCTGCCGCCAGGGGAATAAGAACGGAAATGGCCAGAATCCATGCCCACTGCTTCATCGTGCCTCCGGGATCTGCACTGCTCGAATTCCGATCTTCACCCTTTGCAGCCAGGGGCTGCAGGCTGATTAGCGGCTCAGAGTCGGTTGAGTAAAGCGGAACATTGTACCGTGCTCCGAAACATCGTAGGCAGGAAGGTGTGTCGCAGCCTTGTATTCTCGTCATCAATTTATGCTGTTTAGAACCACATTTCCGGTAGGCTCAACACGGATTTCTACAAAATCGATTGTGCAGGCTGGTATTGTTTTGGGTCAGCCTTCCAGAATTCATATTCCCGTCATTAATTTATTCCATTCGTGGTACTTGCAATCGAATGATTCCTCCCAAACCCCTGCGAAAACAGGCATTCCTGGTTTGGTTCACCGATTGCACCTATCGGGGGTACTGGCGAGCCCAAAAGACAACCTATGCCCCAAGAAATATCGGTGTCGTATCAGGCCATCAAAAGCAAGGTTTATCGGTTAATCGATTCCCTCGTGGTCGGCGAGAAGACGGAAGCGGAAGTTCAGGAATCGGTTCGCCGCTGGTGGGCGCTCATTCATCCTGCGGACCGCCCGATCGCGCAGAAATATCTCCAACTGGTGCTGGGACGCTCCAATTCCGCATTGAGTTCCATGGAAGTGGCGCTTCTCTCGGCGACCGGTCCGGAGACGATGCATTCGCCCGTGGCCCAAATGGCGGGCAAGCGTATGCGATTGCTCGATCGCGTGGTGAAAGAACCCAGCAGCCGTCCTGCCGTTTAGCGCCTGATCGTAAGCCTTCCAACCTTCTGCCTCGCGCGGTCTCTCCAAGAAAGCGTTTACTCAAGTGTAGACGTGACATAGAATTTACATCGGAGAGGTTGTGCTTTCCGTGCGCTCTCCATTATTGTCGACTCGACGATATTCTCAGGAGTTCCATACACATGAAAGCTATTGCCGCCAGACTCGACGCACTAAAACCCTATTTCATCTTTGGAGCGCTTCTCCTCATGGCCTCGTCGCTGTTCGCCGCTTCCAGCATTTACGGATTCACCCTCAACTCCATCGATGGGAAAGCTGCCCCTCTGGCCGACTACAAGGGCAAAGTGGTAATGATCGTCAACGTGGCCAGCCAATGCGGCTACACGCCTCAGTATTCGGCGCTGGAAGCGATCTATAAGAAGTACAAAGATCAGGGATTCGTCATCCTCGGCTTCCCTGCCAATAATTTCGGCGCGCAGGAACCGGGCACGAACGAAGAGATCAAAACCTTCTGCACGCGCAAGTACAGCGTGACGTTCCCCATGTACGCCAAGATTTCTGTGAAAGGGGCCGATCAGGCTCCGCTGTATTCCTACCTGACGAAGGACACGGGCGCGGGGATGACAGGCGACATCAAGTGGAACTTCACCAAGTTCCTGGTCGATCGCAATGGGAAGGTTGTGCAGCGCTTCGAATCCGCCGTCACGCCGGATTCGAAGGAAGTGACCGCGGCGATTGAGAAGCAGTTGAAGTAGAGGCTGCCGGACCCTAGTTCTAGTTTGATAAGAAAAAAGCGAAACCGGGGAGGGCACGAGTTTTCACTCGTGCCAATTCAGTTGCGGTTCTTGCGGCTCGGCTTCAGGCGCTGAGGTGTCGCTCTTCGTTCGGTGACGGGAACATCTTCGATTCCTTCCACGAAACCGGGTGAAGCGATCGGCCCGTTTGCCAGATTCGACGCCCAATTCGACGGGCGTTTCTGATCAAGCGTCGACCGATCCGCATTCTTTGCTTCGTCACTCATAACGACATTCTACCCCTCGGCAAACCAACTTCGAACACTGCGAAGGGTTGCGTATGCCTCAGATGTCGTAATACATCGCGAACTCCCACGGGTGCGGTCGCTGCCGGATCGCGTCGACTTCGTTGGAGCGCTTGTAATCCACGTAGGCGCGTAATAACTCTTCGGTAAACACATCGCCTTTGACCAGGAACGCATGGTCGCGCTCCAGGGCGTCGAGCGCGTCTTCGAGCGAACCGGGCATCGAAGGGATGTTCGACAGCTCTCCGGGGTCGAGTTCGTAAATGTCTTTGTCCATCGGAGGGCCGGGATCCATTTTGTTCTCGATGCCGTCGAGGCCGGCCATCAGCATGGCGGCAAATGCCAGGTAAGGATTGCAACTTGGGTCGGGAGGTCGAAATTCGACGCGTCTTGCCTTGGGAGAAGAGGAATACATGGGAATACGGCACGCCGCCGAGCGATTGCGCCGCGAATAGGCCAGATTTACCGGCGCCTCAAAACCGGGCACGAGGCGTTTATACGAATTTGTAGTGGGTGCGATGATCGCCGAAAGCGCCGGGCCATGCTTGATCAGCCCTCCGACATACCACAGAGCCAGTTGTGACATACCTGCGTATCCATCTCCGGCGAAGAGGGGCTCGCCGGACTTCCACAACGACTGGTGGGTGTGCATCCCGCTGCCGTTGTCGCCGAAGATGGGTTTCGGCATGAACGTGACCGTCTTGCCATAGTGGTTGGCAATGTTCTTGACGATGTATTTGTAGAGCAGCATCTTATCGGCGGAACGCAGAAGTGAATCGAATTTCAGGTCGATCTCCGTTTGACCACCACTGGCGACCTCGTGATGGTGGCACTCCACTTCCATGCCACAGCTCTGCATGGTCAACACCATTTCCGTGCGCAGGTCCTGATAGTGGTCGGTGGGTGGGACCGGGAAATATCCTTCTCGAAAGCGCGGGCGGTAGCCCAGGTTGTTTTCTTCCCTGCCCGAATTCCAGCGACCCTCTTCGGCATCGATGTAATAAAAACCGTGGTTCTCCCGCTGATCGAAGCGGACATTATCGAAAATAAAAAATTCCGCCTCGGCTCCAAAGTTCGCGGTGTCGGCCACGCCGGTCGCCGCCAGGTGCATCTCGGCCTTGCGAGCGATATGGCGCGGATCGCGATCATAGGGCTGCTTGGTCACGGGATCGATGACGTCGCAGATGAGCACCAACGTCGGCGTATCGGTAAATGGGTCGAGCAGATGCATGCTCGCATCCGGCATCAGAATCATGTCGCTTTCCTGAATCGCCGCCCAGCCGCGGATCGACGAACCATCGATACCGAATCCCTCTTCGAACGACGCTTCGGTCAACTGCTCGATCGGATAGGAAACGTGATGCCACAAGCCGGGAATGTCGGTAAACCGCAGGTCGAGAATCTTGACGTCGTGCTTGCGGGCAAATTCGAGAACGGTGTTGGCGTCGGCCATCCAAACTCCTCGCGGGCATGGTTATCGCATTATCCAAAAGCGAGCGGTTGAGGAGGTCCCGCAGGGTGGGCAGGCTGCTACAATCGGTCGCGTTGTGCAGGACGATGGAGTCTAAAGGCTGGCCTGGACGCTGGCAATTCGATTGTTTTTATAGGCGGAATAACGCGACTTTATACTGAAGCTCTCAGTTGTCAGCTGTCCTTATGGATTTCGACCAGCTTGAAACGTTTCTCGAAGTGGCCCGGCACGCGTCGTTCTCACGCGCGGCGGAGAAGCGTTTTCGCACCCAGCCTGCCATTTCATCGCAAATACGCGGGCTCGAGGAAGAGGTTGGCGCCAAGCTTTTCGATCGATCCGGCGGCAAGGTCTCCCTCACCGCGGCCGGCAAGGCCTTCCTGAAATATGTGGAAGAAACGCTCGACGCACGCAAGGCAATGCTCGTCTCCATCGCGGAAATGGAGCGCGTGCCGCGTGGCGAAATTATCGTTGGGGCAAACGAGGGTACGTGCCTGCACATCCTGCCGTATGTTTTTGCCGACTTCAAAAGCCAATATCCCGATGTTTCAGTGAACATCAAACGCTCCGATTACGCCAAGATTTTGGAGTCGGTGATCGACAATTCTGTCGACTTCGGCGTCGTTTCCCTGCCCGTCACGGACAACCGATTGACCGTCGTGCTCATCCATCGGGATGAGTTGATTCTGATCGTGCCTCCTCATCACGCGCTGGCGAAAATGAAATCGGCGAACATTGCGGACGTTGCCTGCTTTCCTCTCGTTGTTCCGAAAGCCGGACACACGCGCGATGCGATCGAACAGCTTTTTCACGAGCGGCGATTGAAGGCGAACTTCACCATGGAACTCGACTCCAGCGAACTGTTAAAGCGCTTTGTCGCGGCGGAAGTTGGGATTGGCTTTATCGCACGCTCGAACGTCGAAGAAGATGTGAAGGCCAAAGTCCTTTGCGCCGTTCCGCTCGCCGATGCGCAGGTGCGCCGCGATCTGGCCTTGGTTTTCCGCAAAGACAAAGCGCTCAGCCGGGCGGCTCTGGCGTTCATCGATATTGCGGTGAAGCACAAATCCACGCAGGAATTAGTGCAGACTCCCACGCGATGATGTTTCTCCCCAGGAAAGCCGGCGGCCTGCTTCTCGCGCTGCTATTTACGTTTGCCGCGCGGGATCTGAGTATCGCGCAGTCGTCGCCCACGGCTCTCGACCATTTGCCCGCTGCGGAGCGCAAGCTCATCAATATAAAGATCACCGGGAGCAAGCGGTATCCCGAAGATGCAATCGCGGCCGCCAGCGGGTTGCAGATGGGCAGCACGGTCACCGAGGACGAGCTCAAAAAGGCCTCGCGCCGTCTAGGAGACACCGGCGCTTTTAGCGAAATCGCGTACAACTATTCCTACTCGTCGGCCGGAACCAAAGTCGAATTTCACCTCACCGACACCACCGACTACGTTCCGGTGCGCTTCGAGGATTTTGTCTGGTTTACGGACGCGGACCTGCGCCAGCACATCAAGGAACATGTCCCGCTATTCAACGGCGAATTGCCCAAGTTCGGCCGCATGGCCGATGAAGTTTCGGATGTTCTGCAAGCCATGCTGGTCGAAGGCGCGATACCGGGCCATGTCGACTATCAACGGGTCGGAAAAGACGATGGGCCGGTTGAAGCCATCGCCTATCGCGTCTCCGATGTTCTGATTCGCGTCGGCAACATCGACTTCACCGGCGCTGGCGACGCAGAACTACCGGCGCTGAAGGCCGCTGCCGACAAATATCCTCCACCTCGGGAATACTCGCGCAGCCGTCTCAATCAACTGGTGCAGCAACAACTTTTGCCGGTTTATCGCGCCCGCGGATATCTGAAAGCCGTCTTCGGAGATCCCCAGCTCAAAACCGCGGGCATGCCCAACTCCACCACAGCTCCCGACATCGTCGAGGTCGGCCCGCGCAATCAGACCGTCATCGATGTCACTTTTGCAGTGACGCCCGGAATGCAGTACAAGCTGAAAAACCTGAGTTGGGCGGGCAACCACGAATTCCCCTCGAATGAACTGCAAAAGATGGTTCACCTCGAGATCGGCAAACCGGCCAATACGGTCCTGCTAAACAATGATTTGAAAACCGTCCAGATTCTCTACGGATCTCGCGGTTACATCACGGCCACGCTCAAAGGCGATGCTCAATTCAATGACAGCGACGGCGTGGCGATGGTCATCGAGGTGAAGGAGGGGCCTGTCTACCACATGGGCGATCTGGAATTTCGTGGCCTGGACAATGCCCTGACGGCGAAGCTGCGCAATGCGTGGACGATTAGGCCGGGCGACGTCTACAACGCCGGCTACCTCGAAGAATACCTGCCCGCAGCGCGCAAACTGCTGCCGCCAACGCTGGATTGGGACGTTTCATCGCATGTCACCGCAAACCTGCATGACAAAACCGTCGACGTCGATCTCATCTACTCGGTGAAGGCGCCGAAGTAGGTTTTAATCCGCAGCGAACGATCTTGTTCGGTTTTTGGAACAAGATTGAGGACTTCCTTGCCAAATTGCTGTTCGATGGGTAGGATAGGCCGTCTGGCAACAAGGGTTTTGCCCGGGGCCCTCCCCCATCGATGATTCCGGGCATAATGCGGGGACGCTGAAAAGCTTCCCCGCATTTCCTTTTCGCGTGAGTTTTCTGCTTTCAAAGCCAAGCGGGACCGATTTACACTCGAAAACGGCCTCAAAAGGAGAAATCGAATGAAATCTCGCCTTCAATCTTTCGGACTCGTAACCCTAACGTTTGTATTCGCTTGCGCGTTGTCGATGGCATCCCCGAAGGGCAAGGCTTACACGGGAGTGGTCAGCGACAGCATGTGCGGAGCGAAGCACATGATGGCCGGCGATGCCGCTTCCTGCACCCATGAATGCGTCAGCAAGGGTTCGAAATACGCCCTTGTGGTCGGCGATAAGGTGTATACGCTCGATACCACGGATAAAGACGCGCTGGCGACGCTCGACAAGCAGGCTGGCGCGACGGTGACCGTCACCGGCACGGAAAACGGTGACACGATCGCGGTGAGCTCGGTGAAGGCCGGGAAGTAGATCACTAGATTTAAGAGTCGCCCTCTGGGGATCTTGGTGCCGTGCTTCGCAGCGGACCGCGAGGCTACGCTCATGTGTCGCTAAATTTTCGCGATCAAGCAAACAAACGACTTTTGTTTGATATCGAACAACCTTTTAACTTTTTCCTCACTTAGACTCGACCTAACTCTACTCCGTAACCACCCTTACTCAGTTCTCATTAGCTTCCTAAGTCGATAACCAGATCTCATCTACTATTCGCTGCGTATGGACTCCAGCAACAGTTCAAGACATTGTTATGGCGACGCGGTGGTTGCGTAGCACTTATCGGCCCCGCGCTGCCGCGTCTTGATTGCCCCTACTAGAACAAACGTCCACCCCGCCCAACGAGCGTGATCTTGAATCACCCTCTCGAAAGAAAAGGAGTTACGAAAGTGAATTTCAGAAATCTCCCCCAAGTAGCGATTAGTGTGCTCTGTTTGGGTCTAACCACGGCAGCGTTTGCCGCGACGTGCCCAGGCAGTATCGTCACGGTTAACCTAACTTCTCCCTCCGGATCGGGAACCTACAGTGTGCCGGTGCATTTCGACGCAACCGCTTCTTCGTCCGCGGGCGCGAGCATCACCGGATATGCGGTCTACACGAATCAATGGTCCGATATCCCCTTCGCCGAAGGCGAACCGGTCTATCTGAACGGGGTTGCCACGCTCAATGCGTGGGTCGTCCTGCCGGAGACCGTCAGCGGCGGCGCGCTGAGCCAGAGCGTGTTTGTGCGCGCGTGGGATGCCGACGGAAATTGCGGCGACACTGCGACGCTCGCCATCACCGCATCAGGCGCGGACATTCCGAATAGCTTCCCGAGCGGCGACCAACAATGGACGAACACCGAGAATGATGAGGAGAACAGCGATTCCGGCAATGGCGCAGGCTGGTGGGATTGTGGAACCACAACTTGTGCGGGTGGAACAATCAACGGAACGGCGAGCTTCGCGTTTGGCCAGAGTCCGGAATTGAACAGCAATCCGAGCATTGAATTTTCATTGACCGGAGCATCGGGTGCCGACGCGCTTTACTGGTATAAGGTTCCCACGATCGGGCAGCAGGATTCGATGCAGAACTTCGTGTGGGACTTCTACTTCTATCTAGCGGCCAATGACACGGAGGCGAATACCGAGGCTCTGGAGTTCGATCTATTCCAGGCTGTGGATGGTTATAAGTACATGATTGGCACGCAGTGTAACTATTATCCGAAGGGCGGTGGGTCGCCAATCTGGAACACCTGGGATGGAACGAGTGGGATCTGGGTACCGGCGGTGCGAAACACGGAGACGGACAACAATCCAACTGGCACCGCGATTTCATGCGGCCCATTTTCAACAGGGACTTGGCATCACCTGCAGTACTATCTGCAGAGAACGAAGGCCGATTCGACCTATCCGGTGGGTCGCATTCTATACGGCTCCGTAAGTGTTGATGGAAGCCCGACCGTGTGGAATATTTCGGCGCCCGCGGTTTCCAGCAACTGGGGTGACGTACTGGGATTCCAACATCAACTCGACATCCACAGTGGCACCATCACGCTGCAGGAATGGGCGGATGAGGATGATTTGACCGCCTGGCCGCAGGATTAATTGCAGTCTTTAGGATTGAGGCCCCTGCGCGCAGCGGGGGCTTTTATTGCCCAGTCTTTTATTTTTCTTTGACGAGATCGAGAAAGGCTTGGTGGACACGGGTATCGTTCGAGAGTTCCGGATGGAACGTCGCGGCCATCGTTTTTCCCTGCCGGACGGCGACGGGATCGGGACCTTCGGTGGCGATGACTTCGACGCCTTCGCCGACGCGTTCAATTTTAGGCGCACGGATGAAAACCATTTCCAGTGGAGTTTCGCGGAGGGCGGCATCGTGATGGTCGCCGGAGGTTCTGGCGAAGAACTTGCCTTCGCGAATCGAACTGTCGATCTGGCGTCCGTAGGCGTTGCGACGGATGCGGATATTGAGCGCGCCAAGCCCGGCCTGATGCGGGTTTTCGACTTCATTGGCCAGCAGGATCGCTCCGGCGCAGGTGCCGAAGGTCGGCTTCGAGTGGACGAACTCTCTCAGCTTTTCAAACCCGGCTTCGCCGAGAAGTTTGAGGAAGGTGCCGGATTCGCCTCCGGGGATGACGAGGCCGTCGATGTGGTCGAACTGCTCCGGCTTTTTGACGAGCACAACTTCAGCGCCCAGCTCTTCGAGCCGGCGGCGGTGCGCGTCGAAATCACCCTGCAGGGCTAGGACACCAATGGGCATGAATAGTCGTTCGGATTCATTTTAATGGATGCTGCTGCCGGGCCGGCGGACTCTCAGCGTTGAATTGCGACGAGGGATAACAGTCACCGAATGCGCAGAGGGCGCCAAAAGTGGGCACCCAGCTTGATGTGGGAGACACTTCGGGGAATGAAGTGCGGAAAATCTGCCAATCGCGTGTCGATTTCCCGCCATCCCGTTCGACTAGCAAGTGGAGTCGCACCGCGCACCCGGCGCCTGGCAACTTTTCCGGCCCAGCGCGGTCCAGGCTCTTATATAAAAGTAGCGGCCCTGATACGGTGTCCGCACGAGACCATAAGGAGAACACCATGCGCTTCATGATGATCATGTTTCCGAAAGACTACCAAAACGCAAAACCCGGCTGGGTTCCTGACTTCGAAGACATGGAGGCAATGGGCAAGTACAACGAGGAACTCCAGAAAGCCGGTGTGCTGCTGGCACTCGACGGGCTGACCCCGCCTGCGACGATGAGCGCGCGAGTCACTTTCAAAAATGGAAAATCGAAGGTCACCGACGGTCCGTTTACCGAAGTGAAGGAAGTGGTCGGCGGCTACTGGATCCTCCAGGTGAAGTCGCGCGAAGAGGCGCTCGAATGGGCCTCGCGCATCCCCGGAAAGGATATCGAAACGGTCGAAGTTCGCCGGATGTTTGACATGACCGACTTCGATCCGGAAACTCAACGGGAGATCCAAAAGAAGTTCGGCGACGACGTCGCCGCTGAGATGCGCCTGTAAGTAACAATTTGCGGGAAAATTCGGGTGCCCTGCCCACAATTTCTTGATACGGTTTGTCGAATTCTGCCCGGGCGTACGACTATAGCGTGAAGGCAGGGGTAACGGCTCGCTCCGAATACCGTTACAGAATAAGGAGAAATCGTGCCCCAATATTTGGTTGCGATTCACCATCCCGACAACTACGACCCGTCCGCCGAGGACGAAGCGATGGGCCGCAACATCTCTGCACTCAACCGCGAGATGATTGCCGCCGGTGTCAGGGTTTTTGTTGGCGGCCTCTCTGCGGCCTCCGACGCGAAGTCGTTGCGGGTGCAGCCCGACGGCAAGGTGCTCATGACCGACGGGCCTTACCTGGAGACTAAGGAGCACGTAGGCGGTTTTTGGGTGCTGGACGCTGCTAGCCTCGACGAGGCACTAACGTGGGGGCGCAAGGCTGCCGTCGCCTGCCGGGCGCCGGTCGAGGTGCGCGCGGTTTTTCAAAAACCGGGGCCACCCTCCAACAAAATTTAAGGGAGGTCCTAATGAGAAATGTAATCTACGCAATCAACCTTACCCTCGATGGCTGCTGCGACCACACCAAATTCAATCCCGATGAAGGGGACTTTGAGCACCATATAGGCCTCATCGAAGATGTTGACCTATTCGTCTATGGGCGTAAAACCTATCAATTGATGGTTCCTTATTGGCCTGATGCCGCAACCGACCCTTCTTCGACAAAAGCGGATATCGAATTTTCCCGTGCCTTTGTCTCCAGGAAGAAAGTTGTTTTTTCACGATCGCTGGCCAGCACTGATGATGGAAATACGAGAATCGTTCATACGAACCTTCGCGACGAGATCCTTAAATTGAAGCAAGAACCAGGCAAACCCATTCTGGTCGGTGGCGTAGATCTTCCTTCGCAGCTTATAAAACTTGGGCTGGTGGATGAATATCGTTTCGTCGTGACGCCAATCATTGCTGGCGAAGGGAAACGGCTGATGGAAGGAGTTAGCCTGCCGGAGAAATTGAACCTAAGACTTGTCGAATCGAAGATTTTGAAATCGGGCTCTGTCGCGCTTCGCTACTTAAAACAGTGAAGACAAATCTGCGTCTGTTGAGCGGCTGGCTCAAATTCAAACCAAATGGGAAGGGGCGGGTACCACGAACGCTTGCGCATCGGGGGTTCCTGTAAAACGGCCAAGAAAGCTCCGCCGGGCAGCATCGCCGCCCACCCCTTCGGCAAGCTCAGGGCAGGCTCTGCAAGAAACGCAAGGATGGGCACCCCCATTCGAAGGGCGGGCCACACGCCGAACAATTCGAACTCGCAACTTATTTGCGCCAATAGTTGTTCGCCGCAGCAATGGTCTGGAACTCAATGGCAACCACCTGTCCAGCGGCGATCAGATCCTCCGGCTTGGTGGAATAGCTCGGTCGGCCGGCTTTTAGAACATCGAGGTCCGGCTGAATGTTGTGAATCATGTGGCGTGCCATCTTGACCGCTAGGGCGCGCCCTTCCTCGGGTGTGGCCGTGATCAACGTTCCGCCCGGCACAAGAACCAGCTCTGAATCGGGTACGCGCGTCATTGAGTCTCCTGAATCCGTGAAGTTCGAGAGCCAAGCCTATCACGCCCAGGCGAAGTTCAACGGATCCCGCCAAAGGCGGGTGGCCCAGGTTTTTGATGTTGCTGCCACGACCGCCATAGGGGTGCCCCGTTCCTTCGCGTTCTTTGCGAAGGAGGCACCCGAGCGATTACCCATCGGCGGTTCGTGTAAAACGGACAACGAAGCTAAGCCGGCAGCATCACCGCCCACCTCTTCGGCAAGCTCAGGGCAGGCTCTTGCAAGAAACGCAAGGATGGGCACCTCCCCCGACGCTCTGCAAACCGTTGCCGAAAAAAGATGGAGTAGCTGTCGATTTTCAGTTTCCCCGAACGACTATCTGATAACAGAAGGAGGAAGGCATGAAATACCTCTGTTTGGGATATCTCGAACCCGGAAAATTCGAGGGCATGACCGAGGACGAGCGACACGCAGTGCTCGACGAATGTTTTGAGTACAACGATCACCTGCGCGCCAACGGACATCTTGTGGCCGAGGTACCTCTTCAGTCTCCGGAAACTGCGTTGACCCTATCCTCGAAAAACGGCAAAGTGGCGACCACTGACGGCCCCTATACGGAAACCAAGGAACAGGTCGGCGGCATTCAGATCCTTGAAGCCCGGGACCTCAATCACGCCGTTCAGTTGGTCTCACAGCTTCCCGGTTTTAAGTACGGACTTGGGCCGGTTGAGATACGACCGGTTGCGGACTTGACCGAAATGATAAAAAAGAGCGAGCAGCGGCGGCGAAAGGATGCCTCGCAATGAGGCCGACGGCGGTAATGAAGGCGGCCACTCGGGATGCTGATGCTCGACAGGAAAGGATAAGAACATGTCATTCGTTCGCGATCTGAAAGTTGCTGCTTACTCGTTAGTTCGGACTCCAGGGCTGGCGATCGCAGTGGTGCTCACGCTGGCGCTCGGCATCGGCGCGAACTCCGCTATTTTCACGCTGGTGCGCGGAGTCCTGCTCAAGCCTCTGGTCAATCGCGACGAGGACCGGCTGATTTACATACGACAAAG
>Ga0209006_10002307_pt1 | contig 17404 bp, 13 predicted proteins | sample JacPin_JW_Ref_O2_FD_188567 | JGI IMG/M metagenome (GOLD analysis project Ga0209006, IMG submission 188567) | Forest soil microbial communities from Algoma, Ontario, Canada - Jack Pine, Ontario site 1_JW_Ref_O2 (SPAdes) (version 2) | ecosystem: Environmental > Terrestrial > Soil > Boreal... | reverse complement strand
TCTTGATCTTTGTGTCGTGTTCATGCCGCTCTTCCTTCTGCGAAAACGTCTCTGCGAAATATCCGCTCTTATTTGCCTCTCACGCCTTTGTTTCGTCGTCGGCACCGTCACAGCATGCCAATTCTTGCTCTGCAGGCGCAATTGGGAACATGTGTGTACCTACTCGAACCACCGGCACCATTCCAAACAATGTGCACAATGGGGCGCGCTATTCGAGCCCGGCTGCTGCCCTCGCAATCAAGAGCAGCCCTACCCCGACCACGACAATCCCGATGGCTCGCGCCACGCGCTCGCCCTTTGGTGCGAGGCGTTCGGCAGTGACTGCCGCCGTTACAAGAGCCATCACCCGCAGATCCATGATCCCGATGACGAGGAGGATCGCCGTCAGACCAGCACACGTGCAGATGCAGCGAAGGCCGAGGCGCAGCCCATCTCGCCAAGCCGTGCCGGCATCCGCCGGAAGCATGCAGCGGTGCCCCGGCATCTCCCGGCAGCAGGCAAGGTGATGGGCCTTCCACGCGCTGAATTGGAGCGCGCCAGCCATCACGACGACAACACTGACCGCGATCGGAACAACTCTCGCCAGCTTCGACCGTTGCATTACGATCTCGGCAAGGGCCGCGCCCAGTGGGAAAACAACAATTCCGAACACAGTCCAGACGAAGAAGTACCCGATGCCGACTAGCGCGGTCAGCCCGCTCAGGCGCATTTCACCTGCCCTGCCAACGGCCTGGCGATAGCGAAACAGTGTGGGCACCAACGACGGCAGCATCATCGCCACCATCATCACGAACCACATGCCAACGAATGATGCCGCGGAGCCCAGCCATGTCTGTCCAGGCATCGGCATCCACGCCATCGACATCGTCCAGCCGCCTGGCATCGGCATCTGGCACATCGTCGACATGGACGCGCACCAGGCGGTCGTCAACGCTGCGCTCGCTACGAAGAGCAGCGCTGAGACGCCGAGAAACGTTTGCCGTGAAGATCGCTCGGAAGCCATGACCCGCTACCTCCTGTGCCATAATCGCATCGCTACAACCACAACATCACTTGCCGTACTCGTCGTGGCGCTTCCACCAGGCACCGGTCTCGTTGCGCCCTTTGGGAGCGCGATCGAGCCACTGATACATTCCCCACAACCCGTCCACTCCGCGTGCGTAGGCGGCGTAGGTGTGATAGACAACGCCGTCTTCGAGCACGAATGAGCTCACGCCCGGCCTCTCGCGTCGATACGTGGGCTCGTCAGTTCCGCACATCGTAGCGTGGCTCTCGGCTGTCTGGCCGCCGTCCCCCTGGTTCAGCCGCCCGTGAAAGACTTTCTCGCGGCGATAGTTGTACTCAATACCTTTCTCGCGCTGTTCCTCCTCCGTGAACGACACGTTAAAGTCGAAGTTGAAATCGCCGCCGACAGACGACGCCCAGGGGAACGTCCATCCCATCCGCTGCTTGTATGCCTGCAGCTTCGCGAACGGGGCGCGTGACACCGCCCAGAGCATCACGTCATGGTTGGCCAGGTGCACGGCGATTCCGTTGAAGCCATCTGCGATCGACGAGCACGATGGGCACCCGGCGGCGTAGTCGGGGCCGAACATGAAGTGGTAGACGAGCAGTTGCGACCGCCCTTGGAAGAGGTCTGCCAGCGAGGCGCTCCCCTCGCCGGTTTCAAAGCGATATCCTTTGTTGACTGGGACCCACGGCAGCTCCTGCCGCTGCAGCACCAGTTCGTCGCTGCGCTGCGTGAGTTCCTTTTCCGCTTTCAGCAGTTCGAGCCGGGCTGTCAACCACTGTTCGCGTGTTCCGGTCTTGTGTGTCGTCATTGTGCTTTTCTCCTCTCGCTGCTTTCTCGCTCTGACTTGGTGTTTGGTTGTCATGCGCTATATTTAGCGTGGGGCATCGAAGAAGTGGGAGTGACAAGTGTGGCGGGATTCGGATGGACTCTCTGATCACGGCTGCAGCACGTGCGCTCGCGGCGGGTGACCCCCTCGGAGCCCTGAAGCGGGTTGCGCTCCGCGACGATGCGCCAGCGCTTGCGCTTCGCGGTATCGCGATGGCGCAGCTCGGCGATTTCGCGCGAGCGAAGGAACTCCTGCGACGTGCCACGCGCGCATTCAGTGCGAAAGAAACCGTCGCGCGCGCGAGGTGCATCGTCGCCGAGGCCGAGATCGCCCTCGCCTCGCGAGACCTCGGCTGGCCACCGAAAACGCTCGACGCCGCGCGTGCAACCCTCGAAGCCCACGGCGACCGCTCAAACGCGGCGTACGCGCGATACCTTGAGGTCCGGCGCCTGGTCCTGATCGGACATCTGGATGCGGCCGAACGCTTGCTTGCCGACCTGGATCCGAGTCCGTTCCCGCCCGCCTGGAGGACTGTGCACGCGCTCGTGGTTGCCGGAATCGCCATGCGGCGCCTGCGCACGAAAGAAGCGCGAGACGCGCTTTCGCTTGCTGAGAGCAACTCACGCGAGGCACGTATCCCTGCGCTCACGGCAGAGGTCGAAAGCGCATCCCGCATGTTGAACACGCCTGCGGCACGCCTGATTGCGCGTGGCGGAGAGCGGCTCCTTCTGCTCAACGAAGTTGAAGCTTTGCTGGCTTCGAAAGCGCTCGTCGTGGACGCGTGTCGCCATGCCGTGCGCAACGCGAGCACGGTTGTTTCACTTGCAAGACGACCGGTGTTATTCGCGCTCGCACGCGCACTGGGAGAAGCGTGGCCTGGAGACGTGCCGAGAGATGTGCTGCTGGCGCGGGCATTCGGTGCAAGGTTCACGGATGAATCGCATCGCGCCCGCTTGCGAGTGGAAATCGGACGTCTCCGTAAAGCGCTTCGGCCCCTAGCCGGCATCAGCGCAACGAAGCTTGGGTTTGCACTGGCGCCGCGCGCTGAACGCGTCGTCGTACTGGCGCGGCCAATGGAAGAGGAACATGCGGATGTGCTCGCCTTCCTCGCCGACGGTGAGTCGTGGTCGAGTTCGGCCCTGGCGCTTGCGCTTGGGGCGAGCCAGCGCACTGTGCAGCGGGCTCTCGACTCTCTCGCGGCAGCCGGCAAGGTGCAGTCGTTCGGTCAAGCGCGAGCCCGTCGTTGGATCACTCCTCCTGTACCGGGATTCACGACGATCTTGTTACTCCCAGCTCCGCTGCCAGGCGACTAGGATGGAAAGTATGAATCGATCAAACGCCGAAATCGTCCGTGAGTACGGCCCCTTTCCGGGTGCCGAGCGTGTGAACGGTGTTACCTATGACGGGCAGCACGTCTGGTTTGCTTCGGGGGATAAGCTGAACGCCATCGATCCCTCAACGGGGAACATGTTGCGCTCGATCGATGTCGCCGCACATGCAGGAACGGCCTTCGACGGGCGATACTTGTTTCAGATCGCCGAGGATCGCATCCAAAAGATCGATCCCAAAACCGGCCAAGTGCTCGCCACGATCCCAGCGCCCGGCGGTGGCGGGGACTCGGGGCTGGCGTGGGCGGAAGGTACGCTCTGGGTCGGGCAGTATCGAAGCCGTAAGATCCATCAAATCGATCCTGAGACAGGAACCATTCTTCGCACCATCGAGTCCGAGCGCTTCGTCACCGGGGTCACCTGGGTTGATGGAGAGTTGTGGCACGCCACCTTGGAAGGTGACGAGAGCGATTTGAGGCGAGTTGATCCTAAGAGCGGAGAGGTTCTAGAGAGCCTCGAGATGCCACCTGGAGTTGGCGTTTCTGGACTGGAATCCAACGGCAGTGATCAGTTCTTCTGCGGAGGAGGAAAGACCGGAAAGATCCGGACGGTCCGGCGGCCCCCGGCGAAGTACAGCGAGGGGAAGCAACTCTGAAGGCCCGCTAGGCTCAAAAAAGAGTTAGTCCCAGCGCCCCCCATCCCACGCTTTCCTTGGCGTCGGGATTCCTTCTGAGCGTATCGTCGGCAACTCTTCCCGCAAGCCTCTTCCACAAAAGCCTTAACGGAAGGTTTGCCCATGATTCGGCCCGGAGCAGTCATACGCCGTTCGATGATGCTCAGATACTCCCCCATCTACCAATTTGGAGGAAAACAAGAGGGAAACAATATGACTCCCTTGGAGATCCTGTGGCGCAACCCCTATCCTGTGCGCGACCGGTGCGGCGGCGTAGGTTCGAGCGAGAGGGCGAGAACTCCCTGTACGTTTTGCAAGAGTTCGTGTAAGGATACCTCGGTCACTGGGCAACGATATCCAATTTGGAGGTTGTGGTGGTGGGAGGGTAGTCTAATTCACCGCGAGATTGCGAGCACGCAATAACCCTGGAAGGCCGCCCGCAGCATTGTCGCGGTGGAGAGTGGGACAGGCATCGGAAAGTCGGCATGGGCGAAGTAATCTCCCTGCTCGCGGCGTTCCTCACGGACATAGGAAACCGGAGAGCTGTTCCGGGGCAGAGGTCATAGCGGCGCGAAAAAAGCCGGCGGGGACTGTCGGTACCCGATCCGCCCGCCGTCATCAGCCTTCCCCATCAGCTTTCATCAGCCTTCACCTTGAATCGTATCTTGTGGAGGGAGACGCAGAGTTTTTGAACCGCCCGGAGACCACGGGTCATCGATTGTGGGGTTGGGTCCTCTGCTCGGAGAGAAAAAATGAACAACACTAAGAAACGCACGCTGGCGATAGGCGGAGTGCTGTGCTTGATCGTGATCGGATTGATTGTTCGGGCCGTGCTCCCATCGAAGCACGCGTTGGGGGCGCCGAATGCTTCACCCGATGTCCAGGTAGCAGAAGTCGAGCAAAAGGACGTTCCCATCTATGGCGAGTGGATTGGCACGCTCGACGGATTGGTGAATGCCGACGTGCGCGCGCAGGTTACGGGTTACATTTTGAAGCAGGGCTATCAGGAAGGCGCGTTCGTCAGGAAAGGTGAGCTTCTTTTCGAAATCGATCCGCGCCCTTTTCAGGCGGCGCTCGATCAGGCGGAGGGCCAGTCGGCACAGGCCAAGGCTTCACTCGCCAATGCCGAGGCGGTGCAGCGCCGTACCGAGCTTGACGTAAACCGCTACACGCCATTGGCAAAAGAGCAGGCAGCGAGCCAGCAGGATCTCGACAATGCCGTGCAGAACAACCTGGCCGCGGTCGCCACCGTGGAGACCGCCAAGGCTCAGATCAAAACTTCCGAAGCCGCTGTCGAGACGGCCAGGATTAATCTTGAGTTCACCCGCCTCGTCGCCCCTATCGACGGCGTCGCCGGGCAGGCCCAGCTCCAGGTGGGCGCGCTGGTCAATCCGAGCAGTGGACCGGTCACTTCAGTCTCCACGTTGAATCCCATCAAAGCTTATTTCACGGTCGGAGAGCCGCAATATCTCGCGTGGCGAAAACGTTTTCCTTCCGAAGCCAGCCGACTGGAAGCCGACAAGAATCTGCGCCTCCAATTGATTCTGGCAGACGGTTCCACTTACGCGCATGTGGGCAGCTTCTACTTTGCGGATCGGCAGGTGAACGAGGGCACAGGCGCAATCCGGCTCGCCGGGTTATTTCCGAATCCAGACAACATTCTGCGTCCCGGCGGCTACGGCAAAGTTCGGGCGGTGATCCGCTTACAAAAAGATGCGCTGCTGGTGCCGCAGCGGGCGGTGTCAGAACTCCAGGGCGGATATCAGGTAGCGGTTGTCGACGGTAATAACAAGGTGAGCATTCGAACGGTGGAAGTCGGCGATCGCGTGGGCAGCGAGTGGGTGATCTCCGAGGGGCTCAATCGTGGGGAAAAAATCGTCGTCGAGGGAGTACAGAAATTGCGCGCTGGCGCAACCGTGAATCCCAAGCCGTTCGTCGCGCAGGCAAAGGGGAAATGATCCCATGTCAAAATTTTTCATCAATCGCCCGATTGTGGCCATGGTGATTTCGATTGTCATGGTGCTGGTTGGTTCGCTTACCATCCTGACTTTGCCGGTCGCCCAGTTTCCCAATATCACTCCACCGGAAATTCAAATCATCGCCACGTACGTGGGGGCGGACGCGCAAACGCTGGAGCAGGCGGTGGCCACGCCGATCGAGCAGCAGATGAACGGCGTGGACAACATGAATTACATGTACTCGCTGAACGCCACCGGCAACACCAGCAGCAGCCTGATTGTCGACTTCGACGTAAAGACCGACCCGAATACCGATTTTATCTTGGCGCAGGCCCGTGAAACTCAGGCGGCTTCGCAGCTTCCGACAGACGTCACCAACTACGGCGTGACGGTTCGAAAATCGGTTACGGCGCCGCTGATGTGGGTTGCGCTCTACTCGCCCCACGGAACTTATGACGCCAACTTTCTGGCGAATTACGCATACATCAATATCACCGATCCCATTCTCCGTTCGCCGGGCATCGGCAATGTTCAGGTCTTTGGATCAGGCCAATACGCGATGCGGCTGTGGGTAAAGCCCGATCAGCTAGCCAAGCTTGGCATCACGGTTCCGGAAATCGTTAGCGCGATTCAGGCGCAAAATACGGTCAATCCGGCCGGCAAAGCCGGAGGAGAGCCGGCTCCCAAAGGCACGGAATTCACCTACACGGTTCTGGCGCAGGGCCGCCTGCAGTCGCCGGAAGAGTTCGGTAACATCGTGGTTCGCGAAACTCCCGACGGTGGAGTTGTCCGCGTGCGCGATGTAGCCCGCATGGAGTTGGGCTCGCAGGACTACAGCATTGCGGGCCGTTACAACGGGGGGCCGAGCGCCATCATTGCGGCCTATCAGCTGCCTGGTTCGAACGCGGTCGATGCCGCCGCCGGCGTGAAAAAGCTGATGGCGCAAATGAAGCAACGCTTCCCGGAAGACATGGACTTCGCCATCGCCCTGGATACGACTCTTTCGGTGACGGAAGGCATCAAGGAAATCGTGAAAACCCTGGTGATCGCGCTGGTACTGGTGATCATCGTTGTGTTTATTTTTCTTCAGGGCTGGCGCTCCACGCTTATCCCGCTCTTGGCTGTGCCGGTTTCGCTCGTGGGCACGTTCATACTTTTCCCGCTGTTCGGTTTTTCCGTCAACACGCTTTCTCTGTTCGGGTTAGTGCTGGCGATTGGTCTCGTAGTGGACGACGCCATCGTCGTGGTGGAGGGCGTGGAGCGCCACATCGAAGAAGGGATGACTCCCAAGAACGCGGCGTTGAAAGCGATGGAAGAGCTCTCGGGCCCGGTGGTTGGAATCGCGCTGGTTCTCTCCGCCGTTTTCGTGCCCACTGCCTTCATTCCGGGGATTACCGGCAGGCTTTATCAGCAGTTTGCCGTCACCATTGCCATATCCGTTCTCCTGTCGGCATTTAACGCGCTCACTTTGAGCCCGGCGCTGGCCGCCTTGCTGCTGCGTCCGAAGCAACCGAGCCGGGGCTGGCTGCGGAGATTCTTCGATTGGTTCAACCAACGTTTCGAGCGAGCTACTGACGGCTACGTACGTTGGAGCGGTGTGCTGCTTAAGAAAACAACGGTATTGGTTGTGCTGCTGCTGGCCTTTTGCGCGGCGACGGCTTTCTTCTCCCATCAGGTGCCATCGAGTTTCCTTCCCGACGAAGATCAGGGTTACGCCTACATCAATCTGCAATTGCCCAATGGAGCCTCGCTGGAGAGAACAACGGCAGTCGCCGCTGACATTGAGAAAATCATACTAAACACTCCAGGGGTTAAATCCTCTACGGCTGCCGTGGGCTTTAGTCTGCTGAGCTTCGTGCGCACCAGCTACAACGCATTCTTTGTCGTTACTTTCAAGCCCTGGGATGAGCGAACCAGCAGAGCTGAGCAATTTCAGGCAATTAAAGCGCGACTCAATCAACAGCTAAGCAGGTTGCCTGCGGGGATCGCGTTCGCGTTTTCTCCGCCCGCCATTCCGGGCGTTGGCACCGCCGGCGGATTCACTTTCATCCTGGAAGACCGTTCCGGCGGCGATATCCAGTTCCTCTCGAAGAACCTGAGCACTTTTATGGAAGCGGCTCGCAAGCGGCCGGAGATTGCCAGCCTCAGCACCACTTTCCTGCCCAGCGTCCCGCAGGAGTTCGTCGACGTCGACCGCGACAAGGTTTTGAAGCAAGGCGTGAACCTGAACGACGTCTACCGGACGATTCAAGCTTTCATGGGCGGCTACTTTATCAACTACTTCAACCGCTTCGGCCGCCAGTGGCAGGTCTATATCGAGGCCGAGGGTCAAGATCGCGCCAGGGCGGAAAACGTTGGACAATTCTACGTCCGCAACAACAAGGGAGAAAACGTTCCGCTTTCCACGCTCACCACCGTCAAGCCACGTCTGGGCCCAGAATTTACCATGCGCTTCAACGAATTTCGTTCCGCGCAAATCAACGGCAGCGCCGCACCCGGCTATAGCGCGGACCAGGCTACAGCCGCGCTAGAAGAGGTGTTCAAGGAAACCATGCCGCGCGAGATGGGCTTCGATTACTCAGGCATATCGTTTCTGGAACAGAAAGCCCGCGAAGGCGTTCCTGCATCGGCAATTTTTGCATTGTCGTTGTTGTTCGTCTTCCTCATCCTCGCCGCACTGTACGAAAGCTGGTCGTTGCCTTTCAGCGTCTTGCTGAGCACGCCAGTCGCGATCTTCGGCGCCTTTTTCGTCTTATGGCTACGCCGCGTCATTCTGCAGGCGATCTTGCCCCCGTACATGGTGCAGATCGAGAGCGATGTTTATTCGCAGATCGGGTTGGTCATGCTGATCGGCCTGGCGGCCAAGAACGCAATTCTGATCGTGGAGTTTGCCAAGGATCAGTACGAGCAGGGCAGGCCTTTGGCGGATGCCGCTCTCGAAGGCGCAAAGCTTCGGCTGCGGCCGATCCTGATGACCTCCTTTGCGTTTATTCTCGGCTGCGTCCCACTATGGATCGCAACCGGCGCCGGATCGGTGGCGCGGCAGATTATGGGAACCACGGTGATCGGGGGGATGATGGCAGCCAGCGCCGTGGGAATTTTCTTTATCCCGGGAATTTTTTATCTGGTGGAGAAATGGTCCGGTGCGGGGAAGGAGCCTGCCAGCGGTACCTTGCCGACCACGCCGGTTCCAGTGCCGGGAGATTGAAATGACCCCGCGCCGTGAGGCGTAGGGACGAAAGATAAGCGGAGTTGCGCATCATGAAGCTCACGAAATTACTGCTTCCCCTATTTGCTTCCGGCTGGCTCGCTGGTTGCATGGTCGGTCCGAAGTACCATCGGCCCGCGGTTCAGACTCCGGCCGCGTACCGCGACCTGGCGGAAAACGCCCAACTTCAGTCACAAACCGCCTCTTACGCCGATCTTCCCTGGTGGCAGGTTTTCCAGGATTCGAAGCTGCAAGAGCTCATTCGCACCGCCCTCAAGCAAAACTACGATTTGCAAATCGCCACCGAGCGCATCAACGCCGCACGCGCCCAGCTTGCCATCACCCGCTCCAATTTATTTCCGCAGGTGAGCGCGAACGCAAACTTCAGCGGCGGAAAAGAATATAACTTTCAATCCAAATACAACTTTCTCACCACCACTGCAGACGCGGCCTTCCAGTTGGATTTCTTCGGGCGCTTGCGGCGCGCCAACGAAGCGGCACGCGCACAGCTTCTAGCCACTGAGGATGCGCGGCAAACCGTCATCCTTACGCTGGTTAGCGACGTAGCCAGCGAATACTTCGCGCTGCTACAACTCGACCTGCAATTGGAGATCACGAAAGAGACCGTCAAGACCCAGACCGATTCGGTCAAGCTCACCAACTTGCGCCTCGATCATGGTGTAGCCACGAAACTCGATGTCCTCCAGGCGCAGCAAGTGCTCGATACAGCTAACGCCCAGGTTCCTGAGCTGGAGCGACAAATCGCGGAGGAGGAAGACGCCATCAGCATCCTGCTGGGGAATTATCCACAGGATGTGGCGCGCGGCCTCCCGCTGGTCGAACAAACACTTCCTCCGGAAGTGCCGCCAGGCCTGCCTTCGTCCATTCTCGGGCGCCGTCCCGATATTCGCGAGGCGGAACAAAGTCTGATCGCCGCGAACGCCGAAATCGGAGTCGCCAAAGCGCAGTTCTTTCCCCAGATCTCTCTGACCGGCTCCGGCGGCGGTTCCTTCGGAAGAAGTAGCGTCTTCTCGAGCCTGATGAGTTCGCAGATTGGCATCTGGTCCTACGGAGGGCAAATCAGCCAGCCGATTTTCACCGGCGGCGCGCTTCGCGGAAACTTGCATCTCGCGGAGTCCCAGCACCGGCAAGCCTTGATCGCATATCAGCAAGCCGTCCAGCACGCCTTTGGGGATGTCTCCGATGCGCTGATCGGCTATCAGAAATTCCACCAGGTTCGTGTGCGACAGCAGGAGTCTGTCGCCGATCTACAGGAGTCCGTTCGCCTCTCCAACCTGCGATACAAGGGCGGCACCACGACGTATCTCGAAGTGTTGGACGGACAACGTTCGCTCTTCGCCGCCGAACTGACACTGGCTCAGGCGCGCGGCAACGAGTATCAGAGTTTGGTGCAACTTTACCGATCGCTCGGAGGCGGCTGGCAGCAGTAGTCCCCGAAGCCGACATGTAGTTGCAAACCACCCGGAGGGAGGAACCACCCTTGTTACTAATTTATACACACTGTATGATTAATCTTTAAGCCATGTCTCCTCGTCCCTATCGCATGGGTAAACGCCAAGCAGCAGCAGCCGAAACGCGCGCCCAGATCCTCGAGGCCGCGCGGCAACTCCTCGCTGATGAATCGGAAATCGACCTTGGGATGGAGGCCATTGCACGCCGGGCCGATGTTTCCCGGCTGACGATCTACTACCAATTCAAGTCGCGCCCCGGCCTGCTGGAGGCCCTGTATGATCACCTGGCCGCACGGGGAAATGTGCAGAGTGTGGCGCAGGTGTTTCACGAACCCGATCCTTCGGTCGCCCTTGAGAAGCTGATCCGCACGTTCGTCGGTTTCTGGTCCTCGGACCCGGTCGTGATCCGGCGGCTCCGCGGAATGGCCACACTCGATCCCGACATTGATCAAGGCATCCGCGCCCGGGACGCACGCCGCCAGCATATCGCTCGCGAGATTCTGCGACGAACTGTACTGGGGGAAAAGGAAAAGCTGGGTGCGGAACAACAGAACCTGGCTGCCGACGTGCTCAGCATGCTCACCAGTTTCGAGAGCTACGACGCGTTAGCCCGGGCTGGACACAAGCAGGAAGCAATCGTTGCGACTCTAACCCGCGTGGCTCACGCCGTTGTCGATTCAGCGGAATGAGTGTTTGGGGGTTACTTCTCGGCGGTGGGTGCGGAGAACGCGGGTGCGAGGCGAACACGGTACCAAGTTCAGCCAACACCATTTTCTGGGACCGCGAGACGAAGGGCTGAGCAATCCCAGATCGTCTGCACACAGCCTAGACCCGACTAAGATGTGGCAGTCGCCAACAGCACCGGGAGGGGCTTTGAGACTCTAATCTTGGGGATCCGTTGTCCCAGCTCAAGCGATGGCAAAGCTCTGCGAAGAAGGTGGGATCACTTCACCGGACCAAGATATTTGTCCAGCCAATCTAGGGTTTCCTTCATCTTCGGAGTCTCGGGCGGAGAGTGACCGGAGTCGAAGAGAACCAAGCGTTTGTTCTGCGGCGGCGTGCCCAACGCGTGGAACAGGGGCTCCTGGCAAGTGTCCAGAGGGAACATAAAGTCATATCTGCCATTCAGCAGGATTGTCGGCACTCTCACGTGGGGAGCAAAGTTCATGGGGTCCGCTTCGGGCAATTCCTTGTCGGGGTCGCACCCGCCGGCTACCAGGACTGCGACCTTGATTCGGTTTTCGATGGCAACCATGATCGACCCCAGATCGGCGCCCCAGCTCACGGCGTAATAGGCAAGGCGGTTGTGGTCAATATCTGTGCGCGTGTCCAGGTAGTCGACGGCACGGCGCAGATCCTTGGACTGCTGGATTGTTTCATCGCGGTAGGCAATCGTGCCTGGGTCGGGTACTACGCCGAGCCGTTCATAGCTGTCTTTGTAAATCGGAAACATCACGGCGCGGCCGGCCCTGACCAGGAAGTCGACTCCCTCAAACTGTCCTTCCTCAATCGAATGGAAGGCCTGGGCCGCTCCATGCGGAAAGTAAACGACCGTCTGGTAAGGCGGAGGAACGTTCTTCGGCAAGAAGAGGTAGGCGGGCACGCGCTCATTGCCATAGGCGGCATTGAAGCTGACGCGCAGCTTCTTCCATTCGGGAGCGCTGTCGTCTTCCGATTCGATTTTCGCTTCCAGCGGAGTTGGATCGTATGAGTACAGTCCCTGATAGATTCGGAAGGTGGTGTCCGAAACTGGCTTCGCCTTGCGGTAATCGATGGTTCGCTGAACATTGCTAATCGGGGCGCTGAGAGCATCCGGCAGGGGTTCAGAGCGAAGATACTTGACTAAACGAATTCCGTTGGTGGACGACCGCTCGAATGGCGGGCGAGCATCCGGCTCTTGATACATATAGGAAAAATCGGTGGAGGCGCCGCCGAGAATATAGCGACGATCTGCGCTGGCGTTGAAGCACCACTCTTTAACGTTCCCGGCCATGTCGTAGGTGCCAAAAGGACCGATCCCGGGAAAGCTGCCAACCGGTGCCGGACCCTTCCCTGAGAAATTGCTGCGGAACAGAATGTCGGAAAAAAGCATGTCGCGAGTGAACGCGGCCTGATACCAGTGATAGACGGTGGGCAGGCTCTTGCCGACAAATTCCGCATACGCTGCCGCCTCATACCAACTCACACCACTGACAGGGTAGTCCTCCTGTCCCGACGGGAAGCTTCCCAGTTCCCAGGTAGAGGGTCCGGAGCGGTCGGTCTTATCGCGGAACAGGACCATCGCCTGTTCATAATGGAGAGTGTGAGTGCCGTTGACGAAGGGCTGTTTCCAGTATTTGGGGTCGCGGTAGCCGCCAGCGTCTACGAATTTCTTGAATTCCTGGTTGGTGACTTCGTACTTGTCGATCAAGAAGTCGTCAAGCTTCGGGTTCGAACCTGCCCCTCCGAGGAGACTCACAACTCCGCCGGGTATGCGCACCATGCGAGCCGGCACACTCCCCGCGGGATAAAGATTGAGTTCGACCCTACTGGAAGCCGTCGCAATGTCGGCGGTTTCATAGCCATCTTTGCGGAACCGGATCACGTAGTGATCGTGGACCAGATGTATGTCTTCGAGCGGAGTCTTGCCCAGGTATTGCCAGTCAGCGTCCGGCTGGTTGTAGTCCCGCAAGAACACGGCGGCTGCGGGTGGATTGCTACGAATCTGGAACGGCCAGAAGTCGAGCGATTCCAGGCGCTTCAACGCTGGGTCGTTGGGATTCAGTTGCTTTGCACGGCGGAGAAGGAGGTACGCATCGACCGGCCTTCTATTGATGACGAGTTGCTGAATCTGTGGCAGCGCCTGCTCCCGCACCCAGCGAATCCTAGCGAAGTGACGGTAAGCCACCCCGGCTGAAATCGCCGTAAGAACTACGAGAACCCATGTTGCGACCCATACCGGGCTCTTTCGGATTTGGCTCTTTTGCGGCACCTGTGCGACCCGAACTGCTCCAGCGGACTCGGTCGTAGGTGAGGGCGCAGAGCGTAGCTCCGCCAGCAGGGGTTGATTAGGGGCTTCTCCGATGGGTGCAATGAAGCGGTATCCCTTGCCGGGGATAGTTTGCACGAATCGTGGCTGCTCCGGGTCGTCTCTCAGCGCCTGCCGGACTTTGCGGATGGCGGTGTTGATACCGTTGTCGGTGTCAAGGAAGACGTCCCTGCCCCAAAGCTTCTCAATGATTTCTTCGCGGGTAACGATTTCGCCGGGGCGCCCGACCAGGAGCAGCAGCAACTCCATGGGGATCCGTTCCAGCTTTAGGGTGCGACCTCCCCGGCGAAGCGAATAGCGCCGCACGTCCAGTTCGAGGTCTTCGAATCGGACTAGATCTGCCGGCATCGCCACCCCACTGCAGCGTAATTCTACATCCAGCCAGGAACTGTTCCAATAAACCTCGATTTCGGAATGGGTTGCGGCGTCAGACTCCTTCAGAACACTTCAGATGCCTCTACAGACTGCTCCATTGTCACGGGGGAGAGGCCGAAGCATCATGCGCAAACGCACGAAATCCGTGCGAGGAGATTGCGCATGCCAGTCCAAAAAGTTTTCCCCACATTCGTCACCTTTTCCCTTGCCTTGGCCGTCTGCACTTTTGGGTTCGCCCATCAGCCGAAGAATGACACAAACGTTGACAACGAGGGTATGAGAATTGCACGGGGATTCGAGATCGCGCCCGTCCCACTGAACCTTGAGGGGAAGGATCGGAATCTGGTCGGCCTGGGGAGTTATATCGTCAATACGGGTGGATGTACCGATTGTCACACTTACCCCAATTGGGCTCAGGGCGGAAATCCCTTCCAGGGGGAACGCGAACAGATCAATACTGAGCTGTACCTGGCTGGAGGAAGGCCGATGCCTGCCTATCCCGGCGTCAAGTCGCGAAACATCACTCCAGACCCCACCTTCGGTTTGCCGGGCGGACTGACGCTGCACGAGTTCATGAACGTCATGCGGCACGGGCAGGACCAGCAGAAACCCGGGCGCATCCTCCAAGGCATGCCGTGGCCAGTGTTTGGAAAGAAGACTGACTACGAACTGCGCGCAATCTACGAGTACTTGCGAGCCGTGCCATCTCGGCCCAACAACTATTGATGGGACGAGCTGAGGCCAGGCCGTTCGTTAGGGCTGGTTGCGGATGGGGAACGAGTTACGGGTAATCGGGAAGGTATTCCGGTCCGAAAGGCCGCCTGGAGCGAACACGTGGTCGGGTGCGCTCGCCGCAAAATGGCCTATAGAACGCCTGCGCGCCCGGCCCATCGGGCGATATAGCTCTTGAGGAAGGAAGTGAAATCGTCGGCACCGGCCGGGAGAGGCTTTCCGCGATTTCTGATCCAGGAGAAGTCCAGGTTTACGACGGGATTGATCAGACGACTTAAGGACACCTTGCGATTGCGGCAGGCGGGTAACACAAAGGAGGGGATAATGGCGATGCCCTCGCCCGCTTCGACCATGGCGATTTGCGTATCGAGGTAATTGAAAACGCCGCAGGGATGAATGGCGATCCCCATTCGCGCCAGATGCTTGTCGATGAATTGCTGGACGAGTTGGCCCGGCGCTAGCACGATGATGGGTTCTCCCTTCAGGGCTGACCAAGTCGTGGAAGTGCGGCGCACAGTTGGATCGTTATCGGGGCGGATCACCATTAGAGAAAAGCGAAACAGGGGTGTACGGCGAATGCCCGAGGCGGGCTTAAAGAACGCCCCCAGGCTTATATCAAGCCTGCCGGTCTCAACCATCTGAGTGAGAGCGTCGCCCCCGACATCGGACACCTGAATTCGGATGTCGGGCCGATGACTGCGGAATTCCTTGATGGCTTCCGGAAGAACGTTAGCAGCGATCAACGGGGGCGCGCCCACGGCCAGCGACATGCTGGCTTCAGTGGACACTTTTCCGATGCGCGATATGGTGTCGTCGAGTTGGTCCAGACTCCGCCGGACCACGCCAAGCAATTCACTGCCGTGAACGGTCAAGCTGACGTGACGGGTGGTTCTATTAAAGAGGCGAAACCCAAGATGCGATTCCAGCTCTCGTATCAGAACGCTCAAGCCTGACGGAGTGATGTAGAGCGCTTCGGCGGCGCGCGAGAAGCTGCGATGTTGGGCTACCAGCAGAAAGGCTCGAAACTGCCGCGAATTAAAATCCATTGTGAAGAATTCATCAACAACTATCAAATCATTTGAACTTGTATCATAAATAGCTTTGAACTTAAATAGCGCAGCAGGACGTCGTCCCTGTCAGGCAGCGTGGAGGAGTCTTTGCAAGAGCTCGCAGAGAAGCGTACTTCGCATGGCAATGCTGCCAACGGCGGAATCGCTGATGGGCTCGCGGGCTTAACGCCGCTGCAATGGCTCATCTGCGGAGTCGCCGCCCTGGGTTTCGCGTTCGATCTTTACGAGACGCTGGTACTGCCACTCATTGTGCGTCCTGCACTCACGGCCCTCGGCAACTTCCCGGCCGGCAGTGCGGAGTACAACCGCTGGGTTGGGCTGCTGTTTTATGTCCCACTGGCCTCGGGAGGGTTATTTGGACTTTTGGGAGGCTACCTGACCGACCTCTTGGGACGCCGGCGCGTTCTGGTGTGGAGCATCTTGTTGTATGCCCTGTCGGCTTGCGCCGCAGGCCTTGCAGTTACCTTGCCGCAGCTGTTGTTTTTCCGCTGCGCCACCATCGTCGGCGTGTGTGTCGAATACATCGCTGGGGTGGCGTGGGTGGCGGAGCTTTTCCCCAATCCCAAGCAGCGCGAAACTGTGCTGGGCTACGCTCAAGCTGCTTTCGGCCTGGGCGGCCTGATGGTCACGGCTGCCTACTATCTTGCCGTCACCTACGCGGAACGCTTCCCGGCCATCCATGGCCAGCACCAAGCCTGGCGCTACACCTTACTGTCGGGATTGGTCCCGGCGCTGCCGCTCATCCTGGCCCGGCCGTTCTTGCCCGAGTCCCCCATCTGGCGGACGAAGAAATCGACGGGAACATTGAAGAGGTCGAGTTTTGTGGAACTCTTCCGACCCGCGCTGCGATCGACGACCTTGGTCACGACCTTCCTGGTAGCGTGCAGTTATGCCCTAGCCTCAGGAGTCATTCTGCAGACGCCTCGCTTGGTTCCCGGGCTTCCCGAGATGCACGGCCTCGCGCCAGGCCTGGTGGAGCAAACGGTCGGTCGCGTGCAGTTGTTTCAGGAGGTCGGCACGATTGCTGGCCGCTTGTTGTTTGCCTTCCTGGTCATCCGGATCGCGGCGCAGAGGCGCCTGCTGCGCGTCTTCCTGATTCCCGGATTGATTGTCTTCTCCAGTGTTTATTTTTTTGCCGCGACGCACAGCCTGCAAATGCTGGAGTATGGGATCCTTCTGGCGGGGCTGCTGTTGAATGGGCCGTTCAGCCTTTGGGGCAACTATTTGCCGCGCATGTACCCGACCCACCTACGCTGCACCGGCGAGAGCTTCGCAATCAACATTGGGGCCCGTGTAATCGGCGCGTCGGGGGTGCTGTTCACGACACAACTAGCCAACATCATGCCCGGTACCAGCGCCACTGCCAAACTTGCATACTCGGCTGGCACACTCGCGGTGCTCGCTTATTCTCTAAGTTTGGTCGGGAGTTTCTGGCTCCGCGAGCCGCAACACACCCAACTACCGGATTGATTTGCTCACAGCGATACCGCATATCGAAGTGGCTAAAACGCGCAGTTATTACGTTCCTGGCACTAGCGGACGTTGGTCTTGGGCGTGCTCGCCATACCGCCCACTGTCACCCATCTTCCGGGAGAAGAGAAGACACCCGCAGGAGTTCGCCGGAACACCGCCTTATAGATACAGAAATATACAGATGAAAGATGGCGCCCGAATCGCGGCCGACGTTTGGCTCCCATAGGATTATCAGGCGAAGGCAGCACG
>Ga0209006_10002306_pt1 | contig 17407 bp, 11 predicted proteins | sample JacPin_JW_Ref_O2_FD_188567 | JGI IMG/M metagenome (GOLD analysis project Ga0209006, IMG submission 188567) | Forest soil microbial communities from Algoma, Ontario, Canada - Jack Pine, Ontario site 1_JW_Ref_O2 (SPAdes) (version 2) | ecosystem: Environmental > Terrestrial > Soil > Boreal... | reverse complement strand
ATCCTGGCGGAACCTGACCCTGCCGTTCGTCGTGCTGCGGGGGATCGCCGCCGCCATCATCGCCGTCCGCCGCGAGCGGATCAGCGTGCTGCTGTGCAAGGGCGGGTACGTGTCGGTGCCCGCCGCCATCGGAGCCTGGGTGAACCGGGTGCCGTTCGCGATTCACGAATCCGATCAGTCGCTGGGCCTGGCCAACCGGATCCTGGCCCGGTTCGCCACCAAGATCCTCACCTCGAGCGAGAGCACCCGGGTCGCGATCAGGGGCCGCAAGATCAAGCCGATCTGCACCGGCCTGCCGGTCCGAGACGACCTGGACGGCGCCGACCCGGAGCGATTCCGGATCGCCACCGGTATCCCGGCCGGCCGCCGCGTCCTGCTGATCTTCTGCGGCAGCAGCGGCTCGATCCGGATCAACGACGCCGTCCGGGCCAACCTGGAGAAGCTGCGCGGCGACTTCCAGATCGTGCACGTCTGCGGCCCGGGCAACCTCGATGAGTCGCTCACCGGCATACCTGGCTACTACCAGTTCGAGTACCTGAACGACGACATGACAGATGCGCTCGGCCTGGCCGACGTGGTCATCGGCCGGGCGGGAGCCACCACGCTGGCCGAACTCGATGCGCTCGGCAAGCCGGCGGTGCTGATCCCGCTGCCGCTCAGCGTGAGCCGCGGTGACCAGATCTTGAACGCCGAGTCCTTCGCCAGGACCCACAGCTGCGTGATATTGCCCGACGACGAGAACATGGCAGCCGGCCTGGTCGACGCCTGCGTGAGCCTGATCCCGGCCGCCGAGGCAGGCCGCGTCCCCGCCGCCGGTGATCAGGACGTGCACCGGGCCGCCCGGGCCGTGGCCCAGGAAGTGGCGAGCATGGCCAAGTCGCGGCACCGGCGGACGACCGACCGCTGAAACTCGCCCTGGTTCAGGCCAACTGGCCGGGGCAGATCATGGAAACGATGTCGGATCGCGAGATCATCAGGCGGGCCAGCGCGGCTGGTATCGCGCCGGTGTATGAGAACTGGCGGCATGAGCAGGTCAACGTGCCGCTGGAGACACTTGAGTACCTGCTGGGGGCGCTCGACCGGGCGGCGGCGCTGGGCCCGGTCCCTGGCGCCGCCGGGCCCGCGGCCGATCAGCAAAGGGCAGGCCCGGCCGCCGATTCCGCGATCCCGCAGATCCCGAGCGACCGCAGCTGGGGCTTCACGGCGCAGCTGTACTCCGTCCGGTCCCGCCAGTCCTGGGGCCACGGCGATCTGCATGACCTCGGCGAGCTGGCGGCCTGGAGCGCCCGCGCACTCGGCGCCGACTTCGTTCTGGTGAATCCCTTGCACGCGGCCGAGCCGGGCCTGCCGATCAGTCCGTCGCCTTACTTGCCGGTCACCAGGATGTTCACCAGCCCGCTGTACCTGCGGGTCGAGGACGTCGCTGAATTCAGCCAGCTCGCCGCGGCCGACCGGGACGCGATCTCGGAGCTGGCCGCTCCGCTGCGCGCCCGGAGCGCGTCCTCCCAGCTCATCGACAGAGATGCCGTCTGGCGGGCTAAGCGGGCGGCCCTGGAGCTCGTCAGCCAGGTGCCGCGCACGCCGGAACGGCAGGCCGATTTTGACCAGTTCCGGGCGGACCGGGGTCCCGAGCTGGAACGCTGGGCGGCCTGGTGCGCGCTGGCCGAGATCCACGGCCCGGACTGGCGGACCTGGCCGGCCAAATACACCACGGTCGCCCGCGGGCTGGCTGCCGTCGCGGCTAAGCCGGCCCTGGCGCTGCGTGCTGCGTTCCATTCCTGGCTCCAGTGGCAATGTGAGCAGCAGCTCGATGCCGCCCAGCGGCAGGCGCGGCAGGCGGGCATGCGTTACGGCGTCATTCACGACCTGGCCGTCGGGGTCCAGGCTGGCGGCGCCGACGCCTGGGCGCATCCGGAGCTGCTCGTCGCGGGCGTGAACGTCGGCGCGCCGCCGGACAGCTTCAACCAGCTGGGTCAGGACTGGGGCCAGCCGCCGTGGCATCCGCAGCGGCTCGCGGCCGCGGGATACCGGCCGCTGGCCGACCTGTTCGCGGCATCCCTCCGCCACGCCGGCGGGCTGCGGGTGGACCACGTGATGGGCCTCACCAGGTTGTGGTGGGTGCCGGCCGGGCGGCGACCCGACCAGGGCGCCTACGTCAGCTACGACCACAAGTCCACGGTGGCCGTGCTCGCCGCCGCCGCGGCCGGCGCCGATGCGCTCGCGATCGGCGAGGACCTCGGTACCGTCGACCCGTGGGTACGCACCCACCTGGCTGATCATCACGTTCTGGGTACGACCATGCTCTGGTTTGCCCGCGAGCCTGACGGCCGGCCACTGCCGCCCGGCCGCTGGCGCCGCGGCTGCATGGCCACCGTGGGCACCCACGACGTGCCGCCGATCGCCGGGTTCGTCACCGGTGATCAAGTCCGGGTGCGTTCCGAGCTCGGCCTGCTCACCCGGCCGCTGGAGGCAGAGCAGGCCGAGTCGGCGGCCCTGCTGGCTCGCTGGCAGTCGGCTCTCGAAGCGGAAGGGCTGCTAGCGCGCGGCCGGGGTACGCCGGGATCAGCCGAGGTCACCGTGGCCCTGTACGGATACCTCAGCCTGACCCCGTCAGTGCTGACCGGGGTGTCGCTGGCCGACGCGGTCGGCGACATCAGGACGCAGAACATTCCCGGCACGAGCACCGAGTACCCGAACTGGCAGATCCCGCTGTGCGACGCGACCGGAGCCGCGGTGCTGCTCGAGGACCTGGGGGAGTGCGCGCTGGTGCGGGACACGGTCGCCGCCGCCCGTGGCGCAGCGGACTAGGTCAGGCCTGTCCGGCCCGGGCCGAACGCTGCTGGCAGCGCAGCGCGCGCGCCACGTCGTCGCGTCCCTCCGCGAGCAGCCGCCGGAGGGCCGGGATCGGCCGCTCCTCCTCGATCCAGGCCGTCGTCCGATCGATGGTCTGCTGGCTGATCCCTGAGTACGGATAGGCGACCTGGGTGAAGAACTGCGCCATGTCCGAGGCGCCGTCGTTCCACCGGGCGGGCAGCGCGGCGAAGTACTTCTCGGCGTACGGCGCGAGCAAGTCGTCCTGATCGGGGTCCGCGAAGCCGCGCAGCACGGCCCGGAAGGTCGCATTCGGCAGGGTGTCGCTGGTGACCGCGGCCCAGCTGGCGGCCTTGGCCTCGGGCGCCGGAATCGAGGCCCGGCACATGTGCGCGTACCGCTCGCCGGCGTCGGTGGCGTCCCTGGCCAACTCGGCGTTGATGGCGTCCGGGCCGGCCATGCCCCGGCTCACCAGCCGGTGCAGCAGCTGCCAGCGCAACTCGGTGTCGATCACGAGTCCGGATATATCCGCGGCACCGCTCAGCAGGCCGGCCAGCAGCTCCAGGCTGCGCTTGCCGACCGCGACGCCGGCCAGTGCCTGCGCGTAGGCCAGCTGCTTGTCGGAGCCGGGCTCGGCCGCGAGCAGCCAGCCGCGCAGCGCCTCGTCCAGCTCGGCCACGGCGGCCGTCCGCCAGTGCGGGGCGGCGAACCGGCGCACGGCCTGGCCGGCCTGGCGCAGCACCCGCTCCAGCACGGAGATCTCGTTGATCGACGGCGCTCCGGCCTGGACCAGGGCCAGGAAGTCCTGCGTGCTCATCTCCGCGTCCCTGGTCATGTCCCAGGCGGCGGCCCAGCAGAGGGTCGCGGGCAGTGACTGATCGAACTCGCCGATGTGGCCGACGACGGTGCGCAGCGAGTGCTTGTCCAGCCGGATCTTGGCATAGGTGAGGTCGTCGTCGTTGACCAGGACCAGGTCTGGCCGCGAAAGGCCGAGGATCTCGGGGATGTCGGTGACGGCGCCGGCGATGTCCACCTCGACCCGGTGGCGGCGGCTCAGCACCCCGTCCGCACGGTCATACAGGCCGATCGCGATCCGGTGCGGACGCAGCTCAGGATGGCTGGCCGGGGCGGACTGGTGTACCTCGAAGCTACTGAACGTTCCGTCCGCGGCCAGCTCGTAGCTCGCCCGCAAGGTGTTCACGCCGGCGGTCTCCAGCCACGACTTCGACCAGGCCGCAAGATCGCGACCGGAGGCCAGCTCCAGCGAACTGAGCAGGTCGGTCAGCGTGGCGTTGCCCCAGGCATGCTTGCCGAAATAGTCGCGGACTCCGGCCAGGAAGTTCTCCGGCCCGACGTAGGCGACCAGCTGTTTGAGTACGGAGGCGCCTTTTTCGTAGGTGATGCCGTCGAAGTTGACCTCGACCGCGTCGATGTCGGGGATATCTGCGGCGATCGGATGGGTCGAGGGCAGCTGATCCTGGCGGTACGCGTACGCCTTGGAGCCGTTGGCGAAGGTGGTCCATGCTCCTGGCCACCGCGTCGCCTCGGTCATGCACGTCATGGCGGCCCAGGTCGCGAATGACTCATTCAGCCACAGGTCATCCCACCACCGCATGGTGACCATGTCACCGAACCACATGTGGGCCATCTCATGCAGGATCGTGTCCGCCCGGTCCTCGTGCTCGGCGTCGGTGACCCTGGACCGGAAGATGTAGTCCTCCAGGAACGTCACGCAGCCCGCGTTCTCCATCGCGCCGGAGTTGTACTCGGGCGCGAAGAGCTGGTCGTACTTGCCGAACGGATACCGGATGCCGAAGGCCCGATGGTAGAAGTCGAAGCCCTGCCGGGTGATCTCCAGGATCTCGTCCGGGTCGAGGTACGCGGCCAGGGACTGGCGGCAGTAGAGGCCGAGCGGAATGCCGTCGTGCTCGCTGGTTACCTCGTGATACGGACCTGCCGCGATCGCGGTTATGTAGGTCGACATGACCGGCGTCGGCGGGAAGTGCCAGCGGACGGTGCCCGGTGCGGCCGGCTCGGCGGCCCGGTCGGCGGCCATGTTGGAAATGACCTTCCAGTCTTCGCGGGCGGTCACCGTGAACTCGAAGGTGGCCTTGAGATCGGGCTGGTCGAAGCAGGCGAAGATGCGGTGCGCCTCAGTTGTCTCCAGGTCGGAGTACAGGTAGATGCCGCCGTCGGCCGGGTCGGTAAACCGGTGCAGGCCCTCGCCGGTGCGCGAAAAGGCACAGTCGGCGGTGACCTGCAGTTCGTTGCGTGCCTCGAGCCCGGTCAGCGTGATCCGCTCGCCGCTGACCGCGGTCGGGGGCACCGGGCGGCCGTTGAGCGTGACCTGTGTCACCGCGGGGGCGGCCAGTTCGATGAACGTCTCGCGGCCCGGCCGGGCGCAGCCGAACAGCACGGTCGTGACCGACCGGAACGTCTCCTCGTGGCCGGCCAGGTCGAGCTCGACCTGGTAGGACTCGACGCTGAGCAGGTCTGCCCGCTCCCGTGCCTCGTCGCGGGTCAGATTGCCTGCCACTGGTCTCCACCTCTCTGCCGGGCGCCCCATCGCTCCCCGCATGGTTCAGGGCCGCGGCGGAATGCGCAAGCGGATTCCAGGGTTGCCCCGAAGACACCAATCGCTTCGAGGAGCACGCATGCCTGAGCAGGAGCCTACTCAAGTCGACTTTTGGTTTGATCCGCTTTGTCCGTGGGCGTGGATCACCAGCAGGTGGATGGGTGAGGTCGAGAAGGTACGTCCCATCGCGACGCGCTGGCACATCATGAGCCTGGCTGAGCTCAACTCCGGCAGGGACGACATCTCGGCCGAGTACAAGGAGTTGCTGAAGGAGGCCTGGGGTCCGGTGCGGGTGTGCGCGGCCGCGGCGCAGAAGTTCGGCGACGACGTCCTGGGCCCGCTGTACACCGCGATTGGCCGGCGCTTCCACGACGAGAAGGCCGATCGCAACCGCGCCACGATCGAGGCTGCGTTGGCCGAGGTCGGACTGCCGGCTGAGCTGGCTAACGCGATGGAGTCCACCGAATACGACGACGCCGTGCGGGTCTCGCACCGGGACGGGCTGGACCGGGTCGGATACGAGGTCGGCACGCCGGTGATCTCGGTCGACGGCGCGTCGTTCTTCGGCCCGGTCGTGTCACCGATCCCGCGTGGCGAGGACGCTGCCCGCCTCTGGGACGGCGTGCTCCTCGTCGCCGGCACTGACGGTTTCTTCGAGCTCAAGCGAAGCCGGACCAGGGACCCGATCTTCGACTAGGACGAGGACCGGCTTGGGTCCGGACCGCGGCTGGTGCCGCCCGGCCGCGGTGGCCGACGTGGCCTGGCGGCTGATGAGCCGCAGGTCGGGCCGCCGGGCGGGCTGAGGCCGGGCAGGCCGCCGCCGGACGACCAGCGCGATCGCCAGGACTAACAGGATCAGGCCGGCCAGCTCGGCGGCCGAGGTCAGTGTGCTCATCGCTGCTGTGTCACTTTCATGGTCCAGGAGCAGTTAGAAATCACGATCAGGTGGTGCGTGCGGCCGGCCGGGCGCAGCGACGTGGCGCCGTGCCCGGCTACGCCCGACTGAGTGATGCTGGCCCCCGCCGCGCCGGTTCGTGCGTCCTCGACTACGAACAGCCCGGCCCGCACCGCGGCCGTGCAGGCGTACGCCCACTGGATCTGCCAGCCGGATCCGGCGGCAGTTCGAAACGATCCCGTGGTCTTGTCACCGTGGCCGGAGAAGGCGGCCAGCTGGCGAGGGCGAGGGGCGCCGCGGGCTCGGCGGGCGGTGCGCGTCGAGCGGGAGGCTACTGGCCGGGCCGATGGTAGCTGGACGCGGCCCGCCCGCATCGACGTCTGGACCGACGCCGGGGTGAGGCGGCCGGGCTTGGCCTGGGCCACGACCAGCACGATCGCGCCAATGACCAGGCATAATCCCGCGGCCCAGAGTCCCGCCGTCGCGAACAGTCGTAGGGCCCGCTGCGCCTTGAGCCGGGTCGGCGAAGACCGGCCGAAGGGTGCGGCGGCATGCTGAGGCGCGCGCTGCGGCCGGGGCCAGCCATCGGAGTCGTGATACGTCGTCCGCATGTCCCCGTTCCGTCATCAGGAATCTCGTAACCGACAGTTACCGATTCGTTCCGTCACTCTCGGAGAGCGTTGTATCACGAACTGCAGTGCCGCTTGGCCGATACCGGAGTTTTGCCAGTTCAGAAGCGATATATTCGGTGCCGGTGGCTGGCCGCAGGCGGGCTCACGGGTCAGCGGCCGCCGTCGACGCCAAATATCGGCGGGATGTGCCTATACGCTCCGTAACAGCAGGTCCGCGTGCTCCTTCGTCGGCATCGCGGCGAGGACTCGACTCAGTGCCGCTTCGAGCGGCGCGGGCCGGACGGCCATCGCGCCGCCGGCCGTGCCAGACTCGCCCCGTGCGCGTATACCTGGGATCAGATCATGCCGGATTCGAGCTCAAGTCGGCGCTGATCGAATGGCTGACACAAGCCGGTCATGAACCGGTGGACTGCGGTCCGGCCAGCTATCAGGCCGACGACGACTATCCGCCGTACGTCATGCGCGCGGCGGCCGGCACGGTCGGCGACCCCGGCAGCCTCGGCATCGTCATCGGCGGGTCAGGCAACGGCGAGCAGATCGCCGCCAACAAGATCAGCGGGGTGCGGGCGGCCGTGGCCTGGAGTGACGAGACCGCGCAACTCGCGCGGCTGCACAACGACGCCAACGTGCTGAGTCTCGGCGCGCGGATGTATTCCGTGCTGGAAGCGGTCGGCTTCGCGAAGATTTTCCTGCAGACCGAGTTCTCGGGTGCGGCGCGGCATGCCCGGCGGCTGGACATGATCGCCGACTACGAGAAGTCGGGCGAGCTGCCGGCCCTGCCCTGACCGGTTCTCGCTTGACCGGCACTGCCCTGGCCGGTCCGGCCCTGGCCGGTTCTGGCTTGACCGGCACTGCCCTGATCGGTCCGGCCCTGGCCGGTTCTGGCTTGACCGGCACTGCCCTCAGTGGGTGGCCTGGATAAGCGAGAGCGACGCCGCGTCCGCTGCGGCCGGGGCGGCGATTCGTCGTGCCCGTGATCCGCTGCCGCCGCGCCAGGGTCGGCCTTCCTGGGGTTGGCCGTACCGGGACTGGCCGTACCGGGACTGGCCGCACCGGGACTGGCCGCACCGGGACTGGCCGCATTGGGGCTGGCCGCATTGGGGCTGGCCCGGCCGGGGTCGGGCCGCGCGGCCGCGGACTGCGGCGGACGGCGGGGCCGCGGCCGGCCGGGCGCCGGTCCCGGTTTGCCGCTCAGACTGTCGCGGTGCGGGCTATCCCTGGTCTCTTGCGGTTCAGGCGGGGAACGGTGGCCGGCCAGTTTCTCGGGGAGAGCCAACTCCGCGGCGGCTTCCTGGCCCGGGGTCGGGCGCGATACATCGCGCGCTCGCAGGGCGGCGTCCAGCGTTACCTTCAGGCCTGCCATCCCTCCAGTGTGAGCCCCGCCGTGAACTCGCGCCACCGGGCAGTCAGAACAGCATGCCGCTGTAGGGCGGCCGGTCCCACGCCAGCGCCGTTCCGAGCGTGGCCAGCGCGCCCGGGGTCAGCTCGACGACGTGCCCGGCGGCAGCGAACTGGCTGAGCTGCGCGCCGCCCAGGTACGCGGCGCCGAGCGTCTGCACGGTGAGCCGGACGTCGGCGGCGTCGCTCGTCCGCTCGCAGGCAGCACGGGCGGCACCAGGTCCTCCGGCCCGCAGGCGCCAGCGGCCGTCATTGGCGGCAATGACCGGATCGGAGACCTCAAGGACGAGATCGGCCGGCGCCGCATACTGGCGCCGCGTCAGCGCCTCCGGCAGGTCGACCAGGCGCAGCCAGAGGGCGTCGACGAGAGCGGGCCGGGCCCGGCGCCCGTCGGCCAGCATCGCCAGCAACGGCTCGTCTAGCGGCCGCCGCCAGGCGCGGACCTCGCCGACGAGATCCCGGCCGAGCAGGTCAGACCATAGTGCGTGAGCGGCGACGGGGTCGGCCGCGTACAGCTCGAGTATTTCCAGACGGCCCTCAGCCAGGTGATCAGACCAGTGCGAGCTGGTCCGGTACAGCGCGTAGCCGCGCGGCCTATCGTCGTCCTCGGCCAGCAGGCAGCGGAGCGGCGAACTGCCGGACGGGCGCAGCGCCGGCACGTCGGTCAGCAGATAGGTCCACCAGCGCTCGTCCCTGGCCACGGTGCCGGGCCGCTGCGCGAGCTCGGTGGCAAAGACCGCGGCGAGCTCCGCTTGCGCCTGCGCGGGTTCGGGCGCACGCAGCCGCACGGGTTCGCCGGTCGCAATCGGGCCGGGGGCGAGCCGGCCCTCGCCACGACGCAGCGCGAGGCCGAGGTCCATCGTCGCCAGGCCGAACCCGAACCGGCCGTAGATGCCGGCCTCGGACGCAAAAAGTATGGCCAGCGGCTCGGACCGGCTGATCGCGTCGCTGAACAACTCGCCCATCATCGCGGTGAGAATGCCGCGGCGGCGGTGCGAGGGCAGCACGGCGATCCGCGTGATCCCGGCCGCGGGCACGGTGCCGCCAGGGACCGTTAGCTGAAAGCTGTAGTTGGCCCCGGCGCCGACCAGCTGGTCGCCGTCGAAGGCGGCGAACATCCGGTCGAACTCGGCCGTTATTCGCTCGCGGTTCAGCGCTTCGGCCGGCCAGGGTTCCAGGAAGGCCTGGGCGTCCACCTCCGACAGGGCCCCGAACTCGTCGGCTCCGATCGCTCGGATCGGATGGGTCTGCGTCATGGTGACGTTCCTACCGCGTGGTCGCGCCGCCCGGCCAGCGCATTTCGGCATCGTCGCGAGCACCCGGGAGTTTGCTGGGCGTCAACTTCGGGCGCGCTTACCCTAATGTCGCCGGCCGCTGCGACCGATACAGTGCGGGGAGATGGTTGCTTCCCTCCTTCGCCCGCTCTGGTCCGCGGTCTTTGGATTCGCGGTCCGGACGCGCGCCCGAGTGCGACGGCAGCTGATCACCAGGAACCGAAGGATGGCTCTCGGGCTGGCTGCGCTTGTGCTGACGATCGGCATCGCGGCGGCGCGCAGTGACAGCGACTGGGTGTCGCCGGGCGTGCTCATCTTGCCGATCCTCGCGGGCGGGTTGCTGCTATGGCCGCGGGCGCTGCTGATCCTGTTCGGCATCGTGGCCGCGATGCTCGGCTACGACTGGGCCGAGGGCAACGCGGGGCCAGGGATCGCGGCGACCATCGTCATCACGGCCGCGTTCGCTTATGTCTTCGCGCGTACCCGGGCCAAGGTAGGTCTCCAGGGATTGCGCGGCGATCACATGCTGGTCGAGTTGCGTGACCGCATCCGGGTGCAGAGCACGATCCCCGACCTGCCCGAAGGCTGGCATTCGGTATCGGTGCTCAGGCCGGCCGGCGGCTCGTCCTTCGGCGGAGACTTCCTGGTATCCGCCTGCGACGGCAAGGTGCTGGAGGTGGCCCTCGTCGACGTGGCCGGGAAGGGGATCGACGCCGGCACCCGGGCCCTGCTGCTTTCCGGTGCGTTCGGCAGCCTGCTCGGATCGGTGCCGCAGTCGGAGTTCCTGCAGTCATGCAACGCCTACCTGCAGCGCGGATCGACACCGGAGGGCTTCGTGACCGCCGTGCACCTCGCGCTGGACCTCGCGAACGGTGAGTTCGTGATCGCGTCAGCCGGCCACCCGCCGGCCGCGCAGTTCGAGGCTGGCAGCGGACGCTGGCGGCTGACCACAGCCCGAGGCATCGTGCTCGGTGTCGTGCCGGACCTGCGGATCAAGTCGGAGCGCGGACAACTGCGCCCCGGGGACGCGCTCATGCTGTACACCGACGGGCTGGTCGAAAAGCCCGGTCTGGATATCGACGCCGGCATCGACCGGCTCCTCGGCCAGGCCGACCAGCTCATCGCTACCGGGTTCGGGCCGGGCGCAGCCAAGCTCGTGCAGGACATGCAGACGCGCGGACCGCATTCCGACGACTGCGCGCTCGCGCTGATCTGGCGTTAGTGACGCTGGGGGTGGCCCCGGTTAGCTCGCGCTGACCGCTCCGGCCTCGCTGAGCTGCCGGATGGCGTACTCGACCAGGGTGACGAGCACGTCGCGGCACGAGGCGCGCTGGCGGGCGTCGCAGAGCACGACGGGCACGCCGGGGTCGAGGTCGAGCGCCGCGCGCACCGCCTCGGGCCGGAATTTCTGTGCCCCTTCGAAGCAGTTCACGGCCACGACGAAGGGCATAGCGGCGCGCTCGAAGTAGTCAACCGACGGAAAGCTGTCGGCCAGCCTGCGGGTGTCCGCCATCACCACCGCGCCGAGAGCGCCCAGCGCCAGTTCGTCCCACATGAACCAGAACCGGTGCTGACCCGGAGTGCCGAACAAGTACACAACCAAATCATCGCGGACAGTGATGCGGCCGAAGTCCATCGCCACCGTCGTGGTCGATTTCTGCTCCACCCCGTCGAGGTCATCCACCAGAAGGCTCGGCTCGCTCAGCGTCTCCTCGGTGCGCAGCGGGCGGATCTCGCTGATCGAGCTCACCATCGTGGTCTTGCCGGCACCGAAGCCGCCGGCAATCAGGATCTTGATGGAGATCGGCGACGGGTTGCTGTCTTCGTCAAAGCCTGCGGAGGGCATCTGCGACATCCTTGAGAACTCGCGGGTCGGTTAGGCCAGTCCGCGCCGGTTTGCCAATAGAGATCAGGCCGCGCTCGCGCATGTCCGACAGCAGTATCCGGACGACGCCCAGCGGCAAATCAAGGTCGGACGCCAGGTCGGCGACCGGCACCGGGCGTCGGCACAAGTGCAGCACCCGGAGATGCTCGGGTTCAAGGAGCATCCGTTCAAGCGGTCGCCCGTCGACCATGGAACCGACGATCGCCAGCAGATCCACTGTCTCGCCGCGCGGCCGGGTCCGGCCGCCAGTTAGTGCGTACGGGCGGACGACGGGGCCCGCTTCGCGGTCGTTCCAGTGATCTTCGGGCACTTGGTCACACTGCTTCAGCTGTGCTGATCGGCGGCCTGGCGTTCACCGCCATGTGTTCGCCAACCCTCCGCACCAGCACGGCCATCTCGTACGCGATGTGCCCGGCCGCATCCGCATCCGCGGTGGCCAGAACGGCGAGGCAGCTGCCCTCGCCGGCCGCGGTGACGAACAGGAACGCTGTCTCCAGCTCCACGATCGTCTGCCGAGGCGAACCGCCGCCGAAATGCTGGCCAACTCCCCGGGCGAGGCTCTGGAAGCCGGCCGCCACGGCGGACAGGTGCTCGGAATCCTCTCTGCTCATCCCGTCGGACGCGCCGATGGCGAGTCCGTCTCTGGACAGGATCACCGCCTTCTCGATCTGGGCGACGCGAGCCACCAGGTCGTCGAGCAGCCAGTCAAGTGCCCCAGTCCTGCTCATGTGTGGCCTCCCCTGTCGATAACTCGTGCTGGACGCCTGCGGCTACGGGGCCGCAGGCGCATCGTCGTCGTCGGGACCTGACGGCGGCCGCTCGCTGTCTGCTGCGCGCTCGGCAGTTGGCCCGGATTCACTGCCGGTCGGCCAGCCCCCGGCCTCGGCCCGGCCGAGCTGCCAGCCGCGCTGCAGCGCGCTCATCATGTTGCGGGCGGCTTCGGGCGAGGCTCCGCCTGGCTCGGGGCCGGCCGCTGCGGGCGGCTGCGGCGGCTGCGGCGCTTGTGCTGCCGGTGCGGGCGGCGCATTCTCGCGCAACTGGGGGGCCAGACTCGCCTGGCGCACGCGCACCGGCAGCCCGAGTTCGGCGAGCTCCTCAGAGCTGATGTGCTCGCCGCCGCGTCGCTCCGGGGCGGGCCCGTCGGACCGGCCGCCCAGCGGGCCGCCCGTACGAGTGAGACTGAACGGTGCGCCGGCCGGCGGGTTCGCGCCGGCCGGCGTGGCCGGACCACTGAGACTGAACGGCGTGTCGGCGCGAGTCTGGCCGAACGGGGAAGCAGCGGACGGGCTGGCGTCCGCTGGCGCGCGCCGGGTGGCGAAGACGTCGGTGATGGTGCTGTCAGCCCGCGGGCTGCGAGCGAGCGTGTCGGTTTCATCGGCGCGCTCGTCCGGCGGCCAGCCCGACGGGCTCGCGCTCGGCGTGGCCGGGGCAAGCCGAGACGGCACTACGGAAAGCGGACTGGCCGGGGCGTCGTCGTCCGCGAGCTGACTCGGCGGCGTCGCGTCCGCTGCCCCGTTCCCGCCCAGGTCAGTCGGTTGCCAGGCTCGCTCGCCGATGCGGTGACCTCGGCCGGGCAGGCTCGCCGGCGGCTCGTTGCCCGCAGGCTGGATCACCGGGATCGGACCCGTCCCCGGCGCATCCGCCAGGGAGCCGGGAAGCGGTACGCCGACCGGAGGTACTGCCGGGGCGCCGCCGAACGCGCCGGGTTCGGCGTAGGCCTCCATGCCGGCGAAGGCGTCATCGGTCGCCGCGGTATCAGCCGACGCGAGCGTCCCCGACGGCAAGCTGGCCGCGGCGTCGGACACCAGGCTCAGGGTGTGCCCGTTGCCGGACGTCAGCCGGCCGCGCTCAGATCCGGCCAGCGCGGCGTGGCGGCCTGCCTGGCCCGCGGTGCTGGCCGTCGCGCTGCCGGCGGGAAGGGCCGGATCCGGCACGTAGGAGTCTTCTTCGACGACCAGCGCCATCGGGATCAGCACGATGGCGGTCGTGCCACCGTAGACAGACGGCTGCAGCGTGATGCTGACGTCGTGCCTACGGGCGAGCTGTCCGGCGATGAATAGGCCAAGCCGGTCACTGTCGGACAGGTCGAACTGGGGCGGGTTGGCCAGGTCGCGGTTGATCTCGGCCAGGCGATCAGGCGAGATGCCCAGCCCCCGGTCCTCGATCTCGATGGCGAAGCCCTTGCCCACGATGTCGCCCTGAATGCGGACCGGCGTATTCGGCGGCGAGAAGACCGTCGCGTTCTCGGCCAGCTCCGCGATCAGGTGGATGACGTCGGCTACGGCATGGCCGGCGACCGCGGCCCTCGTCCGCGCTAGCACCCTGATCCTCGTGTAGTCCTCGACTTCCGCGACCGCCGCCCGGAGCACGTCGATCAGCGGCACCGGCTGGCGCCAGCCGCGCGCAGGCGCCTCGCCGGACAGGATGATGAGGCCTTCCGCGTGCCGCCGCATACGGGTAGTCAGGTGGTCGATGCGGAAGAGATCCTCGAGTTCGTCGGGCTCGGTCGCCCGGCGCTCCATGCCGTCCAGCAGGGTCAGCTGCCGGTGCAGGAGGGACTGGCTCCGGCCCGCCAGGTTCCTGAAGACGTCGCTGATGCCGCGCCGCAGGCGGGCCTCGTCGATCGCGGACTTGACGGCTGTCTGCTGCACGACGTTGAACGCCTGCTGGACCTGCTCGATCTCGTCCCTGGAGCCCTCGTGGACCCGGACGTCGTAATCGGCGATGTCCACCGGCTGGCCGTCGCGCAGCTGCCGGATGACGGAGGGCAGTTTGTCGTTGGCCAGGCCGAGCGCGGATTCGCGCAGGCCGCGCAGCTGACGCACCAGGCTGCGGCCGATAAACAGGGACAGCCCGACCGAGGCGATCGTCCCTAGCAGCCCGAACCCGGCCGCGAGGACGAGCTCCAGGAAGACACTGTTGGCCTGATTCTGAGCCTGGGCCTGCAGCGCGGCGGTGGCCAGCCCGATGGCCTTGCCGAGCGAGGTCGAGTAGTTCTCGAAGACGCCCAGGCCGTCCCGGATAGACGCGGGCGCCGGGCCGGCGTGCCAGGGCGTCGTCTCGATCGTGGTCTCGAGCGCGGTCAGCTGATCGTTGGTACCGGCAGGCACGTGGCTGGTGACCATCTGCTGGTACTGACTATCGAGTAGCGGCATCGTCGAGGCGATCAGCTGGGAGCGAGTGCCGGCCAGCTGGCCGAATAGGACACGGTCCGGCGTCGGGAACTTCGACCGGGCGATGTCCGCAACCACCAGGTCGCTCTCTTCCAGCGCGGTCTGCGCGACCTGGTCCAGGTTGATGACCTGCAGTGCCTGGGTGACGAGCGGGACGTCGGTCTGCTGGAACATCGCCGCTTCCAGGACGGCATAGCCCTGGCCGGTGATCGTGCCGTAGTCCTCGATCGTCTGCGGGATGCTGATCGCCGAGGCGTCGACGTTATTGCGGATGACGCTGAGCTTCTTCGTGTCGCTGAGCAGGGTCTTGATCGCCTGCTGCTCGCGCGGCTGCTGGGCCGAGCGGACCGACTGACTCGTGACGGTCTGGGTCAGCGCGTCGAGCGCGAGCCGGGTGTCATTCTCGGCCTGGCTGAGCTGACTGGAGAGGCCGGACGAGCCCGGGGTCGCGAGGCTGAGGACGGCCAGCCGCTGCTCGTTGTCGAGCTTCAGCTGAAAGTTGCTGAGCGGCGTCAGGAGCGCGTCGCGGAGTGACTTGGCGTGTGACTCGGTCAGCGCGTTACCGAGGGTGATGCTGGCCGCGAACGCGTAAAGGCCGATCAGGCAGAGCACCGGGACGACGATCAGGACGCCAACCCGCAGTCGGATCGACCTGTGACGCAAACCCATGAATGAGGCCCCAGTCTGAGATGCGGACGCCTATCGCCCGGCGAGCTAGAAGCGCGTCAGGAGATACCGGAGCGTAACATCCAATTGAGCAGTTGACCGTTGAAACAGGATGAGCCGGAGCATTTCCGCAGCTAGGCAGCGTGCAGGCAATGAGCGATGTGCACTGTGCAGATTAAAAGTACCCGTTACGGTTTCTGCCCGCTAAAGGCAAGTTTAGGTCTTATAGGAAGTTCGGTCGGACACGCTCAGTGACTGGTCCGCGGAGGCCGGTGAAATGACGTACGGCAATGCGGGATAACCCGGCGCACTTCCTGCGCAATCAATTCTGGCACTCACTCGATCGGCCGGCAGGAAAGTCCGGACTGACTTAGAATCGCGATGCGCCCGGCCACCCTGCCGGGCCGGGGGAATGACCGGAATAACTGCTAAGTGCCCAGCTCACGGGGTTGATGACAAGCTGTGCGGGCACGCGGGAATTGGCCGTTATCGCAGCGCCGGTAATTTACGAATTCGGGTCGGGAGAATCGTGCAGCGCGTATCAGGCACCGGCTATTGCCGTATTCGAATGACATCTGACGGTGCCCAGTGACCGGGGCGGACGGGCGGGTCGTCGTCATCGGCGGCGGTCTGGCGGGCATCACGGCGGCGCTGAACCTCGCCGAGGCCGGCGTGCCCGTCGTGTTGCTGGAAGCGCGGCCCTGGCTAGGCGGCGCGACCTGGTCGTTCGGCCGTCGCGGCCTGACCATCGACAACGGCCAGCATGTGTTCTTGCGCTGTTTCACCATGTATCGCGAGCTGCTGGCCAGGCTCGGGGTCACTGAGGCGGCGTGGCTGCAGGACCGGCTAGACCTGACGGTACTCGCGCCGGATGGGCCGGTCCGGTTGCGGCGCAGCGCCTGGCCAGCCCCTGCGCACCTGGCGACGATGCTGGCCAGGTACCGGCCACTCACCCCGTCCCAGCGCTTGGGGGTGCTGCCGGCGGCGATGACGATGTGGCTGTCTGACCTGGCTGGAAGCGGCACCGAGCAGGCCAGCATCGGCGCCTGGCTCAGCAGGCACGGCCAGGACGACCTGACGATCAGCCAGTTCTGGGAGCTGTTCCTGCTGCCGTTCATGAACGCGCCCGCCGACCGTACTGATCAGGGCACGGCCGCCGCGTTCATCAATGCGGCGCTGCTGAGTCACCGGGATCGCGCCGACCTCGGCATCGCGGCCATACCCCTGCGGGATGTGCACGGCGGCCCGGCGATCAGGCGGCTTGGGCAGGTTGGCGCGGAGGTCCGGCTGAGCGCGCAGGTTGCCGCCATCCGCCGGAGTGGCCGGGGCGGCTTCATGGTGCAGCTCGACCCCGGCGCGACGCCTGCAGGCGAAGTGCCCGGCCAGCTCGCGCTCGGCGAGGAGGGGCAGTGCGAGATCGAGGCGGCCGGCGTCGTACTGGCGGTCCCGGCCTGGACGGCCGCCAGCTTGCTGCCGGATGAGCTGGCGCCCGATGCCGCCCCGTGGACTCGCCTTAAGCCCGTGCCGATAGTCAGCGTTCACGCCATCTACGACCGGCCGGTCATGGAACTGCCCTTCGCCATGGCGATCGGTTCGCCGCTGCGGTGGATCACCGACAAAAGCCGGGCGGCCGGTCTGCACACCGGGCAGTACCTCGCCGCGAGCGTGCCCGCGGCGTGGGGCCTCGTGGACGAGCCGCCTGCGGCGATCCGGACCCGGATGCTGCCCGAGCTGACCCGGCTGTTCCCGGCTGCCGCAGACGCGCGGGTCGAGGATTTCTTTGTCACGAGGGAACGCCGCGCGACATTCTTGCCCGCACCGGGAACCCGGACGGTCCGTCCCGCTCAGCTAACCCGGCTGCGCGGCCTGGCCATTGCGGGCGCCTGGACCGACACCGGCTGGCCGGACACCATGGAAGGCGCGGTACGCAGCGGCCACCTAGCCGCCCAGGTGATCCTGACGGCCAGGGGCGCCGGCCAGCGGACGGGCGCCCGGCCGACGGCTTCGACGGCCGCGCGGCAGACTCTCGACGGTGCAATGAATTACGGGAACCGCGACCCGACGCGCACCCCCGAGCACCTTCGCCGCGTGCGGGACG
>Ga0209006_10002304_pt1 | contig 17414 bp, 13 predicted proteins | sample JacPin_JW_Ref_O2_FD_188567 | JGI IMG/M metagenome (GOLD analysis project Ga0209006, IMG submission 188567) | Forest soil microbial communities from Algoma, Ontario, Canada - Jack Pine, Ontario site 1_JW_Ref_O2 (SPAdes) (version 2) | ecosystem: Environmental > Terrestrial > Soil > Boreal... | reverse complement strand
AAGAACACGGGCCGCGATGCGCGCATGGCGCTCTCTGTCGTCGACTTCCAGAATCCATACGAGGAAGTGCAAATCCGCGGCCGGGTCATTGAGCGCCGTCCCGACCCGGAATTGAAGATACTGGATCCGATTTCGCACAAATATATCGGAAAACCATTTCCGATGCGTGGTCCCGAAGGACGCGTGGCATTGATTATCGAAGTGGAAAAAGAGCGGTACATGAAATTGCCGTTCCAGCACATGCCGCCAAAATAGTCGACGATTTTCGAAACAGCGAAGGCGCGGCTGGCGCCGCGCCTTCGCTTCCTTCACCCGTCGAGCACAACCTGCTTTACCGCACTATCTCCAGCTTGTTCTCCACGCTGAAGGCGCCGAAGAGCTGGTTGGCTCTGATGCCGGCGACTTCTTTATCCATCTTGCTGTCGACCGCTCCACACAGCGTCACATGACCGTTGGCCACGATGATGCGGATTGGGTGCGCGGGATCGATCGCATATTTGCTCAGCACGGGATCGCGATAGATAACTCGCGCGGCGCGAGCTCGCAACCCGTCATCGAAGATCGATACCGGTTCGAGTGCGATGTTGTCGATCACGTCCTTCACTCCGGGCATATTGGCGATGTCAGCCAAAGCTTCATCGCGGCCGATCCCCGTGCGATCCTCACCCTCCACAGTTACGACGCCGTCCTTGACGCCCAACGCGAAGTAATCGAAAGCGTTGTCATAGCCCACACGTACGTAAAGCAGCTTTTGGGCCAGTTTCTGCTCCAGTTGCTCATCACTGACGTTCGGGCCCGCCACTGAAATCAGGTTGCGAACCCCCTGCGAGTTGGCGGTCTTCCGGGCCAATTTGTCTGCGCCCAGTTTGCGCTGATAAAGATCGACGGTGCCGGTAAGGGTCACAATGCCATCTTCGGTGCTCGCCGTCACATTGCGAAATTCGGCCTTCTTTGCCAGTTTCTGCGTCACCGTCGTTTGAATTTGATTGTCATTGCGGGCCGCGCTTGACGGCTGAGCCATGAGCGTCACGCTCAACATTCCTACCGCCAGCAGGGAACCCGCAGTGTTTAAGAAAATCTTTCCGGTCATAAGGTCACCTCCGACCCGTTGACGAAACTTTACGATTTAACTACTCAGTTAAATTATTCGATGCGTGTGCCGATGCCCAGGATGCACGCTGGCCACGCGGTATATCTGCAATGAGGCGCACAACTATTTCGAATGAGTGGGGTTACTGGAGAAGGGCTGCGGAGCACAGGAGTCGTGCGCGCGCGCGGAGCGATTGGTTAGCGTTTTTTCGCCTCTTTGCTTTTCTCTTCGATTGCGCTCAGGCGAATCACAGCCGCCGCTGCGGTATAGCGCACATGCGCGTTCGCATCGAAGAAGCTGAATTCCACTTTTCTCTTTAGCGAAGGATCGCCACGCTCGGCGATAGCCTCAATGGCGGCGGCCCGCACGATCCAATCCTTGTCGTGCATCGCCTGGGCCAGCGCCACGCCGGTCGCCGGGTCGGGATCGTGGGCCAGGAAGGTTGCAGCCACCGCGCGCACCGGGTTCGGATTTTTCTTGTGCATGTAGCGCCAGGCATCCCAGCCGATGCCCGCAAACGGAACGTATCCGATTCCTTGTTCAAAGCCGATTTTGGCTAACTCACGCGGATTATGCAGAGTGTCGAGTTGCTGCTGAATCAGTCCCTCGCCGTTCTTCCTTTTTCCAGTAAGCACATCGTAATAGACCGAATAGGCCGACAAATCGTCTTTCAAATCCCGCAAAGAATGAGCCGCCGCCATCACGACTGCGATCCGGGGATCGGACAACGATTTTTGAAGATGCGGAATCGACTGCGTCGCGCGCATCTGTCCCAGGGCGGTTGCCGCCGCAACTCTCACTTCAGGTCTCGGATCATCCAGCGCTTTTTCGGCGAGTTCCCGCGCGTGAGAATTATCGTGGATCAATCCCAGAGCTCGTACGCCGATGGATCGCTCGATAGTGCTTTTCGAATTCGCCGCCGTTTCAAACATCGCCCAGGCCTTCTCTTCGCCTGACACCGGATGCGACACGGGGGTGACAGCCCTAGCGATCACGCAGGCGGCAAGGGTTATTATCATCGCGAGAGAGCGATTGAAGGACAAGGCGATCCTCCCGAGACATCGCATTTAGCGGCAGCCGCAACTGGCCACCGCACGCAGATCAGATGCCGGGACGGCCTAAAGAGTGAGCAGACTTTTCAATGGAGAATGAAGGTTACTGCCGCCCCCGTCCTTTTGGAGCGCTCTTCGAGGAGACCCGGGCTTTGGCGTTACTTCGCTTTTTATCGTCGAACACACGGGCAAATATCTTATCGACGTTTTTCAACTGCCGCCGCAGATCGAAAGCATATTCGATTTGTTTGCGCGGAACCCGGCTCGTGATCTCCTTGTCGGACAGGATTTCGTGGCGGAAATCGAGGCCTTCTTTCCAGGAACGCATCGCATGTCCCTGCACCAACCGGTAGGCATCCTCGCGGGAAACTCCGTGTTCGACCAGGTCAAGCAGCAACTGCCCGCTGAAAATTAGGCCACGAGTGCTTTCCAGATTGGCGAGCATGCGTTGGGGATAGACGAACATGGTCTCAATCAGATTGGTGGTCTTGTTCAGCAGATAGTCGGTCAGAGTCGTCGAATCGGGCAGAATCACGCGCTCGACCGAAGAATGAGAAATGTCGCGCTCATGCCATAAAGGAATGTTCTCGAATCCCGCCTGCGCGTTGGAACGCACCACCCGCGCCAGCCCGCTGATCTGTTCTAACGTGATCGGATTGCGCTTGTGCGGCATCGCTGAGGAGCCCTTCTGTTTTTCGCCGAAGAATTCTTCAGCTTCTCGTACCTCGGTCCGCTGCAAGTGCCGGATCTCGGTGGCAATCTTGTCCAGAGTCGAAGCGATCACGGCGAGCGTAGCGAGATAGTTGGCGTGACGGTCTCTTTGAATCACCTGCGACGAAATAGCAGCGGCCTTCAAGCCCAGCCGGGCGCAGATCTTTTCTTCCAGTTCCGGCGTGAGGTGCGCGAAAATGCCGACGGCGCCCGAGAACTTGCCCACCCGCATGTCTTCGGTCGCCGCTGCGAAGCGCGCGATGTTGCGCATTGTTTCCGAATACCAGTTTGCCAGCTTGAAGCCGAATGTGATGGGCTCGGCGTGAATCCCGTGCGTCCGCCCCACCATCGGCGTGTCTTTAAATTCCCATGCGCGCCTCTCCAGCGCCGCCGCCAGCGCTTCCAAGTCTTGCGTGATCACCTTGGATGCTTCCTGAATCAGAAGCGCCTGCGCCGTATCTACAACGTCGTTGGAAGTCAGGCCGTAGTGGAACCAGCGCGCCTGCGGCCCAACGATTTCGGCTACAGCCGTCGTGAAAGCGATCACGTCATGGCGCACTTCCGCTTCGATCTCGAAGATTCGCGCGACCCGGAAATCGGCGCGCTCGCGAATGGCCTTGGCCGCAGCCTTGGGCACCATGCCGGCCGCGGCCAGAGTTTCAGTGGCCGCAACTTCCACCTTCAGCCAGTTACGAAAGCGATTTTCATCGCTCCAAATGCGGCCCATCTCCGGGCGAGTGTAACGGGGAATCAAAGCGGAAACACCTCCTAACGATTGGCCGAAAATCTGGGACCAAAGATTCTAAATGGATACCGGCAAAGAAACCAATCCGAAGGGAGACGCTACCCCGGGAGCAGGGTTCTGATAGCGGAACTGACCCTTAACTCACTGCCAGGGCCGATAGGCCCCTATATATCGTTGTACGATATGATTGATTGTACTCACGCTAACGCAAACGCGCCACGAGCGGCAGAATGAAAAAGCTCACGTTGTCGGATTATCAAGCTCTGGCCGAGTTCCGCTACCAGATTCGCCAATTTCTCCATTTCAGCGAGCAGGCCGTGAAACAGAGGGGCCTGGAGCGCGGCCAATATCAACTCATGCTTGCCATTAAAGGCATGCCGGAGGGCGTGCGCCCCCGCATTCGCGAACTCGCGAGCCGGATGCAAGTTCAGCACCATAGCGCCGTGGAATTGGTCAACCGGTTGGAAGCCGGCGGACATGTGCGCCGGGAACGCGCTCCCGGCGATCGCCGTGAAGTACTCCTCGAGCTGACGGCGAAGGGAGAAAGAGTTCTCGCCGAACTGGCGTTGCACCATCACGAGCAGTTGCAGAGTACGGCGCCCGCCTTGGTGACAACACTTCGCCGGCTGATGGGGACAGAACAGAAGCCCACCGGAAACCCAAGAAGCTGCGAACGAAGGAATGCGGCGGCGGAGTCCAGAACGTCCAGGTCTCGTTCTGCGAATTGAAATTGCGGAAGATTGCATCGAGAGGCATCTGTTCCCCTTCGTAGGCTGTCTTAGTCGGGATCCCGCTCGATTCGGACTGTCGTAAGCATTATGTTACATATATCGTATCACGATATACTTACGGAGGGGAGCGTCGCCCGCAAGCCTCGCCTCGATTGGCGCACTACCTGCGTGACGCCATGAACTCAGGAGTCGAACCCAGAAATCATCGAACTCAGGAGTCAAAGACAGGAAAACAGGATAAACATGAAAGATAGCAAGACTGGGAATGCTGCCCATACAAAATCAAGCACTGGCCAGGATGTCAATGACTCCGCGTCGGAAGAACGCCTTGCCGTAACGCCTACGGGCGAGTTGGTCATCACCCCGCCCGCGCAGTTCCGGATGTTGCTGATTTCGTTGTTGGCAGCGGCTATTGGCCTGATCGCCGGATGCATAGCCTTTCTGCTCTACCGGCTCATCGGATTTTTTACCAACGTATTTTTCTTTCACCGCTTTGCCGCCGATTTCAGCAGCGCACGTCTCAACCACCTTGGACCATGGGTCATCATCACACCGGTCATCGGCGGCATCATCGTGGGTTTCATGGCGAAGTATGGCTCGCCTAAGATCAAAGGGCACGGAATTCCGGAAGCGATGGAAGCGGTGCTCGCCAACCGGAGCCGCATCCAGCCCCGGGTCGCGATCCTCAAGCCGATCTCCGCGGCTATCGCAATCGGCACGGGCGGACCGTTTGGCGCCGAAGGCCCAATCATACAAACCGGCGGCGCGATCGGGTCGCTGGTCGGCCAGGTTCTTCACACGACGGCGTCGGAGCGCAAGGTGCTGCTGGCTTGCGGTGCGGCGGCGGGAATGTCCGCAACCTTCAACACCCCGATTGCGGGAGTCATTCTCGCCATCGAGCTTCTTCTTTTTGAATTCAAATCGCGTTCGTTCATTCCCCTGGTAGTGGCCAGCACTCTGGCTACGGCTGTCCACCTGCGACTGCTGGGCGGCGGGCCGATGTTCACGGTTGTCCCAGTCGATTTTGGAATCCCAAAGGCGTTGCCGTTCTACTTAATCCTCGGAGTCATTTGTGGATTTGCGGCGGTTGGCTTCAGCAAGTTGCTGTATTGGGTGGAAGACCAGTTCGACAAACTGCCGGTTGACGAACTTTGGTGGCCGGCGATCGGCGCTCTGGGACTGGGCATCATCGGTTATTTTGTGCCGCGCGTGTTAGGCGTCGGTTATGACACGATCGGCGACATACTGAATGCCAATCTCGCGTTGAAGTTACTCCTGGTGGTCATGGTGGCGAAGGCTGTCGCCCTGGTGGTCTCGCTGGGTTCGGGGACATCGGGCGGCTTGCTGGCGCCGATGTTCATGTCCAGCGCAGCTCTGGGCGGCGCGTACGCAATGGTCGTCGATCGCGTTTACCCATCGGTCCATCTCGCCCCGGGTGCATTCGCGCTGGTCGCCATGGGCGCCGTGTTCGGAGCGGCTTCTCGCGCCACTTTTACTTTCATCATTTTTGCCTTCGAAATTACGCGGGACTACAACTCCGTGCTGCCTCTGATGCTGGTCAGTGTGATCGCCGATGGCATTGCGATGTTCCTCATGCCCAAATCGTCGATCATGACGGAGAAGTTGGCGCGCCGCGGCATGCGCATCCACACCGATTACGAAACCGATGTGCTCCAGCAGGTCTCGGTGGAAGATGTGATGGATCGGGATCTGCCCGCGATTTCCAGCGAGATGTCCGTGGCACAACTGGCCGAAAGAATCGCGCGCCGCGACCCCGAAGTCAGCCGTCACGAAGGCCTGCTGATCCTGGATGCCGGCGGAAGGCTCGAAGGCATCATCACGCGCAGCGACATCCTGCGGGCTTTTGAAAAAGATGACGAAGGGAAAATGGGCGTGCTCGAGGCTGGAACGAACGATGTGGTGATAACTTATCCGGACGAACTGTTGCACGATGCCGCGGCCAAGATGCTACGGCGCAATGTAGGCCGCTTGCCTGTCGTGGAACGTGCGGATTCGGCCCGAGTTGTCGGCTACCTGGGACGGCAGGGAATTATGTCAGCCAGGCTGCGCCGTCTGGATGAAGAGCACGTTCGCGAAGCTGGTTGGGCTAGCCGGTTCTCCTGGCGCCGTCCCGGCTTGTGATCGATGGACGATTCATTGAGCTTGCTTGCGCGCGGCTTTGATCAGCGGCCGCAGCGAGTCGACGGAGATACCGAGCGTCCCACCTGAAAATCCGTCCATGTAAGCAGAGTTGATGCCGATCACTTCGCCTTTGGAGTTGAAGACCGGGCCACCGCTGCCACCGTGAGCCGTAGGCGCGTCGTAGATAAGTTTGTCGCCCACCACGTCGCCCAGATGCCCATAGGTGGCAGAGGGCCGAATCAGCGACAAGGCCGCGAGTTCGCTGGCCGCTGTGATGTCGTTGTGCCGGTACGCAAGCTTTTCATAAATTCCATTGGGAGACTTCGCCACCATTCCCGCAATTCCCATGGGGTAGCCAACCACGGTGACGACATCGCCGGGAGTGCCCGGCGACTTCGCCAACGGCAGCACCGTTAATCGCGGCGCGGTCGCAGCATTCACCATTCGCAAAAGAGCTAAATCGCTGGTCGAAGAGACTTCCGACGGAGCCAGGCTCACGGGCGTCGGCGATCCGGGGAAGAACACGACGACGCTTTCCAGCGTGGCATTCGCACCGCGGCGAATCAGGGCTTCAGCTTCCGGATCTCCAAACCAGGGCTGGGCCACATGACGGTTGGTCGCGAGCAATCCATCGGCAACCAGAAAACCAGTGCCTGACACACGCGCTCGCACTGTAGGTTTCTGGTCCGCGAAACCCACCTGGTACACGCCGTAAATATATCCAATCGAGTTGCGATAGCGGTTGAGCACAGTCGCAGGCATGGCCCGCTCCTGCTGGAGTTCGGCGACCTGCGAATTGAGATCATGTACTTCGCGCTGCAAGTCGCCCGGGGCAGGACTTTGCGAGGTCAGCGGCGCGTAGTAGTGGAACATGGCAATCGCGCCCAATAGCAGAACAAAACCCAGCACGCCCTGCATCATAAGCTGCCAGGTCTCGGAGACTTCGGAGACCCCGTGCGCGGAGTCGATGGCTGCGTTTGCGGAAAGCGGGGGGCCGGAAAGCTGCGAGTCGGGAGCGCCTGGTTCGGGCATTTGCACTTCGGCCATGTGTGTCGAGTTCGCCTCTTCGGACGGATACTGCCGGTTGTCCCCGGCGGTTATGGTCTTGGTTTCAGTCTTGCGCGAGGGAGGCGGAGAGGCTGAAATCGGGGGAAGGCTCATCTTCCCTTGTCCGGCGCGGCTTTTCCACGGTACGGAAGGCGATGTACGGGCGATAGGATTAAAGTTTGCTGAGGCGAAAATATGTCGAAATTACTGCGGAACCGGGTGGCATGAGGGTCCAACCGCGTCTAAGGATTCGGTATGCCGAGCTTTTTCGCCATCTCCTCATATAAGAATCCCCGGCCCGCACGATAAGGTTGAACCCACTCTCCGTCAATCACAAACTGCGGGATAGCGCGTTTGCCGGTGTTCTTCACCACTTCCTCCGCGGCGCCCGGCGAAGTTTCGATGTCAATTTCTTTAAAAGGAATATTATGCTTGGCCAGGAATCGCTTGGCCTCGCGGCAGTCCGGGCACCAGAAGGCAGAGTAGACGGTGATCTCCATATCTATACATTACGACACTTGAAGCTCCGAGCAGCGAAGCCTGCACCTGAACTAGACGCGCTCGAGTTCCGGCAGCGTTCGGTCATTCACCACGTTGCCGGTATTGAGCGTGGTCGCCGGCTCAAAGAGAAGAATCCAGCATTCTTCATCGGCCACGGGGCGATGCTCCACTCCGCGCGGCACGACAATGAATTCCCCTTCCTCGATCCACTCGTGCCGGTCGCGGAACTCCATGCGGAAACGCCCCTTTATCGCGAGGAACATTTCGTCCTCATTCTCGTGATGATGAAAGACGAACTCGCCTTTAAGTTTGTCGAACTTCACATATTGGCCGTTGAGCTCTGCGGCGATGTACGGCTTCCAGTATTCCGATATTTTGGCGAATTTCTCGGAAATGTTCACTTTGTTCATTCTTCTACCTCGATAGCGAACTCGTGAGGTATGGGATGTTTCGGCGGAAAGACGGGACGCAAAAAATCAAAACGGTGAGCTGTGAAGTTTTTGGGGCGGCGCCAGGAAGGATAACCACAGACTCGCTGCGGTTGTTTTTGCCACACAGAAGAAAGCCGCCGGGAGGGCCGGCGGCTTCAAGTTAAGAGAGGCGAAATTATAGCCCTGAGCTAGCGGGGCTCACGTGTCCGCTGCGCAAGGTAACGCGGACTCCGCGTGCGGAATTCATGCGAGTGGTTGTGCTCCAATCGATTTCGTCCGATGCGATGACGCCCCCGCCGCCGCTGGCTAGAGTGTAAGTGATGCGGCCATCGCGGTAAGTATAGTTGCCGATGGAAAGCACCGTTCCCGTCTTCAACACGAAGAGCGGCACTCCTGGCGCTGAAGAGGCGAGATCCGGCAAACTGACATTCGAGGGAGCAGGACTCCCATTGCGCGAGAGGTACGTTGCGTACGAAGCCTGCGGGACTTCAGAAATAGCCTGAGGTTGTGCGGCGTCACGGACTGCGAGCGTGGGCCTGAATTCGGCCTGCTCATTCGGCAGCGAGGCTCCCGAAAACGACTGGCTTTGCTGCGCGCCAAAATAACGCCATCCCGGAGCCAGTCCAGGCTGCAAAGTGCTCGTCACTTGCGGGACGATCACATCGTCCATCAGCCGCAACTCCAGCACAGTCTCGCCTTTCAGCTTGGGACGTGGGCCGCGCGCCGGCAGCATCATTACTTTCCACGGCCATAGCGGCGGCAGCATCCACTCGACTACATCGCGCGTCGCGTGGCCCTTGCCGATAATCTTTCCTTCGCGGTCCACACGGTAGCCGCGCGTGGCAATCACCTTCGATTCCAGCGGCAGGTCGCCGCTCGGCAATCCGATGCGGTCAAACTGCAACTTGAGCGAGCCTTTGCCCACAAAATGTCCCGGCTCCTTGGCCGACTCCAAATGCCCGACTAGATAACTGCCCCGGGGAAACGCCTGCTGGCCAAATTCCGTCACTGACCGGAGATGGCACAGAACCGGATCGCCGATATCCACGGTGGCCGAGGAGAAGTTAGGCTCGTTCAGAGTGCACTGGAGCAGAGTACCGGCGGGAAGCGCAATCTCCCTGGCGTTAGCGTTCGCTACAGAGGCTAACAGAGCCAAACCGGCGAGAACCGCGAGAAGGGAAGACAGCCGTTTGCAATTCATCCATCACCTCAGTTGCACGCCCCAATGGCGGCGGACTCTGGCGCCAAGCCCGCAGTGGATTCGCACATCTAATCACAACTCCGAATTACGGTCAATGAAGAATTTGAGATCTGATGGAGAAATCGGGAAGGTAGAAGTCGAAATGGGATACAACTTCATTCAGAATGGGAAGGAGAAAAATAATTCGCGGGCTGTCCCGCGCCACAAGGGAAAAGGCCGCCGGATAAGGGATTATCCAACGGCCTTTGCGATGGAGGCAAGCGGCTGCGGGTCGGCGCCTCCAACCTCGTGAAACCTGATATCGATTCAGCGACTCTCGATTGAATCTCGGTTCAAAATCGGGCCCCGGGGGAGGGCCCTGTCAAACAACACTCTGGCAGCGACAATATATCACAATGTCGATGGAAATAGTATAGATAAAGTCAAAGATTTAAGACGCGTTGCCACAAGAATCCGGTCATCCGATACGCGGTGGGGGATGGTAGTCTGGTCAGGTGTCCGGCAATAATTCGCTTCAATCTGAATTCTCCTCCTCGCTTTGTTTGCAATCGTCCTCTGTGTTACTGCGCTCTTTGCTGCTCCGGTCATTGTTCTTGTCCCTGATTTTCGCCGCGTCCGTTCCGCTCGCCCTGGCCGCAAGCTTCACAGTGCGAGCCGATCCGCCGCGACTCGTCAACGGTGCGCCAGTTTTGTTTCAGGTGAAATCTCCCGCTCGCCTCGAATCGCTTTCCGGTACTTGGCTGGGGCATCAAATGGAATTTAGTTTTGATTCTTCCAGCAAAACCTGGTTCGCCCTGGCCGGAGTAAGCCTGGAAACCGCTCCGGGTTCCTACCCGCTCGAACTGACTGGCGAGCGCGCCAACGCCAATGCCAATGCCAAGTCCGTTGAGTTGACGTTCTCGCGCAAGTTCGCGGTCGCCCGGGCAAAGTATCCGAAAGTCGAACTCACAGTGTCGAAGCAATTCACTGAACCCAATCCCGACCAGGTCAAACAAATCGACGAGGACCAGAAAACAAAAAAAGATTATCTGAACCGGGTAACGCCCGAGCGCGAGTGGTCGGGCAAATTTGACGCGCCCGCCGATGCCGCGATCTCCGACGTTTTTGGCACTCAGCGCGTGTTCAACGGCAAGACTCAGAGTTCCCATCTCGGCCTGGATTTTCGTGTGCCCAGCGGAACTCCCGTGGACGCGATGAATCAGGGAACGGTGCTGCTGGCCCGGCCGCTATATTTCGAGGGCAACTGCGTTGTGCTCGATCACGGGCTAGGACTGCTAACGATTTATATGCACCTGTCGAAGTTCGCCGTGAAAGAAGGCGACCGCGTGAAACGCGGCCAGCAACTCGGCCTGAGCGGCGGCACGGGCCGCGCCACCGGACCGCATCTTCACGTCGCGGTGCGCTGGCAGGGAACGTATCTTGATCCGGCGCGGCTGATGCAGCTGCGCCTTCCCTAATCGTCGACAAGAAAAAGCCTATATTTTTCCTCGCAGCGTCTTCCCCGAATCCTTCGGACCCCGGGAATTCTCCCGCAGGTCATTGAGAATTTCTCTCAGCTCCAGATTGCGGATCAGCCGGTGCAAATAATTCGGATGCAGGCCGAGCTGGGTTGCCGCTTCGACCAGATTTCCACGAGTCTGCTCCACGGCGTCGAGAATCAACTGCTTCTTGGCTTGCTTCACGCTGGCGTGGTAGTTGCCCTCGGTCATCTCCGGCGCCGGGGGGTGCTCCAGCAGAGACTCCGGCAGATCCTCGGGCAGAATGGTGTCGGAAATGCCCAGCACCAGCGCGCGCTCAACCGCATTCTCCAATTCGCGCACGTTCCCCGGCCAATCGTAGTTGGAAAGAATCGACATCGCCTCGCGCGAGACCGGCTTGGCTTTCACCCGGCAACGCTGGGCATATTTCTGCACGAAATGCCGGGTCAGCATGGGCACATCCTCCTTGCGATCGCGCAACGGAGGCATGGTGATTCTCACCACCGCCAGGCGATAATAAAGGTCCTTACGGAATTGGCCCGCGGCCACGGCCTCGTTCAAATCGCGATTAGTGGCCGCAATCAGTCGGATGTCGACTTTGATGGGATGAGTTCCGCCCACCCGTTCAAACTCTCGCTCCTGGAGCACACGAAGCAGCTTGACCTGTAACGACGGCGCAAGCTCGCCGATCTCGTCGAGAAAAACCACGCCTCCGTCGGCGATTTCCAGCCGGCCTTTTTTCTGTACGTTCGCGCCGGTAAATGCTCCGCGTTCGTGCCCGAACAAATCGCTTTCCAGGAGCGACTCAGGGATGGCCGCACAATTGATCGCCATAAACGGTTTGCCCGCCCGCGGACTGTTGCGATGCAACGCGCGCGCCGCCAGCTCTTTTCCCGTGCCGCTCTCGCCCTCAATCAACACCGTCGAATCCGTGGGCGCGACGCGCGTCAGGAACTGGTAAACCTCCTTGATGCGCGGCCCTTCACCCACCAGGCTGCGTTCCTGGCTGATCTCCACTGTCAGCCGCTGATTTTCCTGTTCCAACCATTGCAGCCGCCGCGCATTGTCCAGAGCCACGGCGGAGATCCCGGCGATCGCGGTCACCAGCTTCAGATGCTCCTCGTCGAACCGCTTCCCCGGATTTGTGCTGTCCAAGTAAATGCAGCCGATCACCCGCTCAAACACTGTCAGGGGCACGCACAACAAGGACCGCACTTGCGAGACCGCCAGGCTCTCCACTTTTTGCAGTTCGCCGCTCCGGGACACGTCGCCGCCCAGAATTGCAACTCCCTGTTCCATTACTTTCTTCGCGATAGTGCGGCTCACGTGTACCGACTGTCCCTGTCCCGGCTGCCGCGTGCGCGCGTAAAGCGAGTTGAATTCCTCTCCGCTCCGCTCGCTCAGCAGAATCGCGCCGCGGTCGGCGGGTGCGACTTCGAAAATCAGGTCCAGCAATTGCGCCTGCAACTCTTCCAGATCGCGGATGGCATGAACCACCCGGCTGATCTTGAGCAGGGCATTCAGATTGCGGGCCAGGGTCGAGGTTGCTGGCAACTCCCGCAACATTCGTTCCGGCTGCAAATAGACCACTTCCCGCGGATACATCAACTGCGTTTCCGCGGTGTGATGCCCTTCGTCGAACTCAACCCTACTGGGCGGAAGAACCAGCGTCTCGTCGTCGAGCAGAAAAAGAAACATCGAATCGCCGACCGCAATTTCGTCCCCATGACGCAGCCATTGTTCCTTGACAGCCACCCCGTTCACCAGCGTTCCGTTGCGGCTTTGCAAGTCGCGCACCTGAAAGCGTCCATCCTCCTGCCGCAACAAGCAATGCTTGCGCGACACCGAAGGGTCGGTAATCGCGACCACATTGGTCGCTTCGCGGCCCAGCGTGATTTCTCCCGCTGGCAGCGGAATGATGGAATCTTTTAGTGGTCCGGAAATGGCCAGAAGTCTCGGATGCACGCAAGCCCCCCGCAGAGCGTCCCACTTTCTTATCACAGCCTCTCGCGAAATGCATTCCCCCAACTTCTTATTTCGGATATCCGAACGGATTATTGGCCTATCTGATCGGATAGAAAAAACGAGCCTGGAGGAAGTCGACGAAGCGGTGTACGGGATTGGGAGTGTTTCTGTAACGCTTTGATAAATAATGAGTTGCAGTGCATTTCCACAGCCGTTGAACCTTCCATCCGCAAGTTGGAACGCGGCATGCACTGTACCAAATTGCGAGAGCTCGGCAAAAAGCGATGGGGGAAGCGCTTTTTGAATCAGTCTTGCCGGGTAACGCTAGTCAGAGGTCCGGGGGACCCCCTCATCGGGCCTCTGATTTTTGTCAACTTTTTTGCCCGTTTCGCGCCGCTTCACACTACTGCACTTTCATGGGCCGGGGAGGTCGGGACTGTCAGCTGTACGGCGACTCCGTCGTTATAGCTGACTGTCCTCCCCGAAATCGCCTTGGGCACGCCCTCACGGCGCCCTCAGGCTTCCGCATTTTCGACCGATCCAGGGTACAGGGTTCTTTTCGGGCCGAGCCTAGGGCGCGACTCACGCGCACACTCTAAATCATAAGGAGAATAGTCCATGCGGCACTTGGCCGTAATTTGCATGCTGCTTGCGCTGCCATCGGCAACCATAGCTGCTGACATGACGCATGAAGAGACAGTGGTTCGTACGACCTACGCTAAGCTGGCCTATGCGGCCAGAACGGGCGTTCTTCTGCGCAACGCGAGGGAGGCTGAGGTGGGCGCCGAAAGCGCGCTCACCGATCCCTCCAAACTGAAAAGCGAAATGGACCGCCAGCTCACATTTGACTTCCAATCTGTCAATGTTGGCAATCTGGCCGATATTGCCGAAACGCGCTGGGATACGCTAGTCACTAAGCCGCAGCTCGACCTGCTCACAGTGTCCTTCGTCTATTTCCACGAACCGATAAAGGTAAATTTGACTGAGCCCGTATCCGAGATGAACTACGTGATGTCGACCTGGCAACGCTGGGATGATCACGTTTGGGACTGGAACTTGCCAGTACGGCAAATCGTCAGCGACTTGCATAAGAATACCGTCAATCCCGACGCCGTGTTTTCCCGATACGCCGCGTACACCGTGACTGTTGCTCTTGACGGCAGGCAGCGGACGTATCAGGCGATATTCCTGTTTGGGAAAAACCCGGACGGCAGCGAGAATGTTTATCCCATCGACCACATCCTGGGGATGGGGGTGTTGAACATGGTGACAGACAGATCGGTTTATCCGCAGCCGCTGCTTGAAACCTACATGCGTGAATTACCTGCTATCAGTCAATGGATTTCCTCGGCGGGCGTGAGTTCCGATTCCGCGAAGCAGGAGCTCATTTGCAACCCAATTACTGGCGGCTGCGGCCTGCCGGCAAAGGCTCTAAAAAAATCTCTGGAAGTCCCAGTCGATCCGGAAACGAGAAAGTTTTACCAAAGCTTTCAGTCTGGGGTTAAGAAGAAAACCAAGCCAGACACCGCGAAGGCCTGATGCTGCTGGGGTCGCTCCGCCGGGCACCGCAAGCTGCTCCGATTACAACTTTGCTACTACCGACACACTGAGCGCCTTCGGGACTGTCGACCACTCCGGCCCGACCGCCGGGAACGACCACATTGTTAACCAGAGCTTCCTCTCCGCATGTTTCTACACTTCCGGCGGGACCCAGAATTGCAACACGAAATGTGAGGTTTCGAACACGTCCACGGTGAGCACCCACGTGGATCAAGGCAAAACTGTCACCGGTTACTGCCACGTTGTTGGTCTAAATGCCGGCGACGGACTCTCAAACGTCACGAACGCTGGCGCGAGTTGTGCGGGCTCCATGTACGGCGTGGCCGATGAGTGTCCAACCTCGGCATGTGACTGCACCGTCACGGTCAGCGCTTTAGGCATTGTGACCGGCACCGGGAAAAATATCTGGACGCAGGCTACCCCCCTCCCACTTACCTGCACCGCGGTGTCGGACCCGACTTACTGCAGCGGCTCGGGGGGCAAATTCCCCTGCAGCGGCGGTGGGGGCAGCGGGGGCGGCTGTCAACCGCCAGAGGGCGGCTGCCCCGACGGCGAAGCTTGGAACGCAGAAGAGTGCACGTGTGAGTCAGGCCAGAGCTCGCCGATCGTCGTGGATACCACCGGGGCGGGTTTTAGCTTGACCTCCGCCGAAAATGGCGTGATGTTCGATTTCTGGGGCAACGGTCGCCCCGTTCAGATCTCATGGACGTCTGCGACGTCCGGCAACGCCTTCTTGGCATTGGATCGCAATCACAACGGGGTAATCGATAGTGGGAAGGATCTGTTCGGCAATATAACGGAGCAACCGAGCTCCCAGGCCCCGAACGGATTCCTGGCGCTGGCGGAATTCGACACGCCAGAGAATGGCGGAAACGGGGACGGGAATATCGATTCGCGTGACGCCATATTTTCGCACCTGCTTCTCTGGATCGACGCAAACCACGACGGCATTTCGCAGCCGAACGAGCTACACACGCTGCCGGAGCTGGGAGTCTACTCCTTGGCGCTGAACTACACAGACTCCAGACGCACCGATCAGTTTGGAAATCAATTCCGCTACAAGGCAGCGGTGAATCCCGACCCGCAAGACGGAGAGTCCAGGGACGGACGCTGGACTTACGACGTATTTCTGCGGGTCCTTGGGAAGCAAGCCCAGAATCCAAGCGAGAGAGACAGGACCGCAATCTCAGCGGCGGACCACACCCTGGGTCCGCCGGGACACTGAATGAGCGCTGGACGATCTAGGGTTCCCGTTGCTGCGCCGCGTCACACTGCTGCACTTTCATGGGTCGGGGAGGTCGGGACGGTCAGCTGTACGGCGATTCCGTCGCGATAGCTGACTGTCCTCCCCGAAATCGCTGGCACACGCTCTCCGGGCACGAGAATTCCAATCAGATTCAGAGGATCGGCCGCCGACAGCACGACTGTTTCCCCGCCTGGCGGAAGATTTCGCAGTGCCCGGACGGAATCGACAGCGACCGGCAGGGCAAACTGCTCGCCCAAAAAGCCGTCGACGAAGCGCCCGCCGCGAATCTCGCCGCGATCTTCCAATCGCCGGAAGCCCATCAGCAACTCCCGCCACGTAGGCAAATTCGCCTCCCGGGCCAGCAGGTCGCGAAACACAATTCCATAACGCCGCAGCAGCATCCAGCAGGCAGCTTCGATCAGCCGCGGCCGCTCGAGGGGCTCGTCGGCATGAAGCAAGGCCCAGCGCCCGGCGCTGTGACGCGGACGCGTGTTGCGGCCGCTACCTTGTCCTGCGCGGCGTTTGGGATCGATCAGCGAGCGCAGGTTGTCGAAGCCATCCGCAGTGACTACGCCTGCGGCAACCAGTTCCCACAACGCGGTCTCGATTTCGGCTTTCAATTTGCCGGTGCCGCGAACCATATCGGCGAAGAATGAAGCTCCGCGCTGTTTAAGGAATTCGAGGATGAGTTGGGCGTCGTGGCTCAACCCACGCGATTCAGCCTTATCGCTGGCCGGATTGCGCGGCGTCATCCAGTCCGCTTCCGCGCGCACAAAGAATGTGATGGGCGCAACGCTGGTAGGAATTACGCGCCGCTGGCGGGGCGATGCGCCGGTGCCGTTTGCGTTGTCAGATTTTTCCGCCTTGGGATAATCCAAAGTCGCCGGATGCGGCGACAAACGTCCCCAGCCGACCGCCCCCGTAAGGCAAAGCTGATCGAGCCACTGCGGATCGTAGTTGGCAACGCGGCGCGCCAGAACCTGCCGCTCCCAGGCGTTGGCAGGAATTTCAAATCCCTGAAGCTGCTGCAACACTTCCAGCACTCCGCGCTCGCCCACCACTTGCGTCTCCGGAGCTACATGCTGCCAGCGCAACAGCCAGCGCATAAACTGCGCCGCCGTCACGGGTTCGATCTGCTTGCGCAAAGTTCCCAGCGTAAGCCGGTGAATTCGCGCCAGCAGCCGCCGATCGCACCATTCGGTTTCGTTGGACGCCGCCGAGCCCGCGCCAGTAAAGCTGCCCCGCAGCACAGTTCCGCTGGCTTCCATCCGCAGCAAAGCCTGCTCAATATCGGAGGCCGGCAATCCCAACGCTTCGCCAAGTTGCGAAGCCCTCACCGGTCCCAAATGCGACATCCATCCTGTGACGAGAGTGAGCAATGCGTCATCACGGGAAACATCCGCCGTTTCAACTTTGGTCAACTTAGGCGCAAGCTCCGCGCCCGGAAAAAGTTTGCCGAAGCTGCGCGCCCGCTCAGCCGCAACCCAGTATTGTCTTGAAGCCGATCCGTCACT
>Ga0209006_10002303_pt1 | contig 17414 bp, 15 predicted proteins | sample JacPin_JW_Ref_O2_FD_188567 | JGI IMG/M metagenome (GOLD analysis project Ga0209006, IMG submission 188567) | Forest soil microbial communities from Algoma, Ontario, Canada - Jack Pine, Ontario site 1_JW_Ref_O2 (SPAdes) (version 2) | ecosystem: Environmental > Terrestrial > Soil > Boreal... | reverse complement strand
ATAGCCTGGCGCTGGGTTGTGTCGGGAAAGGGAAAGTCCACAGTGAAGCGCAGCCTGCGCTGGAACGACTTATCCAGTGAAGACTTCACGTTGGTGGTGAGAATAGCCAGGCCCTGGAAGCTCTCCATGCGTTGCAGCAGATAGCCGACCTCGATGTTGGCGTAACGGTCGTGGCTGTCCTTGACTTCGGCACGCTTGCCGAAGAGCGCGTCCGCCTCATCGAAGAGCAACAGAACGCCGCCAGTCTCGGCCGCGTCGAAGACCTGCCGCAGGTTCTTTTCCGTCTCACCGATGTACTTGCTCACCACCGCGGAGAGATCGATGCGATACATATCGAGCCGCAGGTCGGCGGCCAGCACTTCAGCCGCCAGCGTTTTGCCGGTGCCGCTGGGTCCGGAGAAGAGCGCGCTTAATCCCAGGCCGCGGCGTCCGCGCGCCGCAAATCCCCACCGTTCGTAAACCGTCATGCGGTGGCGGCCCTGCGCGGCCAACTGCCGCAACATACGCATTTGCAGTTCAGGGAGGATGAGGTCGTCCCAGCCCGAGGCGGGCACGATGCGCTCGGCCAGGGTCTCCAGCCGCGGGCGCGCCACCGAACGGCAGGCGCTCCACAGTCTTTCGGAGATGCGCGCGTTGTCACCACCCTCGCGCGCCACGACCGATGTGCCGAGCGCGACAATAGTTTCCGCATCCAGACGAAACTGTTGCGAAACCTGATCGACAACCTCGCGGAGCGCTTCGGCTGCGGGACCCAGGGCGATCTGCCAAAGATCTTTCTGCCCGGTGGGCGCAGCCTTGTTCACTTCGAACTGCTCCACCACGCGGTGCAGACGCTGCGGCTCGCGGCTGGCGATCAACAGCGGACCCGGCAGCCTTTCCGCCAGTTGCCGGGCTGCCGCTGCGGGCGCATCGCCTTCCCATTGCAACAGAATAAATGCGGGCAGCAAGAGCGCCTCGCGCGTCCACAGCGCGAGAAATTGCTCCATCTCCGCACCAGCTGCCGGCGTGTCTTCCATGCGCAGCACGAACAGCTCGCGCCCGGTACTATGGGCGATCAAAGCGGCGATGCTCTCCTGCCCTGCCGGATCGTCGCCATAGAAGTGGACTGCTGCCAGCTGCGGAGCTCCACTCGCCAGCGCGGCGATTGTTTCGGCGGCAAGACGCCAGTGCTCTTCCGCCAGCCACTCTGGCCGGGCCTTGGCGCGCAGCAGGCCCGCCAGCCGCTGGTCGATGCGGTTCACTCCGGCGAGATAGTGCAGAATGCGCTCATCGATACGCAACGGCGCCGCAGTCAAACCGTGTCCGCCATCCATTTCGATCAAGTGGTGTCGGCGCAGGGGCGACGACGGAGCCAGGGCGCTCCAGTGCGGATCGGCGAGCACACTCATAGCCAGGCCAAAGGTGACGCAGCCTCGCTGCGGCCGACCCCCGAGTTCCGCACAACGCTCCGCCAAGGCGGATTCCATTTCCACGCCGGCGCACAGCAGCAGAAGTTCGCGTTCGAACTTGCTCAGATGGAACAGTGCGGTGAGCGCATCAATGGCTGGCGGCTGCTCCATCGGTTCCATCTGCTCGGGGAGTTGCGTCGCCGGATCGCCCCCAGCCTGTCCAGCCAGGCGTCTTCGGAGCATGGCTAACTCCGCCAGGAGGTGCACCTGGTTTTGCTCCGCCCACGCCCTGGAAATCGCGCTCACGACAGCGTCACCAATGGGCCGGTAAAAGTAGGAAACGGAAGTGAGCTCCAGTTCACCTGCACTTGGCTGGGCACACCATCCACTTCCAGCCTGCCCAATAGACTCACTCCCGTGGGCAGGCCCAGGTCGAACTGGAAGGTGAGCGTGGCGGTGCTGCCGGTATAGGGCTGAGCCGAGGCCGACATGCTGAGCAGCGGCGTGCCCGGAGGGTCCAGTGCGGGTATCGTGCTCAGCGAAAGCGCTACGTCCTGGCCCTCCCATGCCTGCGGCGAAAACGAGGTGAGCGTTATGGTCATGGAGTCGCCACTGGTCGTCGCCGTTGCGGTCTGCGTGGCGGGGAGAATCGGCGAAACCGCGATGGGGAGTGTGTTCGTCGACTGCAACACGATAGTCCCGGTCGAATCCAGAAACTGCACCGCCAGCACATAGACGCCGGCTGGATACTGCGTGGTATCCGGGGGAAGCACGAAGGTGAGCGAAGTGGCGGTCACGGTGGCGACCGGCGGCGTCAGTTGTACGTTGTAGCGTGCATTGGTCAACGACACCTGTGTCGCCCCGGTCAGGAACTCTCCCGTCACGGTCACGGTATCGCCGGGCTGCGCGGCGCTCTGATTGGCGGGTGGGAGGACTTGCAGAATTTGCGACGGTTGCACGGGCTGCGCGGATAACACTCGGCTCAGTACCGGCAATGCGAACGAGGTCGGCAGCACTGGCTGCATCAGGACCACCGAAACTTGAAACGGGAAAGTTGGCCGGTAGTCCGCCTTTAGCGCCGTCCACAGCCACGCCATCTCTTCACGGCCCAAGGTCTCGGGGGTGATCTTGATCATTTCGATTTGATCCGCGAGGCCGGCGGTATTCAGCACGGGCGTGAGCTTGTTGTTTGGATAGGGAGGCAGAAGGGGCAAAGGCGGATCGGTCAGCATGGTCAGCGCATTGCTGATATCATTCCGCGTCAGCACCGGCGCCTCATGCAGCATCATTAACGCGTAGCCCAGCAGAGCTTCGGCCTGCCAGAAATCGGAGCCGTAAGCAGTCAATAGGTAGTGCAGATTGAGCGCGAGCGGCGGGCTCTGCAACCGCCGGGTTCCATCGGCGCTCATCGAGGCCAGATCCACATTGCGCCACGCCGCGTTGTGCGTGACCTGATGCAAAAACAGGTTGACCTGGTTCTCGGCATCTCCCGCGGCCGTCAGTTCCTGCTGCACCTGATCCGGCGCCAGGCATGACACCGTCACAGCCGACTGGAACTGCCCGGCCACTGTCCCGTACAGGCTGTTGAGGTAGTACTGCAAGATCGCCGTAACTGCCGAAATGGCCAGCGCGTTGCTCATCGCGCCCGTCCCAGATATTCATCCAGGCTCATCGCCTTGCTTTTCGGTTGCGTAACAACCCGGGAGGACGGAGGCGGGACGGCGATCACCTCGATGCGGCCAATGTGAATTTCTATGTCCGGTATTGGGGGCGTTTGGACTTGCGTGGACGGGTTGTGAGCCATGCGCTCGCGTCTCCGCGCGCGGCCCGGAATCTTGCTTAGATCCGTGCGCGACCCGCGTTCCACGTCGGCAATGTCATCCGCGGTTCCACCCTCCTTCGGCTTCTCTGCTTCCGCCGCATCTTCTTCGTTCTGTTCTCTGCGCGTATTCGCTGCCGATAGAAGCTGGGGAAGCTTCGCGTTTTCGCTCCAGAACTCGTGCGACGCTTTTTCACGCTCTACCGGAGGATCGACCTGCGCCGCCTCATGTGCAACCGGGGGTTGGATTGCCTTCGGTTCGTTCTGAGATTCATTTTGGGCAGGCCGCTTCTCAGAATATCCGGAGGGCTCCCCATGCACTGACCTTTGAGCCCGTGGCGGCGCGCCCTCGGCGGCCCCGCGCCCGTCCGCAACCGTGCTTATCTCGGCCACGATTGCCGGGCTCTCGATCAGGTTTGCCGCTTCGAGCGGCAACGGCGTCTCCTCCCATCGCTTGCCGGCAAACATCGCGTCCACCAAAGGGTGCACGTTCCGCTGCGGCCGGGAGGCACTGGTGGCGATGCGTTGCAGAAAGCCGCTCATGCGCGCACCATCTCCACGTACAACTGTCTTCGCGCTGAAGTCAGCGAGAGGATCTCCGCCTGGCTCCATCCATAGGCCGAAGCCAGAGTGTGTACTTCCATCAGCGCGCGCTTGGCCCGCGCTTCCATCTCCGCCCACAGAAACGATGGCAGATCCACGCTCTCTTCAAAATGCACGCCGCAGTTGGGGCAATCGAGACCGAGGCGGATCTCAGCCAGCGGGTCGGCCGCAGCCATGCTCTCTCCCACTGCCTCCATTTGTTCTTCGTCGAATGCGCTCTCGGGCAATTCGTGTGCGGTTGAACACTGTTGCAGTAGCAGCCGCGCCGCCGTGTCGGCATCGGGTTCGCGCGCCACTGCCGCTAAGTCGCGGCTCGTAGGCAAGCGATAGCGATGGCCGTTGACCATCACGCACGCCTCGGAATCAAGAGCCAAATTCTTCTCCAGGTTCCTGCCGTCGATCTCGAACTCGAGCCGCTCGGCGCAACCCCGGCACGCAGTCCAGCCGCGCAGGGCAGAGCCAAATGCGGCGAAGTGCAATTCGGCCAGCGCACGGTTTCGCCGCCCGAGTGGCCAGTCGGCAACAACCGATTGCATCTCCGGGAACGCCGCCTGCAGGGCCAGGATTCCCTGGTCTAGTGGATGCAATGAGCGGCCGGTCTCCCACAGGGCAATAAAATCGGATTGGGTCAGGTTCCGCATCTCAAGTCGCGAACACGCTCAAGGTCGGTTCCGTGGGTTCGGTCACGCCGGTGTCGCGCTCCCATCCCTCGTTCTCCAGTTTTATGTGCTCGATGGCGATCGCATTCGCATTGGCGTCGAGGTCGGGCATGGCCTGGTACTCCGACACCCAGCAGCGATAGATCTTGTAGGCAATCACCAACTGCCCGGCCTCGTTGTAAAACTCCAGGTAGATATCCTTGCGGAAGTTGGCCAGCGAAACCTCCGAACCCAGCCCCGAGCCATAGTTCCAGACCAAACCCGCCCAGTCGTGGAAATTCTTGTCCTGCGTCAGCCCACGCTCCAGGGTGATCGCCTCGTACTTTTGCCGCCCCGGCGATTTGTGAGAAGTCGAAGGGTCGCCGCCGCTGCGATGCTCCACCACCTCGGTGGTGCGCTTCAGGCTGCTCATCTTGCTGACGGCGGCCACGTACTGCCCATCCCACTTCAGGCGGAACTTAAAGTTCTTGTAAGGATCCAGCCGCGTCGGATTTGCGGGAAAAATGGCCATTGCTTGTCTCCTTAAACTTGCCGAGAGTGTTATCTAGCTCTGGTTGATCAACTGCTGGATCTGAATCACGACGAATTCCGCCGGATACAACGGGGCGAAGCCTACCATGATGTTCAGAATGCCCATGGCAATGCTGGACTCGGGATTGTTCTCGTCGTCACATTTCACGAAGTAAGCCTGCTGCGGTGTGGTTCCAGCAAAGGCTCCTTGCAGGAACAAACCTTGCAGAAACGTGCCCACACTCAAACGCACTTGGCCCCACAGGGGCTCGGCGTTAGGCTCGAAGACCACCCATTGGGTGCCCGAGTAGAGACTGGATTCCAGGAACAGCGCCAGCCGCCGAATGGGAATGTATTCCCATTGCGAGCCCGCGGCGTCACTGCCGGCGATGGTGCGCGCGCCCCATACGACGTTGCCATACGTCGGGAACTGGCGCAGGCAATTGACGCCCAGCGTGTTCAGGCTTCCGTTTTGCAGGTCGGTGAGCGTGTACTGCAACCCCAGCGCGCCGGTAAGGCTGGCGTTAATGCCCGCTGGCGCCTTCCAAACACCGCGGCTGGCATCGGTGGCAGCGTAGATGCCGGCCACGAACCCGCACGGCGGGAACAACGCCGGTCGAAATCCAGCCTGCGGATCGGGCGCCTGCACCCAGGGGAAATAGAACGCCGAATTGGCCGCGTACGCATCGACCAGAGTGGCGTTCGTACTATCGGCGGGCCCACTGTGACTTAAGCCGGAAGCGCCCGTGCCCACGATAGCGGTATTCGCTGAGTCCACAATGAGGAAGGCGCGATTGGTGGCGCAGAACTGCTGCAGATCGGCTACGATGCCGGCGCTGGTCATTCCCGGCACGCATAGGAGGTTGAAGATGGGTACGTTGGACAGAAGCGAATAGCCTGTGGTGGTGCCGGTGAGCTGCGTTTCGAAAGCAGCGGCAGTCGCCCCATCGGGAGTCAAAGTCGCCCCGTCTGCTCCGGTTGTTGTGCTCGTCCCACCATTGAGAGTTACACCGGTGGCTGAGGTCGCCGCGGTCGGCATAGTGATTGAGGTTGGCGCCGCACCTCCGGGTGGAGTGAATGTGATGTAGCTGGAGTCGCTGTTGATCACTGTGACCGCAAACTGCGGATTAGTCGCGACAGTCGACAGATTCGTATAGCTTTCCAACGTCTGCGTCTGGCCGCCGCTCGTTTGTGTGACCTGCAGGTTGAACGTGTTATTGGTGGTATTGAGGTTCGAGATGACGATGCTAACGGTGTTTCCCCACGCGCCCGGACTATTGGCATAAAACTGCAGGCCTTCGATCGTGTTCGACGCGGTCACGGCATCGGTGCCCGCCAGCCGGACGATGTACGCCTGGGAACCGCCATTCAGAAAAAACTGATAGACCGCATATCCGAGGTAAACGCCGGGGATCATCCCGCCAAAGGTCGCCTGAAACTCCGACCAACTCTCCACCATCACCGGCTCGGTCACCGGCCCCTGGTTCGCCCAGCCAATAAACGCCGCAATGGAGGTCGCAACCCCCGTAATGGTGTGCTGTCCGCTGGGCAGTTCTTCAATGTAAACGCCAGGATAGGTAAACGTAGAGCCCATAGCTCCTCCTTCATTCGTTTTTGCCGGCGCGCGTCCCTGCGGGCGCTATCGCCGTATAGTCACGGCTGGGGCTTCCTGCTTGGAATCGACCCGAAAGCGCTTTCGTATTCCGCCAGAGACTGGCGGAGAAGCTGCAACAGGCTCTGCGCATAGACCGGACTGGTAACGATCTTGGTATGCATCACCGGCCGGCTATTCCCCTCGTAGAACTGCCCGAACTGCAAAATGACTTCGAAGGCGTTGTGCCCCACATGAAAATGATTCGCATACCGCCCTTCCCTTGCCTCGTCGAGAGCGTCCGTGGCAGAGCTTTGCATCATTTGTAATTCCAGCTATAAGCGATAAGGCATGCGGCGTACCAGAGGCCGAAGTGCTCTGTGCAAATCGCGATAAGTTATAAAGGCGCAAGGAGAAAACAGATTATTACTTTGCCGGTAACCCGGCTAACATTCGGCAGCGTGTAACAGCAAGCAGTTACAACGCAAGCGAACCTGATCAAGGAGGGATCTCTGCGAAAGCAAGTCGCGAGGAGAAATTGGAGAGGAATGGCCAGTGGTAAACATTGTCACACTACCTGCAACTGGCTGTAACACCGAGTTACAGTGTTGCCGCTGTTTCACGATGCGCAGCGGGATTTTCGGGGATGCGGTACTTGGCGATCTTGCGGTACAGCGTCATCCGCGACCAATGTAGCCTCTTTGCCGCTTCGCTTTTGTTCCACTTGGTGGAGAACAAAGCCGCCAGCAACGCGTCGCGCTCCTGCTGCGAAAGGTCGGCTTTGTTTTCGATAAAACCTCGCAGGTGACGCGGCAAATTCTCGACCCCGATCTCCTCCGGAAGGTCGCGCAGAAACAAGCTCTCGACCAGATTCTTCAGCTCCCGAACATTGCCCGGCCATCCATAAGCCTTGAGGCAGCGGACCGATTCTTCGGAAAATTCCGGGGGAGACGATGTGGGTCGGCTGCCGAGAGCGAAACAGTAATGGCGCAACAAGAACGGAATATCTTCGAGCCTCTCGCGCAGCGGCGGCAGGTGAATTCTGGCTACATTAAGACGAAAAAAAAGATCCTTGCGGAAGGTGCCGCGATTCGCCATTGCTTCCAGGTCCTGGTTGGTGGCGGCGACGAAGCGAAGATCGAGGTGAACCCTCCGATTGCTGCCCACGCGGCAGACCTCTTTTTTTTCGACCACGCGCAGAATCTTCGCTTGGGCGGACAGGCTCATGTCGCCGATCTCGTCCAGGAAAATCGTTCCGCCATTGGCGGGTATCAGAAGGCCGTCGCGATACTGATCCGCCCCGGTAAAGGCCCCCTTGGTGTGGCCAAAGAGCTCGCTCTCCAGCAGGCTTTCGGGGATGGCGGCACAGTTGATGCAGACAAAGGGTTTCGCGCACCGGGAACTGCGCGCGTGAATGAACTCGGCGGCCAGTTCTTTGCCGGTCCCGGTTTCTCCGGTGATCAATACGGTGCTGGCTGAGTTGGCAATCTGGGCCATGTCGCGCTTGAGTTCGCACATGACCGCGCTTGGTCCGATGATGCGCTCGGGATCGCGACTGGGCAGGCCATCTGCCCCAAAACCAGGGGAAGAAAAATCGGCGTTTTGCATCGTAGAACTCTCGTCAGGGCGATTACTGCTGGGATGATAACCACGTCCCGGCAAGTCCAGAATTTGCACAGAGACGGGCGTCGGCGAAGTGACGCCACGAATGTGAAAGTACATTTCGTGGCCACCTCGAAACGCGTTTACCGAGTACCCTCTAAGTAGTGATGCGGAAGCTCGGTTCGTTTCAAGGTTTGCTGCAACTTGCCCGTGTCGTTTCAACCGCCGAAGAATATACGTTCGATACTTCCGCTATTGATTCGCCCGGCGAACGGGGTCTTGTGCGCCAATCACGGGGGGGCCATGCCGCAAAACTGGAAACTGTAAGCCGCAATAAGAAAGAAAAACCATGAAAGCCATCGCTGTAATTCCTGCGCGCCTGGCCTCCACGCGCTTGCCGCAAAAGATGCTGCGTCAGATCGACGGCAAGCCCTTGATCGGCCTGGTGTATGCTGCCGTGCGATCTTCGGCGTTGCTGGCCGAAGTCGTGGTCGCCACGGACTCGGATGAGATTTTAGCCGTTTGCCGCCAGAATGGGTGGAAGGCGGAAATGACTTCTTCTGCGCACCGCAGCGGCACCGAGCGCGTGCACGAAGTTGCCCAGCGCATCGCGGCCGACGTCTACATCAACGTGCAGGGCGACGAGCCACTGACTCGGCCTGAGCACATCGCCGCGCTGCTGGATGTAATGAAAGATCCGCAAGTTCAGGTGGGAACACTCGTGACGCCGGCGCGCGAAGGGGATATCGACAATCCCAACGCGGTGAAGGTTGTGACCGATACGAACGGACGCGCCCTGTTTTTTTCCCGCGCCACGATCCCGTTCGACCGCGACCAGACTCGGCCGCGGTATTTCAAACATCTGGGTCTTTACGCCTATCGAGAACCTGCGCTGGATCGCTTCGTGAATCTGCCGGAATCTTCGCTGGAAAGGAGTGAGCGCCTCGAGCAGTTGCGCTTTCTGGAAAACGGCATTGACATTTTTGTAGCCGAGACTCCTTACGACACCGTGGGCGTCGATACTGAAGAAGATTTGCAGCGAGTGGCGGAAATTCTTAGAAAGGGCTGACGAGTCACCCTGGGTCAATGCGCCAGCACGCCCTGATCGCGGCTCCAGGCCTGGGCGGCAGCCACACGCCGCGAGATCGCGGGGTGCGAATGAAACAGCCATTCGATCCACTTCGATGGCGTGCGTTCGGCAAGATTTTGTTCCGCCAATTTGTTCATGGATGAAATGAAAGGCTCCACGCTGGCGATCGATTCGAACGCGTATTGATCTGCCTGGCGCTCGTTGAAACGGGAGTAGGCATTGAGCGCGGGCATCAAGAGAAACGATAGCACCGTCGACACCAGAACCAGCAGCGGCAGGTCGGCGAAATCGGAAAGCTCTTCGAACATGTGTTGATCGACAGCATAGTGCAAAGTCCAGTTGGCTGCCCAAAAGCCGACAAGAGTGACCACCGCCTGCACAAAGATGCTCTTCAAAATGTGGCGGTGAACGTGATGACCGAGTTCATGCGCCAGCACCGCTTCAATTTCCTCCGGTTGATAATTGTCGAGCAGAGTGTCCGCCAGAATGATGCGCCGGGTGCGCCCCATCCCCGTCAAAGCGGCGTTCGCCTTTTTACTTTTTTCCGAGAGTATCCAGCGATAGACGCCGCGCACTCGTGTCCCCGCCCGCTCGCTCAACACCACAAGCCTGCGCCGCAGATCTTCGTTATCCAGCGGTTCGAATTTATAAAAGATCGGAAACAGCACAACCGGCGCCAGTTGCGCCAGCACCACGAACAGGCCCATGAACATTGCCCAGGCCAGCAGCCACCAATGCTGCGGCCACTGGCGGATCGTCAGATACAGCAACTCCACGACGATCGACCCCAGGATCAACCCGACCAGGAACCCCTTGACCTCGTCCCAAATCCAGGAGCCCAGCGCCTGCGTGGAAAGGTGGAACTTCCGTTCCACAAGGAATCCGTAGTAATCGAGGCCCGCGCCGAGCGCCTTGCCGATCAGGAGCAGCAACAGCAGGTAAAAGAAAATCGACAGAGTGTAGTTCTGAAAGCCCAGCCTGTAGGCCAGGTCGCGCAGCCAGCCGGACCATCCGGTCACCAGCAGCACCACCAGAAAGGCGATGCCCAGGACGAAGTCGGCAATGCCCAGCCAGCGTGTCACAAAGTTGTAGCGGCGTGCCTCGGGCGAGTCGGCGGTAGGCGAGGTTAGATTTGCGGAAGTCGCCATGCAATTTCTACTGTGCCTGAAAGTATCGCATCATTATTGTTCGCGTTGTCCGCTAGCCGCTGCCGTTCACGAAATTCTCGGCGCTGGTCAGAATCTCTCGCACTAACTCCGGCGACGCGGCCTCGGAATATAAACGCAATAGCGGTTCCGTGCCGGAGGCGCGGAACAATATCCAGGCTTCTGCCCCGTTTCCCAGCGTCGGGGCATCCAGGAAGAACTTTATTCCGTCGAGATTTTCTTTCTTGCTCACGTGATAGCGGCCGAGGCTGGTCGTGCTTTCGGCACGGGCCCGGGTAATCGCCCCCAGCTTCACCTGCTCGGGAATGTGCAGGTCGCGGCGGCCGTAGTAGTGCGGGCCAAATTCGCGCTGGAGGTCGGCCACCAACTGCCCCAAAGGCTTTCCTTCTTCCGCCATCACATTGGCCAGCAGAAGAGAATTCAATACGCCGTCACGCTCGGGCAAGAATCGCGAATAGCCGATGCCGCCAGATTCTTCGCCGCCGATCAGAATATCCGTCTCCATCATCAGATCGGCGATGTACTTGAAGCCGATCGGCGTCTCGTGCAGCTTGCGCCCGTACTTTGCCGCGATGCGATCCAGCATGCGCGTGGTGTTGAAGGCACGCACCACGTCTCCCGGCCACTTCTTGCGCTCCAGAAGCCAGCGCAACAGGACACAGAAAATCTTGTGCGAATCCACAAAGCTGCCGTCTTCCGCGACCGCGCCGATGCGGTCCGCGTCGCCGTCGGTGGCCAGCCCGGCATCGCATTGTTCGCGGACCACGGTCTGCTGGAGCAGGGCAATATGCGGCTCAATCGGTTCCGGATTGATTCCCGGAAATAGCGGGTTCAACTCCTCACGAATGGTTACGTGCTGCACGCCATGCTTGCCAAAAATTCCGCCGAGAATTCCGCGGCCCGAGCCGTACATCGCATCGACCGCAAACTTAAACTTGCTCTTCCCGATAAGGTCGAGGTCGGCAAAACCGCAGACCGCCGCAACGTAAGCTTCCTTCAGATCGACTTCCTCGATCGCAGCTTTGTTTCCTTGCGGCATCGCAGCCAAAGCCAGTTCCTCTTCGATCCGCTTCATGATCGCGGGCGTGGCCGATCCGCCGAATTTACCTTTGAACTTCACCCCATTCCAGTTCCAGGGATTGTGGCTGGAAGTGATCATGACTCCGCCGGCCGCCCCTTGATGTTTCACGGCATAAGAAACGGACGGTGTCGGTGTGTAATCGTTAGCCAGCTTCACGGGAATGCCGGCCGTGGCGATGACCTCGGCGGCAATCTGGGCAAAGCGCTGCGAGGCGAACCGCGTGTCGTAGCCAATGAAAATGGTGCGCCGGGCATCCTCATCCTTCAGTACATACGAAGCGATCGCGCCGGCGACGCGGCGCACATTCTCGAAAGTAAAATCGTCGGCAATGATGCCGCGCCAGCCGTCGGTGCCAAATTTAATGCTTTGAGGCATAGGAAGTCGGTGGTCAGTGTCCGGTGATCAGTGTCCGGTATATCCAAATCGAGAAAGTCCGTCGCCGATTTCTATACCAGTTTGTGCCGTTTCTTCTCGTCGAGGTGTTTGACGACTTTACCCACGTCTTGCGCGTTCTGCCGCGTCGTGATCAGCAATGCATCTTCCGTCGTCACCACGACGATATCGTCAACGCCCACCACCGCGACGAACTTTCCCGGCGCATGCACATAACTGCCGCGTGCATTGAACACGAACTGACCGGCGGCGGTAATCAGGTTATCATTTTGCGGGCTACTCTTGGCCACGTGGTGCTCGTGCAGCGCGGTCCATGATCCCAGATCGTTCCAGCCGAAATCGGCGGGCAAACAAAAAATGTTTCCCGCCGTTTCGCCTTTCGCCGAACGCGGTTCCAGCACGGCGCAGTCGATGCTGATGTTTTCGCATTTGGGATACAGGCGACGGAAGGTGGCGGCGAATTTGTTTGTGCCGTAAGCTGCGGCAATTTGTTCGAGCAGAGGAGCGGTCCGCGGAAGATGTTCGCGCATGGCGCTGGCGAGTGTCCGGGCGCTCCACAAAAACATCCCGCTGTTCCAGAAAAAATTCCCGGCGGCCACGAATTTTGCCGCGTGATGAGCATCCGGTTTTTCGGTGAAGCGCCGTACCCGCAGCACGCCGTCTTCGCGCGCACTCCCGGCTTCGATGTAACCGTATCCGGTTTCGGGCCGCGTGGGGCGGACGCCCAGTACGACGATGTTTTCGCCCTGCGCCGCGATCTGAATCCCGCGCTCCAGGGTCGCGCGATAGGCTTTCTCGTCCGCGATCACATGATCGGACGGAAACATTCCTATCACCGCATCGGGGGCGTCGCGCTGGAGCAAAAATGCCATCAGGCCGATCGCCGGTCCGGAGTTGCGCCCCACCGGTTCGGCGAGAATTTGCGCCCGAGAAAGCCGCGGAAGCTGCTTGCGGATGGCGGGGCGAAGATCGTCATTGGTGACAATCCAGAAGCGCCTGGGTTGCGCCATCGGCAGCAACCGCGCAACGGTTTGTTGGATCATCGTGTGCTTGCCATCGAGCGCGAGCAATTGCTTGGCCCGCTTTTTACGGCTGAGCGGCCAAAAGCGCGTGCCGCGCCCTCCGGCAAGAATTACGGGATAGAAGTTTGGATTCTTAGTCACAAATGTTCACGAAGAAATCAGAAATTTTATACGCCCGGCGATACTGCCCGCCTAACTCGTGGTCTCTGGTTCGGGCAGCAGCTTTCCCGGAACGTGAGCGCGAATAAACTCCAACGTCCACTGCGGGCGCACCTCAAAATGTTCGATGCATGCCGGCACCACCACGGCGTCGCCCTTTGCCATTGTCACCGGTTCTTTTCCCGGAGCTTCGACCACTCCGCAGCCATCAATCGCCACCAGCATCTGCGCTGATCTTTTTCCGGAGTCGTCGCGAGTCTCGAGCGCCAAAGACTCCTTAATCTCAAACCTATCCACGACAAAATAAGGCGCGGCCACCAGAGGCGAGTGCAGGTTGTGCGAACCGCGCATTTCCCCCACCACCCCGTGTACTACCTTCCCCGAAGAAGTCTTCTCTCGCACCGCTGCCATTCCCTCTTTCAAATGCAATTCCCGCGGCCGCCCGTAATCGTACAAGCGATACGTAGTGTCGGACTGTTGTTGAGTCTCGACGATAATCGACCCCGGACCCAGCGTGTGTATAGTCCCCCCAGCAACATAAATCATTTCGCCGGCCGAGATGTTCATCCAGTTGAGCAATTCCTCGGCGCGCTGTTCGTGAATCGATTTTTCGAAATCGACAACTTTCACTCCCGGTTTCAGGCCCAGCGCGATCTGCGCTCCGGGCCGTGCGTGGGCCACATACCAGCACTCCGTTTTGCCCCACGGTTGGCCCACCCGCAACGCCTGCTCATCGTCAGGATGGACTTGCACCGAAAGTTTCTCTGCCGGAAACAAGAATTTCATTAGCAGCGGAAACCGCCGCGGATCCCGCGTTGCTTCACCCACCAAATCGATGCCGTATTCCTCACTTAGCTGCGACAACGGTTGCCCCATCAGCGGTCCGTTTGCGACTTTGCAGTCGTCGCCGGTCAACCACGATTCTCCAATGTTTTCGTCGAACTTGTGATTGGGATAAATGGGCGACAGGTCGCGTGTGCCCCACGGACGCGGGTCGAAACTCGGAAGCATCAGCAGTGGATAAAGATGAAGGTCGGACATGAAGTGCTAATGACGGCGAAGGCCGCTACTTGCAGACCGGCCTTGGCTGAAGAGGTTTTCGTTACGGCTAAAGCGCGGCAAAGAACTTCCGCATGCGCTCCAGCCCGCGATCCAATTCAGATTTCGACGTGGCATAGGAGACGCGAATGTGATCGCTTGTGCCAAAGCCCTCTCCGGGAACCGTAGCCACATGCGCCTCCCGCAATAATTTTCCGGCGACATCTGACGCCGATTTTACTTTGCCGCCTCGGAAGAACGAAGAGACGTTCGGATAAGCATAAAACGCACCCTCGGGTTGCACGCAAGTTACGCCGGGGATGGACCGCAGGCCACTCACCACATGGTCGCGCAGTTCGACGTATTCGTGCCGCATCTGCTCGACACATTCCTGCGGGCCATTCAGCGCCGCCACTGCGGCTTTCTGCACAATCGAAGTCGGATTTGACGTGGACTGGCTTTGCAGCTTGGCCATCGCGCTAACCACAGGCGCGGGAGCCAGCGCGTAACCCAGCCTCCAACCCGTCATCGCATAGGTTTTCGACAGCGAGCCAAGCACGACCATTCGCTCTTTGTATTCCCGCAGCGATCCCACGGAAAAATTCTTCCCCGTGTAGTTCAGGTAGACGTAGCACTCGTCCGAAAGCACCCAGATTCCGCGCTCATGCGCCAGCCGCACCACCTCCGTCATATCTTCCGGACTCATTACTGCGCCGGAGGGATTGGAGGGCGAGTTGAGAATAATCACCCGGGTGCGCGGAGTAATCAGGCGCGCTACCATCGCCGCCGTAACCCGGAAGCCCTGCGATTCGTCGGATTGCAGCAACACACAATTTCCGCCGGCGTAGCGCACAATGTCTTTGAACGAAACCCAGTAGGGAACAGGAAGAATGACTTCGTCGCCGTGGCCCACCAGAACTTGAATCGCGTTGAAGAGCGCATGCTTGCCGCCCACCGACGCAATCACTTCCTCGCGGCGGTAGTCGGAGGCAAAATCCTCAGCATGGCGATGCACGATGGCGTCCCGCAACTCAGCCGTTCCGGCAACCGCCGTGTACTTGGTGAAGTTGCTCTGAATGGCGACGATGGCCGCGTCTTTGATGTGCTGCGGCGTGGAAAAATGCGGCTCTCCCGCGCCAAAATCGACCACGTCGATGCCCTGCCCGCGCAGTTTGTCGGCCTCGGCCACCACCGCCAGGGTGGCGGATGGTTCAATCCGGTTGATTCGGTCGGTGAGCACAATCGCTTCGGTAGTCGCGGTGGTCATTTACGTTTGCCCTCTTTACCTTTGTGTTTTGCAGCCCGCGCGGCTCTTGCCTGCAATCTGCCTTCTTCCAACCGGTTGGCCGCATCCAATTTTTCCCGCAGCTTCAACTCCACGACTTCGGGCACCAGCCCTCTCACCGGGCCTCCCGCCTGCGCCACTTCCCGCACCAGCCGCGAACTCACATAAGAGTACTTATCCGCCGGCATCATAAAAACCGTTTCCAGCGTAGGCTCCAGCTTGCGGTTCATGAGCGCCATCTGCAACTCATATTCGTAATCGCTGACTGCGCGAATGCCTCGCAGCACGCAGATGGCGTCAATCGACTTCGCATATTCGACCATCAGACCGTGGAACGTATCCAGACGAACGTTCTTCAGGTCGGCAGTGAGTTCCTTCAACATCTCCAGCCGCTCGGCCACGCTGAACATCGGAGTCTTCTCCGAGTTGCGCAGGATGGCGACCACCAACTCCTCAAAAATCTTGCTTCCCCGTTGAATCAGATCGAGGTGCCCGTTGGTTGGCGGATCAAACGAACCGGGATAGATGGCGATGCCCTTGTTCAATCGTCCTCGCGGGAAGGCTTAACGGAGTCATACGAGATTCTATGCGGGTGGGAGAGGGAATGGCAATGCCGCCTTCTTCTAGGTCTCGACATAAATGATTGTCATCCCGAGCGCAGCGAGGGATCTGGGTTTCTGCTCGCACCGAAACCGCTCTCTTCGTTTGTTTCTGTTTACGCGACGCGCGGCGAAAGCCGGAATGTTTGAGGCTGGTCCCACTCTCTCGACAAATCGTTCCACTTCGGATTCGTCGATTCAACCAGTGCAATCCGCTTAGCGCCAGTCCAGGCTTTGATTTGCTTCTCACGCTCAATGGCATTGCCGACATACTGAAAGCTCTCAAAATAGACGAGGAGTGTGATGTTGTACTTGGCCGTAAAACCCAATACAAGTTTCAGCTTGTGCTCTTTCACGCGCCGCCGAAGATTGTTTGTCATGCCCGTGTAGAGAGTGCGCGAAGGATTGGTCATGATGTAAACGAAGTAACATCTGTCTTCCCGCATGTTCCTGCCCCCATTCTTAATTGTCATCCCGAGAGAAACGAGGGATCTGGGTTCTTGCTGGCGCTGGCACGGTCACGGGTTCGCTCCGGCAGAAACCCAGATCCCTCGTTTCTCTCGGGATGACAATTCTTGGCAAGCCTAGCGCTTCGCGGCCATTGGCACCTTCGCCCCCTCCGGCGCTGCACTCGGCATGGTGGTGACACGCGCGCCTTGTGCTGCCACAATCGGCGCGGTAGCCGCCGCCGATGCCAGTGCTGGCGGCGACGCAATCAGTCCCAGCGCCTTGCGCACTTCTGTATCCAGCTTGGCCAAGGTGTCTTTATTGTCTTTGAGGAATTGCCGGGCGTTCTCGCGGCCCTGGCCAATTCGTTCGCCCTTATAGCTGAACCACGACCCGGACTTTTCCAGAATGTTGTTGTTCACCGCGATATCGAGCAGGTCTCCCTCGCGCGAAATTCCTTCGCCATAGAGAATGTCGAACTCCGCCTCGCGAAACGGCGCAGCCACTTTGTTCTTTACTATCTTTACGCGCGTACGCGAACCGGTCACCACATCGCCATCTTTGATCGCGGCTATGCGCCGAATGTCGATGCGCACCGAAGAATAAAACTTCAGCGCCTTGCCGCCGGTTGTCGTCTCCGGATTGCCGAACATCACGCCAATTTTTTCGCGAATCTGATTGATGAAAATCAGGCAAGTACGCGACTTCGAAACCGTGCCGGTCAGTTTGCGCAGCGCCTGCGACATCAGCCGTGCCTGCAAGCCCATGTGGCTGTCGCCCATTTCGCCGTCGAGTTCGGCCTTGGGCACCAGCGCCGCCACCGAATCGACCACCAGCACGTCGATGGCGTTTGACCGCACCAGGGCCTCCGTGATCTCCAGCGCCTGCTCGCCATAATCCGGCTGCGAAACCAGCAGGTTGTCCACGTCCACGCCGAGCTTTTTGGCATAGCCGGGATCGAG